>Ga0136642_1000351_pt1 | contig 25739 bp, 48 predicted proteins | sample LowCatLa1302831Y_FD_115313 | JGI IMG/M metagenome (GOLD analysis project Ga0136642, IMG submission 115313) | Freshwater microbial communities from Lower Cathedral Lake, Yosemite National Park, California, USA - 13028-31Y | ecosystem: Environmental > Aquatic > Freshwater > Lake ... | reverse complement strand
CCCACGCAGTTTTTAAGAATCTCGCGTGTGTAGGAATTATTTTTCGCGTGCGTAATACGCGACCCGCTGGGGAGTTTCAGGAAAACTCGCGTGTGCACTTTTTATTTTTTGCTATTGACAAGACAGAATTGGTATGCTACACTTATTGAAGTGGGAAAAGCCCGCTAAAAAAGGAGCAATAATGAGTAACGCACAACAGGCATTGTATGACTACATGGACTACATTAGGTCTAACTTCATAGGTGGTCTAACACTTATGACACCTACCCAGTCCAAAGTCCTTGACCGGCTCTATGAGCAGGTATTGAGCGAAGGAGGTAATGAGTAATGAGCAACGACAAGACCCATGACGCATGGGAGTTTATGAAAGAACACATAGTCATAATTCCAGTAGGGTTTCCACCGGTTAAGGAGGAGGAGGAGTAATCCTCCTTATCGCGCGTGTACGTACGCGAGGGCAATGATTATTTTCGGGAGGTCGCGCGTGCGCGATACTTGACTTTTTAATAGTTTTGTGGTATTCGTGTGAGGCTGTTTGCAATTAGTGAAAAGGTATGCTATACTGGTTTCATAACGGAAAAGCCGTTACAATAAAGGAGATTTACAATGTCAAAAAATAGTTACGAGATAGTTGCACAGTCAATCATTGCGCAACTAGAAAATAACGTTGCCCCATGGCGTAAAGAGTGGGTCGCTACTGGTTACACACCTATGTCTCTTAGCAGTAAGAAAGGCTACCGAGGTATTAACTACTGGTTGCTATCGTTCGCTGCAATGGGTAACGGGTACGAATCGCCATGGTGGGGCACATACAAGCAAATTAGCGAACTAGGCGGTAGTGTCTTGAAGGGTAGCAAGGGTACGCCAGTAGTCTTGTGGAAACAGTTTGACACCAAAGACGCAGACGGAAACGATAAGAAAGCGGTAGTTATGCGCTACTTTACAGTGTTTAACGCCGAGCAAGCAGAATGGTTAAACGGTGCTCCAGCGTTCGCAGAGTCAGACAAGCGTAGCAATGTCGAGGTAATTGAGAGCGCACAGAAGATACTAGACGACTACTTCGCTAGGGAATCCGTATCCCTTTCCTTTGGTGGCGACAGAGCGTTCTACTCACCAAGTCGAGATGCAATTCAACTACCTACACAAGAATCATTCACTAGTGACGAAGCGTTCTATTCAACAGCGTTCCATGAGGTCGGACACTCAACGGGACACAAGACCCGCCTAAATCGTGAAGGAGTGGTCGAGAATCACTACTTTGGTAGCGAACTATACAGCGAAGAAGAATTGGTCGCAGAGTTCACTAGTGCGTTCTTATCTTCGGAGACTGGCGTTCTGCCCAGCACCATTGAGAACAGCACAGCGTACATTCAGGGTTGGTTGAAGGCGTTGAAGCGTGACCCTAAAATCCTAGTGAAGGCGGTTGGCAGAGCGCAGAAGGCTAGTGCCTACATCTTGGAGGGTAAGAAGGTTACCGAAGAGTAACCGAACCCTTCGGGGTTCTTTCGCGCGTGTGTACGTACGCGAGTCGCGCGCGTATTTAGGGGTCGCGTACGCGAAAACTTTTTAATAAAACGTTATTCCAACTCCCCGCAGTTTTTCAGTAATTTCTGCGTGGGCATTTTTTATCTGCTATAATTGAGTCCCCCCTGAAACAGGTCAGAGGGTAAGAGAGAGGATTACATGCAGGGAAACATTATTTACATTGACAACAACGGGGCTTATGGTGAGGCTGAGGGCATGATTGTTTTACGCCGAGATGATTTGACACCAGAGGGTGAGAAGTCGCTCAATGAGGCTTTAGAGGGTGGAAAAAACCTTAAGAGTTGGGCACTTAACTATCTAATCAAGAACCGCATACCACGCAGTTCAACTGTCATTAAGAAGAGTGGGGCTATTGTCTCGCAGGAATTGGTTGACGAGAACAACGCACGTCTTGACAAGGCTGGTTGGGTGAGCGCAGGTATTATCAAAGAGGACTTGACAGAATAAGTTTTGTCTGATACACTAGTTAAGTAACGGAAAAGCCGTTGCATTGAAAAAGGAGAAATTATGTCAAAGATGTACATTGATTATACAGGTAACTATGGTTCAGCAGAAGATGCCGATTTTATGACCTTTAATACTGACGACCTTACAAAAGAACAGATGGATTTATTGGAGAATGACCCTACCGAGTTCTACTTTGCTATTAGTAGCAATGACTGGGGTTGTCTAGAGGAAGAAGAGGTATCAGCATGAGTTTAATGGGCTATACGGCTGATGATGTTGAGGAGATGATTTCTGCTATTCAGAAGTCTATTGAGTTACTTAACCTTAACATAGATTTTATTGTTGTTCCCAACAAGAAAGAAGTTGTTTCTGGTTTGTATCAGACTACCGATTTGTTGACGGCGTTAATACTAGAAGAGCATGTGTGTTAGCATGACCCGCCCCGAAAGGGGTGGTTATCGCGTGTCACGTACGCGCGAGGGTTAAGCAGATTTTAGGAAGTTCGCGTGTGGCCATTTTTTATTTTCTCGCGTGCGCGAAAAAACGATTTGCAATCTTGAAGAATCTGTGTTATACTGTTTGTGTTGAGGAAACAACAAATATTTTTTGTGTTACTTGACAGGCAGTAAGAAGTGTGTCATAATGTTTGTGTTGGGAAAAGCCCAGTGCATTTAACTTAGAAGGAGTTATTTATGTCAGTAGAAATTGAAGAGAAAGTATTTACATACAACGTAAAGGTTGTTGTGCATTACGAGTACGAAGTAGAAGTTGGTTCAGAGGCCGAGGCAGAAGCCGAGGGTTGGAAATACGAAAACTACAGGCAGTCTGTTTGCGTGTACTCCATTGACGTTGATGACGTTACACCAGAAGAAGAAGATGACGAAGAAGAAGAGGAGGAGAACTAATGGAAAATAATGAAGTGAAGTGGGAAGACCCACCAAAGATAGTATACAGAAGCAAGGGTCTTAAGTGGCTTGCAGTTAAGCAAGAACTTATTAACAACCCCGGCAAGTGGGCTTTAGTCCGTGAAGGAATTAAGAAGGTGACACCACCTACTGAGTTTCTAGGCGAAGACTTTCAGCGCTCTTACCGCACCGTTGATGGTGTATTCAAGGTTTACGTCCGTTACATAGGTAAAAACTAATGACTTGGAAAAAGTTTACTTATGTATGTGACCCTGATGATTGTGACACATTAACGGAGGTTACAACGCCCTCGGCTGGCATTAGCGACCCGAAGTGCTTTGTTTGTGGTCACATGATGAACTTGGTATCTATTGAAGATGGGGCGAAGCAATGACCGAGATACTAATCACAGTTGGCTACTTCAGTTATGACTGCCAGCCAGACGGCTACTGCACCTACGGGTGTGGGAAGACACCGAAGATGGTCTGCGCTCGTTGTTCAGATACACCAATGCCCAGTAACTGGCACGCCCTAGAGGAGCGTGATGATTACGACTGGCCAAGCAACGGATTCTGCGATACATGCGGGGAGGCGTTCTAATGGAAACACTTACTTGGGAAGAATGGGTCAAGCAGTATAAACCCAGCGACATTCAGTACGAGACCTACGGTGACGACTGGGAGTACATCAAGTCCCTAGACGAACACCATGTATGGACTTTTGTTGACGGGGACGAGAGAAGCGTTTTAGTCAGCGGTAGAGTTTTTATTAACAGACATTCCTACTACGTCACAGAAATCCCTTGGACGGGGGACGTAGAGGTTCCGGACGAGGATTAACAATCCCATAGTCAGAGATTTAGTAGGCTCTTCACCTACACCCTGCCCAGTAGTTTGCTAGCACGGCTACTGGAGCGGGGGTTCTCGCTTTATACGCCCTCCAGAGGGCTCTGTTTTGCGATTCTGAGCCCGCTAGGCATTAAACACACTCATTGTCCGTACCCATGAAAATAATGAATTTATCGCGTGTCACGTACGCGAGCGTTGCAGGCAGTTTTTCAGGGGTTTCGCGTGTGAAGAAATTATATTTAATAATTTTATCGCGTGTGCGCGAATCGCGGGCGCGAAGGAATTTTTAGGAATTCTCGTGTGCGCGAAAGTTATTTTTGCTAGGGTGGCGCACGCGAAACAGACTAATTAAACGCGCATGGCCGATTTCAGGCAGTTTTTCAGGGATTTCCTGTGTGTGAATTAATTATTTTAAAAGTCTTTTTTAGTACGTACTATGCTTATTTTAATGTATAAATACTATTATAGTACATATTTGTACTCATGTCAAGGGGTTTTGTGTAAAAAAGTACCCTATACGCGTGCGTGAGGACAAAGAAGGGCGTTTGAGCATGTTTTTTTCATGATTTTCTCATGCTTTTCTCATGCTTTTACACTTATAAGCCTTTAATTGCAACAAATTACTGTTTGGGTTTCTTCCAGTTGTGACCCGTAAGCGACCATACAACCAGCGCAATGAACGTTACAAGCAAAGTAATTACGTTGATTATTTCTTTCATTGTGTATTCGAGTGTTCCCTTAGAATACTTCTGGCTTCTTCATGCAACTCTCTAATTTGTTTGCGTAGTAGCCATTGTTGTTCAAACTCTTGTTTTGTCATCTCGTGTGGCTTTGTTCTGTGTACTCGTTTTAGCATCAGTCATCTCCTCTTTCAATCAGACACCAGTCAAGAAAGTCTTGTACCATTCCAATTCCTTTTCTAAACCCCTCTACCATATCTTCAGACCATTCAATGTCTTCTTCCATGTAGAGTCTTTCTATCTCTGCATACAGCCAGTGTATATTTATCATTGATATTGGGACGTTGGGGTAGTTCCTTCTCTTTTCGGATTTGCCCCCCGCCAAAAAATTTTCGTGAAGCATTCTGACTTGGAATTCCAGTTCTTCCACTCGAAAATCTAGTGACTGAAGTGCGTGTTTCTTCTTAAACATCAGAACGGCGCTCCATCTACTATTGCTAAAATACCTAGGCTTGGAACGGTAACGTAATCTTCACCTTCCAGTTTGATTCCATAAGCCATAGCCTTGTCAAAGACTACTGTGTCGCCTACTATTACGTGCATTGGAATGTGGATTCCTGCGCTGGTATATCTTCCAGGCCCCACTGCTACAACTTCCCCCTGATTTGGAATTTCCTGTGCGTTCTTAGGAATAACAAACCCTGAGTCAGTCACTTTGTCATCGTGGGTTAGTTTAAGGATTACTCTATCCTCTGTTGGTACGGCGTTCATGGTTACAATGACACCGATAGTTGCCATTGCCATGTCTGGTGCATGTCAATGCGCTCTGCAAGGAAGTTAGCAATACCTTGTTGATTTGCGCTTGCCGCAGCATCAAAAGCACGGTTCAAACAAACCAACATTTCGGTATTTGTTTTAAGCAGGTCAGCCACTAAAGTCTGCGGGTCATAAGCACGTACTGGTGAATCTTGCAATGTTGCATTTGCTGATAGTTCGTCAAGGCGGAATGCTGGTATGCCACCAAGTTTGCGAATGCTTTCTCCAAGTGGGTCAAGACTGCTATAAACATCCTTGTAAATTTGAAGGAATTTCTTGTGCCATTGTGGAAAGTCACGGCCAGTTACGTTCCAGTGAAAACCGTGGGTGCGGTGATACATTGTTGTTGCGTTGGCAAGGCATTTTGATAGTTGTTCAATTAATGCGTTGTCGCTCATTGCTCTTCCTCTGCTTCCTTCTCCCCCATGGCAACTGCTGTGTTGGCATGCTGGAGAACGTATTGATTTCCAAGATACTCGGTCAAGGCGGTGAGGTCTTCAAGTTCTTTGTGAACCTCGCCGGTTTCTTCTTCTTCTGACTTCATGCCTTGAGTCACTGCCCCAATGCAACCTAGAATTTGTAAAAATTGCAACTGGCTAACAATGATGGTGGTGTCCATTACGTCCATTGTTTCTGTTGTGGTCATCTTATGTTCCCTTCTTTAGTAATTAAGTAAATGATACAGCAAAAAATACTGCTTGTCAAGTACCTGTCTATTTGATTTTTTCAAAGTACCATGACTATAAATGTACTTCCTTATAAAATAAGGGTTTTAGTGCTATAAAAAAGTACCGGAAAAAGTACCGGAAAAAGCAGAAGTCCCCGCCAGAAAAGGTATAACTGACGGGGCACTTCAAGCCTGAGTAAGTAAAACATGAGTAGAGAGTGGGCTACTCGTGCGTAACTATAACAGATTTTTTAAATCCGTCAAGCATTCTTGACATTTCTATTAATGTGTGTTATATTGTTTGTGTAAAGGGAAATGCCCTAAACAAGAAAGGCAACTATGAAAGTATCAATTCCAGTAGAAATTGACATAGATGACATTATGTCTGAGGTTTTTGACAACATTTGGCGCAACAACCAACCTTGGGTAAAAGAATTTACTTATGGCGAAGAAGATGAATTTGTTCCAGTTACCTACGAAAACCCCGACTACGACATGCGCATTCCTGGTTCAATTGAGTATTTAACAAAGGTAGTGAGTAAGTTCACCCTTGTCAATGCTTACAAGAAGTTGCTTATGGACGATAAGTACCACTGCGGCTACCCAGTACCAAAAAGTTTTGACGAATGGGACACTTGCGTCTCTGGTTATGTTTTGCAGTATGCTTTGTTTGGAAAATTAATTTATGAATAATTTGACACACTGTTGTTTGTGTGTTATTATGTTTGTGTTGCGGAAACGCCGTAACAGATTAAAGAGAGGAGTTATATGTTTCTTATTGAAAAAGCAATAGATGAGATGACTGACCTAGAAGCAGATTTTCTTATGCCGTTTGATGTGTCTTTGTTGGAGCAATACTATTTTGCCATGGACAGGGTTAGCGACAACGGAAACTGGACTGGTTACATTGTTACGCCTGACGACAGTGAGGTAATGATGGTTTATAACGCTTCGACTGGTGCTACTAGGTATCGCAAAGATGACGCTTATTACACTTTTATTGATGACGCCAAAAAAGTATTTCCATTGGACAGTTGTGCCATTGACACTATGAGTGCTTTGTTGGTTCTTAGCGAGGCGCACGGATGGGATATTATTGATGAGTAAAAGATGGGACAAAATCAAAGAAGGCTTGCTCTACCAAGCACTTGAAGCCTCGGCCATGCATACGACCAACGTGCGCTCGCCGTTTCTGGTATTATCTCTCTAATGTTACTCAAAGGGAATTGCTTAGAGTTGCTGGCTGAAATGCCTGACAACAGCGTGGATTCAATTGTTACCGACCCACCTTACGAACTTGGGTTTATGGGCAAGTCTTGGGATAATTCAGGAATTGCGTACAACGTAGAATTATGGAGCCAAGCATTTCGAGTTCTAAAGCCAGGTGGACACTTGCTTGCTTTCGGTGGCTCAAGAACATACCACCGCCTCGCAAGCGCAGTAGAAGATGCAGGCTTTGAGATTCGTGACCAAATTATGTGGATTTATGGCACAGGGTTTCCAAAGTCTATGGATGTTGCAAAAGCAATGGATAAGTCTGCTGGTGTTCAAGGTGAAAAAGTTGGTGAAAGAACTTTTGGAAAAACAAGTACTGGACAAGGCTCAGGGTGGAATGAGAACGCTGTTGCTGCTACAGGTAAGCAAGATGTTTTTGCTCCAGCAAGTGAGGAATCAAAAAAATGGAAAGGCTGGGGTACAGCACTTAAACCTGCGCACGAGCCGATTGTGTTGGCTCGCAAGCCTGTCATTGGCACTGTTGCTAACAATGTCCTTACCTACGGCACTGGTGCGCTGAACATAGATGGGTCACGGGTTGAAATAGGAACTGGCGAAACCAAGACCTACGCAGACCGAACCAAGTTGACTGTAACAACAGTAGACCAGGGTCGCTGGCCCGCCAACGTAATCCATGACGGTAGTGAGGAAGTGCTGGAATACTTTGGTGAGCCGCAACGCTTCTTCTACTGCGCTAAAGCCAGTAAGTCCGAGCGCAACGCAGGGCTGGAGGGGTTGCCAAACTTCCACCCCACCGTAAAGCCAATCGCCTTAATGCGCTACCTAATTAAGTTAGTTACGCCACCGAACGGCACAGTTTTAGACCCGTTCCTCGGTTCAGGCACGACCGCTATGGCAGCGACCCTAGAGGGCTTCAAATGGATTGGCTGTGAAATAACCAAGGACTACTGGCCTATCATCGAAGCACGAGTGGCGTGGGCTGAAGATGATGTGCAATTGTTAGAAAGGATTAGAGAATGAGTGACCACGAAGACTTCTTTTACAACGAAACCGAATGGGCAGTTGCGCTTTACGAAAAGCGCGGGCGTGCTTACACCGAAGTAGGTATTTTTTATGAAGGTGAAGTTTCAAGAGCAGATGCTTTTGAAATGTTTAGTGAGTTGTGCATTGCTGTTCCACCATGGCAGGCAGTACACAAAGCAATTGAGGTTGAGGAAACAGAGCCAGAGGAGCCGACACCGGCGTACGAGGTTCGTTTAATTAATTTGGATGGCAACAGGGTTGTAGCAACTGTGTTGTGGGAGATTCAAACAATAGAACTATGTAAGGCAGACCATAAGGCACGCAATATTTCAAAGTTTCTTGTGACTGCGGAATTAGATTTAGATGACAACTGGGAGGATGATGATTTGCCTTGGGGTGAATTAGCGGAAACCGGTAAAATAAATGTAATTGGCATAAAGCCAGTTAATGATGTATAATTATTAAAGAGTGAAAGGGGAGATATGGGTTTTAAAGAAAACATTTGGAATTACAGAGAGAACGAACAGCCGTTTGACGGATTGTTAAGTACCGCTAGTGCTGAGGGGTTTTCCGTTAGTGCAATTGCGGTTCCTGATGATTCTGTTTTAAGCAAAGACAAACCGTTTGATTTTATAGAACTTTCCGGCGGAATGGAATGTGTTATTGCTATATCAAGCGACTATCTTGATAGTTTGGCAAACAATGCGGCCTCAGATTTTAACAGTGGCTTTAGAATTGGAATGTTTGTTAATCAAATCTTGACGGAAAAACTTGAGGAAATGGTTTTTGGTGACATTTGATACACAAGAAAGTTTAAGGGCTCAGTTTATTATTGAAAAGGCTGGGCGTGAAAACTCAAACGTTGTTGAAACGCTTAAATCACACATGGTTAGCAACACTTTGATTGAAGAATTAACTGGAGAGCAAGTTGTTTTAGACAAAAAGGCTCAAAAGCGTGACATCAAAAAAGAATTATCTGCGTGGGCTAGGCAAAATGCTGGCATTGAATTTACAACAAAAGAAATTCAGGATTTGCTAAAAATTTCTTATGATGCTACAATAAAGTTAGTAAAAAATACTGATTATTTTTTAAAGATTAAACAAGGTTGCTACAAAATTCTTGATGGCGAAGCAGAGCGAGAGGCTGCTAAGTCAAAACGCAAACTTGACAACTAGGCTTTAAAATGATAAGGTTATTACGTTTAGTCGTGACCTTCTGCCCAAGGCGCACGACGCCGTTAGGGTTAAACCTAGCGATGGCAAGGGCATCAGGCTGGAACGACTTGGTGCCCTTGCAAACTCTCACAAAAGATTGTAAAATAAACTATTGAGAAAGGAAACAAAATGAGTGAATTAACAAACAGTATTAAACCTATGAAAGCAGAATCACCTCGCCCGCGTAATTCCGTGGGTGGTCGTGGACCATCTGTAAAGACAGTTGCTCGTCGTGAGCAACTTCAGCAAGCCCCCGGTCAGTGGTTTGTCTGGAAAGAAGGTTCTAAGACCGGTGGTGACACTGGTCAGGCACTTCGTACGCTGATGGGTATCAATAACATAACAGGCGTTAACCGTTCGTCACTGCCCTACGAGGCAACTGCTCGCCTAAGTGGCGAAGGTGTGTGGACCATTTACGTTCGCTATGTTGGTGAACAAAACGAGTACGTTACAACACAGTAATTTTCCCGTGTCGGAAATAGAAAAGCCCCCGCCTTTTTTGGCGGGGGCTTTCTACTTGTTGTTTTGACTCTTAATCAACAACTTCTGCATCAACGATTCCAGATGCCCAACTTGGTTCCATTTCTCCACCAAGTTCAATCATGCTATTTGCAAACATAGTTCTTGCTGCTTCAATTTGCGATTCAGATAGTTTTAAATCCTTACTAAGAATGATTGCCATAAAAGCAGCGCCAACAAGATTGGCCTGATGTTCTTCTAGTTCAATAACTCTTTTGCGCAAATCGTATTTCATCATAAATTCAAGAGCGCCTTGATAGCGTTCCCATGCTCGTTCCATAACTTCAATAAGAGCACGAACGTGTTCAATGCCTGCTTTGTCAGTTACTTCAAGAATGCCATTAAGTTCGCCCATCTTCTCTTCAAGAATCAGCGTCCATGTTTTCATCTTTGATGCAAGTTGAAATGCTTCTACTTCGGGTGGTCCCAACGGTGTTGGTTGACCCAATTTTTCAGATAACGTAACAAGTTCTTTCTTCATTTTTACCCGCACGGCTCCCCTGGTGTGTTTTGCGCTGTTACCAAGGTGCCACTTGCAAGTACCCTCGCCTAAATGGTCTGTGCCCATTCCGGCTGTTTTGTTACAGTAACGAATTATTTCTAATTCTTTAATTTCTTTATTGCGAAGACGTGCTCCACACTTTCCTTCAACCGGTTTTGAAATTCCAGGTATTTTTTTGTCAGGATAGTGTTCCGCCCACTTTTCTTCATCACTCATTTTGAAACCTTAATCCAAAAACCAATGTTCACGTAGTATGTGTTTCCAATTTTAGTTGTTGTCATCTTTTATCTCCTCAAACCACCAATCAGGTAAAATCCAATCAGACGGCATGCCTAGTCTTACCATGTGTGCGCATGGGTCATTGCCCTCGCTCCACGCTCGTTCTTCTGTTTCATGTAATGGCATTGCATCATGTGTAGAACAAAATTGTTCCGTGCAAAATCCATTTTCAATACCGTATTTTAGCCATTCATCAAAGTTCATTTATTTACCTTTTTTGTTTTACCATCCACCGCCACAACCAAATTGGTTGGGAACGTGTTCCGGCATTCCTGCCGCTGCTTGTATTTTTCTTGCGATAAAAACTTGTTGTTCAGGACTTGCAGCGTACAACGGCCCAAACAATTTTAATCCACCATAATGTACCCAGTTGGTTTCTAATATTCCTAAACCACCTGAATAAATTGGACCCCTAGCATGCCAATTACCACTTTGCTCGCACTGAGCAACTTTTTGCCACTTAGCCATAATGTCTGGAGAGACAAGCGGTGGTGGGTAAAGTGTTGTCGTCGTCGTTGTAGGCACATTAATGTGCGTCAACGAAGGCGGTGCAACTGGTGGTTCTAATAGCGACGCAGGGTTCCAAGATGCCCCCGTGCCTGTAATGGTTGTTGTAGTTTGAGGTGCGTCTGCCGAACTTTTAGTTGGCAATGCTGTACCCAAACCAAAACTACTAACTGTCAAAAGGACAATTGATAGATATTTCATCTATTCCCTTCTACTTCGACCCACAGTAAAGATTTTTTACTGGGCCAACAACGCTCGGGGAGTATTTAACTGCTACTTCCACGGCGTAGTTAAGTTCTTCTGGGCCTATCTCTTCGCAACCCTCAAGGTAGCCAATCGAATAGGGGGAACCTGAACCAATCGCCAGATACGGCGACTCCATTTCAATCATCGCAAAGTCACCTTGAATGATGACCAACGGACGATTGGGCCAAGCGCAAAGAATCTCCATCTCCTTGATGGATTCATCTTCACCCTTCACCTCTTTGAGCATGGAAACAATTGTCTCCGGGCTCACTTTTCTTGCCTTTAACTTTGACAAGAGATTTATAACACGCCAAGAACCTGCGGCACCAATGATGCCGTTCCCTGCGTGAATGATTGCCTTGGGCGTTGAGGCAGCGAGAATCATGTCATCGTCGCTAGAGGCAGAATCAAATGACATTCCACACCAATCTTCACATGTATAAGCAACTACTACTGTCATTAATCCCAAACCCCTTCTACAAGCCATTGCCTGTTTCGATAAATTCTGTCCGGCCATGAAACGCCTTGAAGTCGGTCGCCTCTATAACGCTTTACGTTAAGAGTTCCCTCAACCTCTGTATCTTTATACAACGATATACCAATTTCGGGCCACGCCATCCAACGCTGTGAACCCATTGGAGAAAGGTCACGCTTTTCTCCTGATTTTCCCTTAGCCGCATGGTGTTCCATTATAAGCGCAAACTCAAAGCGGGTGCGAAGTTCATCCAACACAGCCATTGCTTCGTCAGCAGAATCCTCGTATGATTCACTAGAGTTACGGCGATACATTTTATAAATTGGACCAATGCAAACAAGTTCTGGTTTATGAAACATAATTTCTCTTTGCAATTCCGCTTTGTCCGATAGGCGACGAATGTCAATACCACCGGGTTTACGCCAAAAACGCAAACGCTCTTGGTCAAACCGTCCCGTATTCTTTTCCTGCATCATGCGCATTAACGGTGAAGCGGTCTGCGTAATTGCTTCGGTTGGGTTTTCAAGGTCAACAATTAAAGCACGAATTGGCAAAATTTCTTGATGACTAAATGGGTGGTAACCCTGTGAAGCAGTCATGGCAATCGTACGAAGTAGTAGCGACTTACCAGCACCTTCTTCGGCAACAACAATCGTTCGATAGTCTCGGTGCATCATTCCCGGAATAACAACTGGTGCAATTAATTCTGCGTTGTCTTCTAGTTCCTGCAACGTCATTGATTCAGGTTCTTTCGTATGAAAGTTCTGAATACCCGAAGCAATTTTTGCAACACGCTCGGCCATTTCAAATGGGTCTTCGCCAAGACGAATCAGTTTTGTTGACTCTTCAAACGTTCCCATCAAAGAACGAGAAATACTGTGCTTGCGAACAATAGCCGCATAGTTTGTTATGTTGCTTGACGAAGGCGTGTTCAGACTGAACTGAATCAACATTGGTATTATTTGATTGTCGTTCATTTCTGAAGCAACTGTCACGGCATCAACTTTTATGCCTTTAGAAAAACAATTTAATATTGCACCAAAAATACGAGCGTTCGTTGGATTGTAAAAATCTTCAACCTTCACGCTGTCAATACCAGTAATAATTGCTTCGTTGGTAAGAAGCATTGCGCCAAGAACAGATTCCTCTGCTTCAAAGTCATGCGGAATCTTTTGAGTGCCCACTCGTTTTGTTACCTCTCTGCCCAGTAATCTGCGCTGACACGTTCGCCAGCATTATTTATTGCGTATGGCTTGCCACTTAAATCAACGTATTGCCCGTCTAAATTCTTAGGACGATTGTAACCCAACACGGCGGGCAATGTGTTTCTTTTTTCATTTGTTTTTGGGTCGGTCCAATCTTCGCCACGGTCGTAGTCTTCCCATACTTGAGCAAGTGTGGTTTGCTCTTGTGACATTTCAATTGAAACATCAGCCGGCATAAAATCGCGCCAACGTTCATGTGGTCCAAAAAAAGTTGCGCCGAGCATGTTGAATTTCTTTTCTCCACCCTCACGTGCTTTGGCGTAAGCGATAACAGCACTCAACAACTGCTGGTGTGTCGCTCCCTTTTTTAGCGTTGCATTATATTTTTCATATGCACCCAACTTGTTATCACCCCTTGGATACAACAACCACAATTCATCAAATTCATTTGTAAACTTAGATACTGATAATTCTTCATCACTAACAGACATTATATTGTTATCTAATGTTCCTTCTATTAATGTTCCTTCTGGGTGTATCACCGGTGATAGGGGGGTACTATCACTGGTGATAGGGGGTACTATCACGGGTGATAGGTTGCTGTCTTCAAACCTGCGTACTTTTATAGGTTTTGACTTAAGTCGCTGGATTTCATTAGATGGCCAAAGGTGATACAAAGAACTAGTTCTAGAGCCATTTTCACGCCTGCGTTCTTCTACGGTCAAGGCTCCAAGTTCAACCAATTCCCTCATGGAACGGTCAATGCTGGGAACGGAGCAGTCAAGGCGTGTGGCTAGTGTTTTCCTTGAAGGCCAAGCGGGTCTATTTTCGCCTGCGTAGCGATTAAGTACACCAAACAACCTAACGGCACGGTCGCTAATTTTTGAGTCAAGAATCCACTCAGGGACGGTCGCATAACGGTGACCTTTTACCTCAACTAAGTCCTTCATTATTTCTGCCCCTGTCCGCAAGTGTCTTGACTAGTTCGCCAATAAGACTTCCCTGCTCCTCAACGTCAATGCCGTCGGTAACAGAATCTACAATCTTACGCTTCTTGTCTAGCAGACTATAGATGTCTTCGTCAATGGTTTGAGGTGCTAAAAGATACCACGCCGTAGCACCATGCATGTCATTTACACGACCGTAGGCACGGCTAACACATTGTTCGTGAATTGCTGGGGTCCAGCCAAGTTCACAAAACACCACGTCGCTTGCTGCGGTTAGGGTTAGACCTTCTGAGGCTGAGGTCATGTTTGCTACAAACACTCGACACTTCGAGTCGGTTTGGAATTTGTCCACTGCCTTCTGTCGATTATCAGTAGATACACCACCACGAATCTTCACGGCTAGGTCCTTGTAGCGGTCGTAGATTTTCTCCACCAAGTCAATGTGCTCAGCAAAAACAATTACCTTTTCGCCGTCACTTGATTCAAGGAAGTTATCAATCCACTCCGAGATACTGTCAAATTTTATTTTTGAAACGGCGTCTCGTAAAGCGGTGATTCGTACTAAGTTGACCGAGTTTTCTAAAGCAATTTTTTTACGCCAGTACGCATCAGTACCGTCACTACCATCTTCTTCAGCAAGGTCTTTGGCTCGCTGTGCAAAGTACTCAACAACGTCGTTCTCAACAATGCGGTACTCGTTCATTTTCTTGTCGTCAATAGACAAATACTGAACAGCATTACGCAATGGTGGTAGTTCTCCGTACACGTCTTTTTTAACACGGCGCACAAAACACATCTCACGCATTTTGTTATTTAATTCTAACGTGTTGATAGCCATGTTTCGCTTAGGCGCATAACGGTTTTTAAATCGCCACGCTCCACCAAACCGGTCTAAACAACGCACCGCTTCTAGTTGCGGAATCAACTCGTCGGGGCGGTTCGTAATCGGGGTTCCCGTCAGGAGCAATGTCATGTCGTTCGGACCTTGCAACCTAGCAAGACGCATAACTGCATCAGTACGCTTTACTGTCCAGCGTTCTACTGGCTTAATCCCGCGGGAACCACAGCCGGCACAGTTCGTTGCGTTGGACCGACAAACCGCGGCGCACTCTGGACAGTTGTGCTTCTTCTGCCCGTTTTTAATTGCGTGTGATTCGTCTACAACTAAAGAAGTAAATCCATGTTCAATGATGTCATCATTACGTTGATACAAAATATCGTAGTTAACAATAATTACATCCGATTTTTCAATTGGGGCGGGCTTGCCGCCCGTAAGAATACAAGTGGTCAAATTTGGAAAAAATTTTTTAACCTCACGTTCCCAGTTAATTTTTAAAGTATTAGGGCAAACAACTATTAATGGAAATTGATTTTCTAATACTATTGTTGCAATAGCCTGTGCAGTTTTACCTAGTCCGGGTTGGTCTCCAATGATGCCCTTACGAACCTTCTGCATGTAGGCGACCCCTGCCTTCTGGTACGGAAGCAGTGGCACCGCAATGCCGGGGATTTCAATGTCAGCGCTTAGTGATTCTGAAGCCTCACGCATCTCTTTAGATTTAATAATTACGTCGTTTGCCTTCTTACTCAGTTCAGGCGAGAGCGTAAAGTCGCAGGCCACAGAGAAACGAACTACATCAACAAGGTCCTTTTCAGGCACTTTCCATGCTCGTTCCGTTGAGTCCCATTTAGCACTGGGAACGTGTGACTTAATACTATTAATAAGAGCAGGGTTATAGTCAAAACAAATAACAATCTTGTCATCAACAACTTCAACATTATAAGTTCTTTTACTATCAGTAAAGTCCATAGGACCAGTAATCTCTAGTTCATCACCTAAGGTTATGCCCCATTTGGGTGCAAGTGCCCTTATTTGATTAAGCGAAGAATGGGGAAAGATGTTAACTTTCCGGTTTCCATCCCACCTTCTGCCCGTAATTTCACGGAAATCCTCCACCATCTTGCTGTTGTAGACGGACTTTACAAAGATTTCTCCGCCTTCTTCCCACGCATAGTTACCGCTACTCGTCAAATTTGTCATGGCTCGATTTTATCATACAGTTTGTGTTTTGTCAATACTTGACGCAGAACAAATGTTCTGATAACATGTAAAACAATTTAAAATTTGAAAATGGAGGTTTTATGGCAAAGAAAGCAACTACCAAAACAAACGATTCCCTAGCAGCAGTGCTTGATGAGATTAACAAGCAGTTTGGTGCTGGTTCTATTATGCGTTTGAACGAGTCGGACATTGTTCCAGTTGAGGTTATACCTACGGGTATTCTTTCGCTGGACATGGCTTTGGGGGTGGGTGGACTACCGAAGGGTAGGATTGTAGAATTTTTTGGTCCACCCTCATCTGGTAAATCTACGCTTGCGTTGCACGCAATTGCTGAGGCCCAGGCTTTGGGTCTAATTTGTGCTTACGTTGACGCAGAACACGCCCTAGACCCCGTATACGCCACTGCAATTGGTGTTGACCTACCCGCTTTATTGATTTCTCAACCCAATAACGCAGAGCAAGGTCTTGAAATTACAATTCGCCTTGTGGAAAGCGGTGAGATTGGTATTGTTGTAGTGGATTCTGTTGCCGCTTTGGTTCCCCGCGCTGAAATTGAGGGCGAGATGGGCGATGCTCATGTTGGACTTCAACCACGTTTGATGGGTCAGGCCTTGCGCAAGTTAACTGGAACGGTATCAAAGACCAATACGCTTGTAATTTTTATTAATCAATTGCGTGAATCTATCGGTAAAATGTACGGCCCAAGTGAGTACACGCCGGGCGGAAAGGCCTTGCCTTATTACGCTTCGGTGCGTTTAGACGTTCGTCGTATTCAAACCATTAAGAAGGGTGAAGAAGCAACTGCTAATCGAACCCGAGTGAAGGTTGTTAAAAACAAAGTTGCGCCACCGCTTCGTCAAGCGGAGTTTGACCTTGAGTATGGCGTTGGTGTTCCAAAGGCTAATGTTCTTTTGGATTGCGCTATTGATGCTGGTGTTTTACGTCAGTCTGGTGCTTGGATTTATTATCAGGGTGAGCAATTCGCCAATGGTCGTTCAAAAGCAAAGTCAAAGATTGAAGAATCGCCAAACCTTTACAAAGAACTATACGAGCAAGTTATAAACCACATTAAAAAAACTCCAATTGAGGTAATTGACAATGAAGAAAATTAATGCTAAAGTTGAAAGTGAAAAGTTAATTGTAAAATCTATTAAGAACTGGTATACTAAACATGACTACGGTCCAAGTTACCGAGACCTTTCTGAGGTTACCGGTCTTGCATTAGGTTATTTGTTTGAGATTTGCCAAGAACTTAGAGAAGCAGGCGTATTAGATTTCCAGGACGGGGTAGCCCGGACTATTAAACTGAAAGGGTAGAGATGAATAATGTAGAGATTATCCCAGTATGGGACATGAGTGAAGAAGAGTGGCTTAAGGCACGTGAGGGTGGTATTGGTGGTAGTGATGCCGGTACTGTTTGCGGTGTCAATAAATACAAGTCTGCTTATGCGTTGTGGGCTGAAAAGACCGGAACCATTGAACGTGATTTTGTTGGCAATGAGGCCACCGAATGGGGTCACATTCTTGAACGCCCTATTGCTGAAAAGTTTGCCAAGGATTACAACAAGGCAGTTGTAGAGTGGCCTGTCATTCTTAAGTCTAAGACCGAAAATCTTGGGTTTATGTTTGCCAATCTTGACTTTGTAATCGTTGAACCTAGCGAGGAATTTCCTGCCGGTAAGGTTCAAACTTGGCGTTTTGATTACGAACCACCAGGGGTTCTAGGCATTCTTGAAGTTAAGACTGCCGGTATTGCTTCACCGGGCTCTCTCGGTGCTTGGGCTTACAATGGAATTCCGCAAAGTTACATGCTTCAGGCGTATCACTACGGCGTTGTAACTGGCTGGGAAAACATTACATTTGCGGCACTAATCGGTGGTCAAGGATTGCAGGTTCGTGAGATGCAATGGGACGTTGACATTGCGGAGAACATGACTATTGCTGAGCAACAGTTTTGGGACTTGGTTGAAAAAAACATTGCTCCTGCCACTGATGGAAGCGATGCAACCGAATCAGCACTTCAACAACGTTATCCACGCCACGAAAGCGGTAAGGTTTACGAAGGCGGTGTTGTTTTGTCGGAAATTTGGGCTGAGTTTAATGAGGCAAAGTTGTTTGCTGATGAAGCAGACGCTAAACGCAAGGCTTTACGTGCTCAAGTTATTGAGATGATTGGTGATGCAGAGTTTGCCACTGTTGACGGCAACCCTATCCTTTCTTACAAGTCAGGCAAGGAGGTCGAGTCGCTTGATACTGACCGCATTCGCAAAGAAGCACCGGAAATCTTTGAACAATTCAAGAAGGTTCGTCCCGGTGCAAGAACGCTTAGGGCAGTTAATAAATAATGTTATTTGACAAAGTTTGCAATAAGTGTTACTATATAGATTGCCTTAATGAAAGGCTTATAGAGAGAGGAAACAAAGTATGACAATGAGTAATGAAATAAATGAATTAGCAACAGCGTTGGCTAAAGCACAGGGAGAGTTTTCTGCTGTGCCCAAAAGTTCTGTTAACCCATTCTTTAAGAGTAAGTATGCACCGTTGCCAGAGGTCATGGCAGCAGCGATACCAATTCTTTCCAAGAACGGTCTTTCAATCAGTCAATTTATTGGCGTAGACCAAGAAGGTCGTGACCTTCTTACAACGTATTTGATGCACACATCAGGTCAGTACATTGTTCAAGACATGCGCCTGCACCTTGGCAAGGATGATACATCCCAGGCTTTAGGTTCAAGCGTGACCTATGCGCGGAGGTACCAAATTTTATCCGTTTGTGGCATGGTCCAGGATGAGGACGACGACGGCAATGCCTCTACGCAATCGTCTTTGCAATCAGCGCCAAAGCCAATGCCGAGGGCAAGTGCACCGACTCTTGGTGAGAGTGTTGCAAAAGCCGCAGGTAAGCCATCGGCAAAGCCACAGGGAAACCTAGCAACTGAAAAGATGACCCGAATGATTTGGGCTATTGCACACAAGTCACTTAACTGGGACGACCTTCAGCAGTACGAAGCAATCGAATCAATTGTTAGTCGCAAGGTTGAAAGCCTTGAATCATTAACTTTTGATGAAGCAAAAGCAGTAATTGAACACCTACAATCACTTCAAGAATAGGAGATAAAAATGAATTCAATTGTTACCGTTAGTGGGAACCTTACACGGGACCCGGAACTTAAGTTCAATGACAGTGGTTTGGCAAGCGTGCGTTTTGGCATTGCCTCTACTTACCGCGCCAAAGAACGAGAGACAACAAGTTTTTATGACGTTCTTGCCTTTGGTAAGACCGCAGAAAATATTCACACATCACTTACCAAGGGTTCAGGTGCCATTGTTACTGGCCGTCTTGAAGTTCGTCAATACGAGAAGCAAGATGGAACTAAGGGAACTGCTGTTGAAATTGTTGCAGATGAGGTTGGAGCATTGCTTCGTTTTGCAACTGTAAACATTTCTAAGAATGAGAAACTTGTTAGCGCAAACAACGCACCTTGGGATGACAACAGTTTTTAATTATGTCTGAAAAAACCAACTACTCAATTCCGCTTAGTTATATGCGCATTGAAGAAACAATGCGTTACGCTATCAATCAGATAGAGGAACTTACTTCTTCGTTTGCTGTAACGGCGGACGAGTTTGGTAATGCAGAAGCGGTGTATGAAATTGCCTTTGCAAAAAGCCGTCTTTCAGCACGGTTTGAAGGCAGTCACGATGGAATAAAAATTACCGCTGACATGGCATCTGACCTTGCTACCGTTGAAACTGAACCACAACGATTAGCAATGGAGGGTGCAAAAGCAAAGCACGACGCAACACGTCAGGCATTGCTTTCAGTAAGAAGCAGACTTGAAGCCTTGAGAAGCCTAATGGCTTCCCACCGAGAAGCAGGGGGTTAAGTATGTCATATGAAAATGAATTAGAGCAATACGTTAAAAACCTAGAGGCAACCGTAAGTGATTTAGAAAAAGAAGTAGAAAAATTAAACGGTCAACTCAAAGAAGCAAAACGTCTAATTTCAATTCTTGACACGCAACAGCAACACGTTGACTTTTAATGGAGCGACGTAAGCGCCTTGTAGCAAAGAAGGGTTTGCAAAGTCATACGCCTTTAAAAAGTCGGAAGGGGTTGACAGCAAAAAAAATGCTTCAACCCCGTTCTGCAAAAATGAAAAAAATATACAAAAAACGTTCTGTGTTTGTAAAAGAATTTTTGGTTTTGTACCCAAAATGTCAAGCACGCTGGGACAATAACTGCTATATTAATTCAACTGACGTACACGAAATATTGCCTCGCGGAGTGGGTGGCAAAATCGTTGATACTGATTGGAGCAACTTCATGTCACTATGTCGTTACTGTCATACAATGATTACAGACAACCCAGAAGAATCACACAAGCGAGGATTTAGAAAATGGTCTTGGGATTAAATAGACAAAAAGCAACAATTGTTTCACACATGGTTACAATTGTTTTTGAAAAAGAAAAGTTTCAAGTAACTTGTTCTTGCAGTTTTAAAGACTCACTTCCAACTAGACAGGGTGCTTTTTTACGGGCTCATTTGCACCTTGCTTCATTGCACATGGAGCCCGACGGTGATTGAGTACACGGATTTTGAAATATATGATTTTATTAGAGCACTTGAAGATGCTCGTCCTAATTTTTATTGGTTGGCTTTGTGCCGGGCAAATAATGTTAGTGAGTTTTTTCCAGGCAGGGGTCAGTCATCAAAAATAAAAAAAGCCGTTGAAATCTGTCTGTATTGTCCGGTTCGACACGAGTGTCTTGACTACGCGCTTAAGAATGAAATTGAGCATGGCGTATGGGGTGGCTCAACTCCTGAGAGAAGAACAAGGTGGATAAAGGAAAAGATTTCTGCTCACGATGCGTGGCTGGAGATAGACCTAGGTTTCATCGAATAAAGAAAGTTTGTCTTTTTCTATTCTTTGTTTTTCTAGTTTTTTAGCAAGCGCAGGGTATCCGGCGTCATACTTGCAAGTTAAATGAACTTCATCACAATCTGCAAAAGTCCCCTCGTATTGCTGGGGGCACAAATCTCCGCAAACGATGCAGGGAACCCAAACATACTTTTCACCACGACTCTTACGAAGGTTTATTTTTCTGGCTATCTCTACGTTTGTAGGTTCTTTGTGTCTCTTCATTAAAGAATTAATAGGTCAGACCATCCACGAGGTCCAACACCAGCGCCAATGCACATGGTTAACATTCCCGCCGGACTGCTTTGTCCTGAAGAACCAGTAAACCACTTGCTTCCACCATCCATTGCTGGACACTGAAAGAACGTTCTTCCGGTGCTTTCGCTGGTAATAAAGTGGTGATAGTGACCTGAGATAAGAATCTCTGCATCGCTAACGTTGGTACGTCCAAGTGCTTGACCTTTCCACCAACCCTCTGCCTTTGCAGCAGCGTTTGTTCCACCGCGATACTGGTGACCGTGAGCAAATGCCGTTGGCACACCACAGATATCTAAAGTCATTGTGAGGTCATCATTGTTAATTGCATTGATTGGAATTGATACGTTTCCGTATCGTTCTGGATTTGCCTCAAGGATTTCTGCAACAGATTCAAATACAGATACGTCACTGTTGTCCGTAAAATCTGTAAATGCTTTGCCATTCTTTCGGTTCTCACCGTGGTTTCCCGGAACACCCATAGCAACAACTTTTATACCAAGTTCTGCAAACGGGTCAATGAATTGAACAATTAATCGTCGGGCAAGTCTCTCCTGCTCACGACGATTTAAATCAATTTGGTATTCCATCATTGGATAGAATCCCTGGCATCCCTCACTGAGGTCACCAACGCCAATTATGTAAACAACCGATGGCGCTCTTCCAACTTTAACAAGTTCGTTATATCGAGTAAGGCAACGGTCACGAGAAGCAAGAATGCGCTCTGTTGTCGCTGTTGTTCCACCGTTCTCGCCCTTACCGAGTTGCCAATCTGCCAGTGTTATGACAAAAGCCCGCTCAGACTCAACCGTGACGTTGGGCTTGGCGGGCTTGCGCTTCATAACTTCTTTACAAAGTGATTCAATGTCGGCGCGTTCTACCGTTAGTTCACGGGGTTTGATAGCGCACTTGTAGTACTTCAATGTTTCTATTTGTCCATCGCCAACATTAACCTGCCATGCGCGGATTTGAAGAGAACCGTCAACAACCTCTGTTACTGCTGGGTCGAGTCCCCAGTCCTCAATTAAGCGTGCCCAAATAGAGGGGTCTGGTTCTGCAACCATAGGACCTGTTGTTATTAATCCTTTTTTACCATCCCACTGAAGACCTGGCTCCCATCCATCGGGATGCTTCATTGTGTGTCGCTGATTGCGACGTGGAAAAAACTCCTCAACATTTGGTTTAGTCATTGGGTTCCTCGTCCCTTATTCTTCGCAGCAACAGGTGCCGCGACGATGTTCCCCGAGTGTCGTCCTCTTTACAGGAAATCCCCAGTCGTTTAAAACCCTCATAATTGTTGCGGTTTGAACTTCTTCATTAGAAAGTTTCAAAACGTAATTTATTTTATTTCGTTGTTCTTCTGACAACAATAAAGAACCAATAGCACATTGTTTTATTGTAAAAAACTCTGATATGTCTGGTTTTTGCATTCCGACACTCCTATGTTATTACTTCGCTATAAGAATGTTACATCAATGTAATTTAAATGTCAAGCATTAACCCATGTTAAATGCTGGCTTAAGAACCAACAATTCACCCATGGCACGAACCTTGGTTTTGGTTTGGTCGTGATTTACTGCGTTGTCTGGTTCGCCCGAGAATGAGTACACCCAAACCCCATCGCTGTAAAGTCCGGTGTCAATGCTGGCTACGTAAAGGCCTAGGCCAACACGGACAATGGTGGAGGTGGGGTCACCAATACCAAAAGTGTAATTAAATATTTGAGGCGTACCGCCATTGATTTGAAAACCAAAATAAACTTGGTCTGGGTCAATAATAGTTACTTTGTCTTGAGCCAAAAATGGTTTAGAAGTAAAGAACTGAACGGTAGTTCCTTGAACGTATGTGTTTGGAATGAATGTTCTCATAGCCTATTCCTCTGGGTTAATGCCTAAATAATTTAAAACTGCTTCCCAATTACCCACGTCCATAACTTCAAGGTTTGCCGATGAAGCATCAACCTCAAGGCTTCCTGGTTGTGGTGTAAAATAACGACTTCTAGGTCCAGAAAAAACTACTTTTTCACCATTGTTGGAGTAGGGGGAAAATGTTGCCATTTATTGAACTGGGCTTTCTTTAATTTCAAAAGCGTGATTTTTAGCCAAAATCATTGCGCTTTCAAGGTTTTCAGCAAAAGAAATAACTTTTACATTTCCTGGGTTTGTTCCATTAGAAATAATGTAAAGGTCATAGTTGTGTAGTTTTTCTATAAACATTTTTGTACCATTAGATACTTCTATGTAACGCAAAGAACGTTGACTTTTATTGGCGTCTTTGTCCTTTGGAATGGTCATTAATTCCCATTCACGTTTTGGTTGTACGGGTGTTTGATTTTTTTTTGATTTAAACATTTTGTCCTCGTTTATTTGTAAGATTTTCTGTGCCATTTTTTGCGGCGATACCAAGAACCTTGATGATAGTCTTCAGTTCTTGTGCTTTCAACACCAGCCATGTAAACCCCATCCTTTTTCTTAGCAACCCAATCAGTTCTATTGAAAGGAATCACTTGCATAAAAGGAGTGCCTTGAGGAATCAATCCCTCAAACCCCTTTTTAATATGAAATGGGAAGTTGCCACCGTGCATAACAAATGGCCCATCAACAATTCCTCCTGTTGTGACAAAAGGAAGGTCGGTGCGATTAATTGGGTGAATACAAATTAAACTGTAACCATCTGGTAATTCAACTGCTGTCTGAGTTACCCATAAAAAGTGTTTATCATCACACCCTGGAGGTGCTGGCATTTTTCCAGTTTGCCCGTGCGGTCTTTCATCAAGAACCGGTGTTTGTGAATTCCAACGACCAATTGGGCCTTCGGGTGTTTGTTCTATGTAAATGTCCACCGGAGTAAGAAGCATATAACCGGTTGTTAAGGCGTCAACAAATGGAATGCAGTGTTTTACGCTAGTTGTTTTTGGTCCATCAAGACCTGGAACAAACCTAGGCATTTCTTTATACCAGTTTGGAACAACACGATTTGCTGGTTTAAATAAATCTTCAGGGAATCCAGCAGATGATTCAAAATAAAGAACTTGAGGTGGTTGTCGTTTTTTAAACATTATTTGTAGGATTTCTTTTGCCATTTACGACGACGATACCAAGAACCCATTCCATAATCCTCGTTAGAAGTATTTTGAAGTCCTTTTTCCCATGTTCCTTCTACGCGCTTTGATTTCCAATCTTCACGCAAGAACGGTATAACTTGGATAATCGGTGTCCCTTTTGGAATAAGACCCTCAAAACCTTTTTTAATATGAAAAGGAACATTGCCCCCATGAACAACAAATTCACCGTCGGCAACGCCAGAAAGAGTTATAAAAGGAAGGTCAAATCTATTTAGGGGGTGCGTATAAACCGCGCTGTAACCTTCTGGAATTCTTATTGCTGCTTGAGTTACCCAAATTAAATGTTCTTCGTCGTAACCTTCTGGTGCTGGCATTTTTCCAGTAGCCCCAGGTGGCCTGTTGTTAACTGGCTTAGTATTGCCTGAGTATCGAGCAGAGGGACCATCGGGGGTTTGTTCAATATAAACGTCTTGCCCCAAAGCAATGTAATAACCAATTGTTAAAGCGTCAAGAAATGGAATACAGTGTTTAACGGATGGATTTTCACCCACTACCGTCATTACTTCTCTCGGTATTTCTTTATACCATGTAGGAACTGTGTTAAGCATAGGCTTAACAGTTTCCTTTGACGTTCCAGGTTGCTCTTCGTATTCAAGCACCTTAACATCTTTGTTAAAGGGCTTTTTTAACATTAAAGTTCTACGGGTGCGGCAGGTGCTGTTTGCCATTTACCGATTGGGCAAAAAGCGTTTGGAAGTTTTACCTTCTCAGTCATAAAACAACCGCATTCTTTACAAGTGTTTACAACTTTGCGAAGTTTTGGGCATTCTTTGCAAATAGCAAAACGTTCTTCGGCAACACTTTCTGTTACACGACCAATGTTTTTATTTAGAAGGTCCCATGGACGTGCCGGACGTTGTTCGTTGGGTGTTGTTTCAATTAATTCGTTTGTTGCTTCAGAAGCAGCGGTAACTTGTCCAGCCTTAAATTTTTCCCAAGGCGTTAATTTTTGTTCCTCGCTCATTATTATTCCTTTTCTAGTGGCGGAACTACGTCTTGACTTGAGGGTTGTGCAAGAATGGTTCCATCTTGTTGTACAAATTCACCGGTTTCACTGTTGTACATTGTCTGTCCAACAACAATTCCTTCAATGCCAGTTGATTTAACAATAAGCGGTTTGCTTAAAAGAATTGCTGCCATGCGGTCTTGTGTCCAAATTTGGTCTTGAACTACATCGTCAATTACAAAAGCAATTGCGTGTGGTGGCAGGTCTGCTGGTGGTGTTGCTGGTCCTGTTGGTTGGTCTGACATGTTTATCCTTTATTCTGGTGCAACAAACGTTGAACCGTCTGGGTTTGTAAAAGTTCTAGTTG
>Ga0136642_1000350_pt1 | contig 25857 bp, 49 predicted proteins | sample LowCatLa1302831Y_FD_115313 | JGI IMG/M metagenome (GOLD analysis project Ga0136642, IMG submission 115313) | Freshwater microbial communities from Lower Cathedral Lake, Yosemite National Park, California, USA - 13028-31Y | ecosystem: Environmental > Aquatic > Freshwater > Lake ... | reverse complement strand
TTTGAAAATGGAATTTGTTAAAAATTACGCTGACTGGATTACTCCAGAGCTCATGCAATATCTAAAAGATAACGATGGTGATACTGTGCCAGTATGGCAACCAGATCGTTGGAGAGGTCACCCTACATTAGATGAAGCAAGGGAACGAGCTAGAGAAGGATATGCACATCGTAATCATAATTTTCAACAGTTCAATTCTAAAACGCCTGGAATGATTAAATTTGACTTGCCAGTTATTGCAGGTGATGATAGACGGCAACTGTGGTGGTTTATTAAATTGTATCCAGGTCAAATGCAGTCCATGCATATTGACCCGCATTTAATTGAAGTAAAAAATCCCAAACGTTATACAATGTTCTTACAAGATTGGCAACCTGGCCACATCTTTACTTGGGGAGATCAAATGCTGTCCAACTACCAAACCGGTGATATGTACAAGTGGAGCGACCCTATGTGTTATCATGGAGTAGTTAACATTGGATACAGGACTAGATATACTTTGCAAATTACCACGGTGGATTAAATGTCATTGTATATAACCGGTGAAAAGAATATCACCTTTGTACACATACCCAAGACTGCTGGTACAAGTATATTACATTGGCTTGAAAACAATCGAGGCAACAGTGACCAGATAAAATGGGAAGAGCATCCAAAACATTCTACTGTCTTAGAAAATCGCAGTAATAACTTTTCATTTGCGGTTGTACGCAATCCGTGGGATAGAATGGTAAGTTGGTATTTCTATTTAAAGGTAGTGGCCATGCGTGAAGGCAGTGGTTGGTTAACCCTAAACAACATTACCACGGAAAACTTTCCTAAGTTCAATGACTGGCTTTTAAACCTGGACAACTTTAAAAACCCAGACGGGTACTGGTTTACTGGATTAACTGAACAGCATCAATGGTTAGATGTTCCAGTCGATTTATTAATACGTTACGAAAAATTAGCAGACGGGTTCACCCAAATTCAAAACATTTTTAAATGTGATAGACCTTTGCCATTTTTATATGTATCAGGGCACAGCAAATATCAATCGTATTATAATACTACAACTAGGAAATTTGTTGAACAGCAATTTGAACGAGATATAGATCTTTACAAATATACGTTTACCGATTGATACCTATTAGATGAAACATATAAAACGGTTCTAACCCGCCATTAGTTCCCAAGTGCCAATCGTTGTACTTGTTCCACTTGATTATTTTACCGTGTGGCATATTAAAGTAATATTGGTCATCAACTAGAAAGATATGTCCCAATTTGGGGGTATCTATAAAACAAGTATATCTAACAAGGTCTCCTGCACTACGGTAAAGAGATTCATTTTCATCTACGTCCCAATGCCATCCAGTCATATATCCTGGATCAATTCTACTGATCCAACTGCGCAGGGGTACACAATTCATTTGCTCTGCAAACAACTCTTGTATCTTATAGTCTAAATAATAGTTGGTCCATTTTACACTGTCTGTATTAAAATTATGTGATTTCCATAATGTCAATATTTTCTCATATTCAGGATTAGACAAATCCCAAACAGCCGGATCAACCGTAATATCTCTACTACGATTAGTATCAAGGGTTGCTATAATGTTTTTCCAATTAATCATATAATTTTTTGTAAAATTCAGGAAACGGATTATTTGGCCAAGTTTTGTTTAAATGTTCCAACATGGTAATTTTAAAAAACTTTCTAAAATCAATCTTTCCATTGGTAGTAGACAATGTAAATCTGTCAACTGACTGTGTTCCAATCATACCTTCTATTTGTTTGTAGTCTATGAAAGGATTAGATTCGTCGATGCAAGAATAAAAATCAATAGTCTTTAACTTGCCGTCACTGCCTATGTAAAAACAATGTGGGTATAACGCATTTTTAATACACCCCTCATTTTTTATATCAGATAACATAGAATAGAGTTGTGATTTCCAAGAAGGGCATGCCTGATCTAAATTGCCGCCCCCATAGATGATTTGATTGAGACTGCTACCATTCCATCTAATACAAATACGCTTGGTAAGCATATTAATATCTAAAATCTCTGGAGCCCAATCATAACCTTGAAACTTTTCTAGGTAGTGTACTTCTCTATCAAAAAAGAATTCAACCAACTCATCAGTCAATGCTCGATCTTTTTGATATTCACTCTTGCTATCCCATGACATACACATGACAGTTTGTTCATCATTTACCGTAGGAGTATAAAGCAAATTAGTAGTTACTAACGGATTCCCATCTACAATTTTATACAGGTAATTCCAATTTGAATCCATCGGGTACAATTTCCTTTAAGGTGTCAAAAGACTGTTGGTCTATATCCATTGATACTGTTTGACCATCAAATTTAAAATTTGAAAGACGTTTAGATTTATTTGTAAGGTTAAGCCAAGGACTTATTGTATGATCAAAAATAAATCTAGAATCAATATGTGGTGTTACTGGACTAAGTTTAACTCGAATAGGGTCAGTTAATTTTTGTCTAGTGAGTAATTTTCTAACTACTAGTTGTATCCTACAAGTCCTGCCAAAGTTTGCGGCAGTATGATGCCATCCGGCATCCATATCGTACCATATACCATCAGCCGCTAGCCTATGCATACGCTCACGCACTAGGTCGATTAAAAAACTTTCATCACCCAAAATGTTTAAATGATATCTATCATCTATGTCAGCATGGCTTTGGTAACACTGTCCAGGATCTAAAATTATTATTCGTGCTTCACCCTTAACTGCTGGCAGTGAATCATAAATGGTTTGCCAAACTGTATTTTTATATTCATCTTTTAATATCCACAAGTCATAAAAAAAATCACCAGTAGGTTGATTGATAGTTGTTTTCATTTGACCTTTGGGTAATTGATTACATGCTTCTTTAAATATGCCGGGGTCAATTTTATAGTTGGTTGGCTTGATCATAGTAATATTTATATGCCCACTTAACTAGGGTAAATATTACCATGATCCCAAAAAGTAAAACATTTTGTATGCACCCGTTTACTGGCCTTGCAACCAGAGAAGACGGCGGCATCAAACCTTGTTGCCGCAGTTGGAATATTGGTAATATTAAAGAACAAAGCCTAGAGGAAATTTGGAACAACGACAACATGAAGCGACTACGCAAACAGGTGCTGAATGATGAACGTCCTCCAGAATGTATATCTTGCTTTACATTAGAAGACCAAAACATAGAAAGTCTTAGACAACGCCATTTAAAAGGTCAAATTCCAGAAGCTCGAATTAATTTGTATCCCAATGCATGGACCAAAATGCGAGATGACTACTCGATGCCATTTGAGCTTCCTACAATGGAATTAAAGTTAAACAACCTGTGTAATTTAAAATGCAGAATGTGCCATCCTATGGACAGCACTAGTTGGGACGACTGGGATGAAATCGAGGAATTCTATATTAAAGAACAAAGTTTCATGATTCAGCCTATTAAAGAAATCAAGGCCAGTGGAACTCCTTATTTGGATGCGTTTAGTGATGATCCAATTTGGTGGGAAAATTTTGAACGGTTAATTCCCTACTTTAGGCGATTGGAGTTTGCGGGTGGCGAACCTTTAACAGACCCCACACACTATCGTATACTTGAAATGTTACAGCCTTACGCTCATCAAATTGAAATCAAGTACGCTACCAATTTAACCAGTTTGGGTAAAGGCAAGCGTAATGTGTTTGCTTATTGGCCAGCATTTAAAAGTATTGCAGTCAATGTAAGTATAGACGGATTGGGTGATAGTTACGAGTACATTCGAGGCAATGCCAAGTGGGACGAGCTGGTTGAAAATATTAAAAAAATACAGACTATTCCCAATGTTAGTCGTATTGTCGGAGCAGTGGCCGTACAAGTTAGTAATGTACTAATACTCGATAAAATGATGGAATACTTCTTGGATGAGTTAGGAATCGTATTTTATATCAACCTAGTCAACTACCCTTCAGTACTCAACATACAAGTATTACCAGTCAAATTAAAAAGATTGGCCATTGAACGATTACAGATTGCCCTCGGTAAGGTGCCAAATTATAAACTAGTCAAGGAGCATCCTGAATTAAAAGATATCACAAATAGTCAAATATACAGCGTAATAAATTACTTTAAGCCCAACATCAATGTTAACCTCTGGAAGGATTGTGTAGAGTTTAACCGTAGATTGGATAGAACGCGAAAACAAAGTTTTACAGACAACACTCCAGAGTTTAAACCATATATCATAAACAAAGTTTCCAGCCTAAACTCCGATGAGGCCGGTGCCATTAAAATTGAATGGAATCTTGGCAAACGTTGTAACTACGATTGTAGCTACTGCCCCACAGAGATCCATGATAACTCGAGTCCTCACACAGATATAGAATTATTAAAACACACGGTGGATCAACTAGTTAAATTGGATAAGCCTATAAGATTAAGTTTTACCGGTGGGGAGCCATGTGTACATCCTAAATTTAAAGAGCTGGTTGCCTATTGCCGAGCTAAAGGCGTGAGTTGGATTAGCGTGACTACTAACGGAACTATGCCTGCTGATTTTTATTCAGCCCTGCCAGTTGATCAAATAATTTTTAGTTTGCATTTTGAATTTGATTATTTTAGAGTTTTTGAAACTATTAAAAAAGTTAACAAGGTATTTGATAAAGAAATCTTAGTGCATGTTATGGCTATTCATAATCATTTAAATTTGGTAAGAAATGTAGTTTGGTTGTTAGGGCTTGAAGGTATACCTTATATCCTTAGACGAATACGTTGGACTGAAGGTGATCATGATTTATTTGATGACATGAAATATGAACCAAATGATTTGGCATGGATTAAAAGTAGTGAAGCCACAGTACATCCAAACACACTAATTGACGATACAACACAATATCATGCTAACGATGTTATCAAATTACATTTAAACCAATACAAAGGGTGGTCATGTAACGCCGGCATCGAAAGCCTAATGATTAACTGGGACGGTGATGTGCATCGTGCCACGTGTCGTGTGGGAGGTAGTTTGGGCAATATCTATTTGGGCACATTTGTTGTTCCAACTGCTACTATCACATGTGACCGTAACTTTTGTACCTGTGCGGCAGACATTCCTCTTACTAAATTTGCACCAAAGTAACTTGGTTGACACCTAGCTGTTTTGATGTTATAATAATACTGTTGCGTTAACAATTTAACTTAAAGGACACACTGTGGCAGGCAAAGCAAAATCGGTTTACTTAACGGTAACCAAAAAAGGTTCAATGAAAACAGAGTTCCACAGAATGTTCTTTGATGCTAAAGGGTATAACGAATATGTTAAATCGGACGAGTTCAAAGCCAAATGGCCTACTACAGAGTTTGATATTTTCAAAGAAACATATTGACAACAATTTGAATTGATGCTATAATACACACACATTAACAACACTGGAGTTTTTTAAATGGCTAAATCCGCAAAATCATCTACTGGATCAAATATTCTCGAGTTTGATACAGATGCTATCAAAGCACGTGAAGCTGAGGTTGCTCAGGAAACAGACGAAGAAATTATGTCACGGTTGCGTGAACGTTTTGAAATCCTTGATAGCATGACCCGTGCAGTCAAAGAAGGTAATGTCCGTGCTATGATCGTTAGTGGACCTCCTGGGGTTGGTAAATCTTTTGGAGTTGAAACACAGCTTCAAAAGTCAGATTTGTTCAATACACTGGCTGAAAAGAAACCCAAGTTTGAAGTTGTTAAAGGTGCCATGAGTGCTATTGGTTTGTATGCTAAACTGTACGAGTTCTCTGAAAAAGGCAACGTAGTTGTATTTGATGACTGCGATAGCATTTTGATGGAAGACCTTTCCTTGAATATTTTGAAAGGTGCGTTGGATAGTAGCGACCGTCGATTTATTAGCTGGAATACTGACAGCCGTATTTTGCGTAGCGAAGGCATTCCGGATCGTTTTGAATTTAAAGGTGCGGCGATCTTTATTACCAACATCAAGTTTGAACACGTTCGTTCTAAAAAGTTGCGTGATCACTTGGATGCACTTGAGTCACGTTGCCACTATATTGATTTGCAGATGGATACTGAGCGTGAGAAGATCCTCCGAATCAAGCAGATCATCACAGATGGTATGTTGGACAAATACGATTTTGATAATGTTGATATTGTCAAACATGAATTAGTTGAGTTCATTGATGCTAACAAAGGTAAATTGCGTGAATTGAGTTTGCGTATGGTTCTTAAGTTGGCAGACTTGCGTAAGAGTTTCCCGACTAATTGGCAAAGCATGGCTCGTACAACTTGTATGAAGCGTGGATAACTTATGTGGGAATTCTTAACTGGTTCCAAGATGCAACGGATAGTGGTCATTTCCACTATCTTTGCAATCTTAAGTACTGTGGATCTTCATTGGGATGACAGTAGGTGGTGGTGTATTGCAATTTTACTTTTATTGATAGAATGGTTAGCACATTCAGCAGGAATAAAAGCTGGTGCAGAGCATATACTAGACATGCACAGGATTAAATTGTTACACTTGAAAGATCTTTATGATCGTAGCACGAACGGTGAAAACATAACACTGGTTGATTTGAATAAAGTTCTTAAGAAAGAAGACAAAGATGAAACTGAATAAATGTCAATATATTGGACCTTCCTCAACAGTGGGCAGTTGTACGTGTAACGCAATTATTGGAAAGAATTATTGCGAAGAACATTTCGGAGTCGTATACCAAAAAGGTACTGCACGCCGTAAGCGGCATAAAGAAGTTAAAACTGTTGACATGGCCCGACTGATTGAAAGTTTAATAAACGAAGCTGTCCAAGAATTGGAAGCAGAAGGTTTTGACTGTTACAGTAATGTGAAAGAATTATGAAAATCAAATTTGACAAAAATACCATGCCAGACGAACTGTACAATTCGTTATTACAGCATTTTGTAAATGAAGCAGTGGGCCTAGGTGTTGAAGTAAACAAGTTCACTCAATTTGATAATTGGGTTGTTGAATGTGAAGTAGATGTGAAAGAATCGGTGCATTAATGCCTAAGTGTTATCAACTTATTGGAGTACCAGGTGCAGGTAAAAGTACCTGGTACAAGAACCAAGAATGGCTCGGTGAAGACAAAAAGGATCACAAGTATGTTTCCACCGACGACCATGTTGAAGGATATGCAAAAGATCAGGGTAAGACCTACAGTGAAGTATTCACAGAATACATGCCCACTGCTGTCAAACAAATGATGGTTAATGTTAATATGGCATGTGCATTTCAGTTAGACATTGTATGGGATCAAACTAGTACAACTATCGCAAGCAGGGCTCGTAAGTTTAACGCACTACCTGGCTATGAACATATTGCTGTGGTGTTTCGTACACCTGAGCATAAAGAACTTATGCGTCGATTGGAGAGTCGGTGGGAGTCTGGAAAGATTATTCCTGAGCATGTTATTGCCAGTATGATTGCTAGCTGGGACGAGCCTACCCTAGAAGAAGGATTTAAGGAGATTTGGTATGTGGATTGAAAATATTCCGTTAGAAAATGTGGCAAAGGGCCAGCACCATGCATGTGGTGAAAATAGTATGCTGATTCAAATTTCTGATCACGATATGGCATTCCCTACGCCTAAGCACAAATTCAAAGAAGTCCATCAATTTACATTCTTGGATATTGAAGAAGATGGTATGACCAATACTGGCGATGGCAAGATGATTGATTTGAGTGAGTTTGCCATTACAGATGAGCAGGCACAACAGCTTGTTCACCTGTTGCACCACGCAAAAGAAAATCGCATGAATGTGGTCGTGCATTGCCATGCAGGTATTTGTCGTAGCGGTGCAGTAGCAGAAGTTGGAGTTATGATGGGCTTTGATGATTGCGAACGGTTCAGGTCACCTAACTTGTTGGTCAAACATAAAATGATGCGGGTGCTAGGTTGGACTTACGACAGCGAAGAAAAGGCCTACGATGTACACGGAAGTACTAACGAGTGGGGATTTATTACCCCAAACAATCCGGTTGACTAATTGGCAAAATGAGTGTATAATACACTCATGTACAAAGTAATAAGCAAAAACGGTCTCCCACTCAACAGTTATCCTACCCTGGATGGTGCTATGGCATTTGCCAAAACTGTTGATATGTTTGTAACTATCAAAGGCATGGACTTTGAAGTTTGCGGCATATTTGGGGTTGACTCTGTAAAGAACGGTCTATGCCCTGATGGTGTAGCATACGATTGGAATAAATCATCTCGCATTGGTCGAGTTAAGAAAGAAAGGATTTAATATGCCTGGTGTATTTTTAGTAAGCGACACGCATTTTGGACATACAGGCGTCTGTAAGTTCACTCGCAACGATGGTGTCACAAAGTTACGCCCTTGGGATAGTCCAGAAGAAATGGACGAAGCTATGGTCAAGGCTTGGAACGAACGTGTCAAGCCCACTGACAAGGTCTACCATTTAGGTGACGTTGTTATTAACCGCAAGGCATTAAAGATCTTAAATCGCTTAAACGGCGACAAGGTGTTAATCCGCGGTAACCACGACATCTTCCGTGATGACGAGTATAGGCAGTACTTTAGAGAATTACGGGCATACCATGTTATGAACGGCATGATCTTAAGCCATATCCCGTTACACAGTGACAGCTTAGGTCGGTTTGGTGTTAACATTCACGGACACTTACACGCAAATCGTGTTAAGAAGGCTCGTGGAGTTGATGCTAAAACTGGCGAAGTTTTATACAGCGATGAAATTGATCCACGCTATCATTGCGTTTGTGTGGAACAAACTCCGGACTTTGCACCTATCTTATTTGAAGACGTAATTGCTCGAATTGAAGCAGAAGGCGGCTCAATTGGATTTAAGTCCGGCAACGGACCTACAATGTAATATGGATAACGATAAAGCATTTTATGGAACCATCCTGGGTAACCCAGGGTGGGCTTTTATAATTTTTATATTTGCAGTATTATGAACGAACGAATTCGAAAACTTGCTGGACAGGCTGGATTTGAAACAGAACACCATAAGTGGATATTTGCCAATGATAATGTAGGTGAAGGCGAATGTCACGAACTGTTAGAAAAGTTCGCCGAGTTGATTGTAAAAGAATGTGCTGACATTGCACTTACTGATGGACAAGCAACTGGCAACTTTGAGGTCTTCAATAAGATTACAAAACATTTCGGAGTTAAAGAATGATCAGCGTTAATTTCAACATTCGCAATCCTTGGAGTAACACATTTAAAAACTTGTGGTGTCGTGCTTACAATACTCCATTCAAACATAAGTTCATTGAACTAGAAGTTACAAAGGATTTCACCCTAATATCTTTTTGCTTCAACTGGACTGTACGTCAAAGCCATGCTGGCCTGGACTTAGAAGCAGGTGTGTGGGGCTTCTGTGTTCACGTTAACTTCTATGACAACCGCCACTGGGATTATAAAAATGACTGCTATGAACGAACGAATTAGACTACTTGCTGATGAGGCTGATGGTGTGTTTATTCACAAGTTAATTACTGGTGCTAAACAATATACATTCTTGGAAAAAGATTTGGAAAAGTTCGCTGAGTTGATTGTGCGAGAATGTGCTGAGATATGTTTGGAAGCAAACGACCATAAAAATATATTACGACATTTCGGAGTTGAAGAATGACCTTAGAAGACTTGCAATATATTTTTGAATATCAAATTGAGGAAGGTACAGAGAAACTGTACTTTATGCTGACTGATGGTGATCGCATGCCTTCAATACAGCGGCATCCTGCTGATAAGTTAGGTGACCTGTTACCTATGCTAGATAGCTTTCAATATTCAGGTAATGATGTCATGCCAAGGTTTACTAAATGACCAAAGCAGAAAAAGCCAAATATAAAATATTCCAACTTGTAGAGGTACCAGTATGAATCTTAAAGAACTTAAAGAACTAGTTGATTGTATGTATGAAAATCAACTGCGACACAACTACCCTACTCCAGAAGGAGTTAATGTTAGCATTGTGGTAAAGACTGTAGGATCGATTGGCGGAACTCCTTGTGTTAATATCAAGAACATTCAATCGGGGTTTGACTGGGATAACGGTAAACTGATGATCTTTCCTGAAGAAGATCTTCGTATAATCAAAGCCGATGAGTTATTGGCCCTACGCAAAGCCAATGAAAAAGAAGGCTGGGCTCAATATGAGAATGCCAACCTAAAACGAGAAATCAAAAAATTAAAAAAATGTGAAGATGAAATGGTGCAATTAAGATCCAGAGTTGACTTGCTAGAAGCAGAATTGTCTGCCGCAAAGTAGTATCAACTAAATATTTTCATGAACCCATTTAAACAACTTATTAAAATTGTTAATGACTGGCGCAACCGTCGTGCATTGGCCCAGCGACTAAAAGAACTACGCAAACGCGATCCATTCATCTATTAAGATGATATTAGGAATTACAGCTCAAAATCACGATGCCAGTATGGCCCTTATTGATGGGCCGGATATTTTATGGGCCGCTCACTCTGAAAGATATAGCAGAGTAAAAAACGACCAATTTTTAAATGCACATATGATAGACGAGATGTATCAATATGGTACACCTACTGAAGTTGTGTGGTTTGAAAATCCCTTAACAAAAAATCTACGTAAACTATACATTGGCCAGCGTCCTTGGTTTTTATCACCACGTGACCATCTAAAGCAAATGGGGCTAGGTCATCTTTCAGTAGAGTATGTCGGGCATCATCAAAGTCATGCGGCTGCTGGGTTTTATACCAGTAAGTTTCCAGATGCCAGCATCCTTGTGGTAGATGCAATTGGTGAATGGGATACTGTTAGTATATGGCATGCTGACTCAAATGGACTTAACAAATATTGGAGTAAAAAATATCCCAACAGCATGGGCTTGTTTTACACAGCATTTACTGAATATCTAGATCTAAAGCCCAACGAAGAAGAATATATATTAATGGGCATGGCCGCATATGGTAAGCCTGTGCATGTGGATCGAATTAAAGAAGATTTTTTTAAAGAATTTGGTGCTCCTAATTTCAAACTGAAACATAATTTGCATAATGGATGTAGATGGTGGGAAATGCCCCTCAATGCTACAGTATTTGACATTGCGGCCAGTGTGCAGGTCATAATGGAAGAATACCTATTGGCCACTACCAAATGGATACTGGGTCAGTTACCCAGTCGTAACTTGGTGTTTATGGGCGGCGTTGCTCTTAATTGCGTTGCCAATAGCATTATTGCCAAACAATCTGGTTTTAAAAATGTTTGGATTATGCCTAATCCAGGCGATGCTGGTAGTGCTATAGGTGCGGTGGCCGCTTATACTGAACAACAATTAAATTGGACCAGTCCCTATTTGGGAACCAATATAGATCGTCCATTAGATGTAAAGGGTATTGTGGATCGATTGCTTAAAAAAGAAGTGGTAGCAGTAGCCAACGGTCGTGCAGAGTTTGGTCCACGGGCCTTAGGTAATAGAAGTTTGTTGTGTGACCCAAGGGGTAACAATGCTAAACAAAAAATGAATCGTATTAAAAAGCGTGAGGAATTTAGACCATTTGCGCCAGCAATACTGGAAGAACATGCTGACACCTATTTTGAAATGCCCGTAGCAACTAGCCCGTATATGCAGTTTGTGGCAAGATGTAGACAGCCTGCACTAACTCCTGGGATTTGCCATGTGGATAACACCAGCAGAGTTCAAACAGTTAACTACGCAGATAACCCAAACTTCCGGGCCATTTTAGAACTTTGGTATGAAAAGACCGGATGTCCTATGCTTATGAACACTAGTTTGAACATAAAGGGAGAGCCTTTGGTAAATTCTTGGGCAGATGCCAAGCGGTTTCGGGATAAAACGAACATCAGAGTGTTTTAAGATTCCAAGTTTTCCCGTACAATATAAATATATTATATCGGGGAATAGAAATGTCAAAACCTGCATCACACGATTGGAGTGCTTGGGATAAACAAGCTATCATAGAGATGGTTTCTACTGCTAGAGACCAAGTATCCAATCAACTCATTACCACCGCTGAATTTGATAAACGACTTACAAAACACATAAAACAGTACATGCCAATCCGTAGTCGAAAAAGTTACGAAGAAAAAATAGAGAAAAATCAAATTTGGGTCGGAGGCATGTACTATACAGACTACGACAAAGATCGTCAAAAAAGCATTGAGCTAAATTTATGCTATCGTAAAACAGATAAAATGATTAATCTTAGCACTAGAAGATTTAATCGAGTATGTAATAGAATAGCAGATGTATTACTGCATGAAATTATCCATATGCATCAAGCCCGTAAGCGTAATTTTAAAAATCTTCCAGGTTATAGCAGTACAGCCGAATCAACCAAACAGCGTATAGAGCAAGAATACTTAGGCGATAATGACGAAATTGATGCTTACGCATTTAATATGGCCTGTGAATTAAATGAAAAATTTGCAGGAGATATGAAGAGAATTGTAAGTTATTTTGATGAGCCACAACAGGGCAGACGTAGATATTATGACACATGGCGTATGTATCTCAAAGCGTTCAATTGGGATGGTGATCATCGAATCGTTAGACGACTTAAAAAACGGTGTATGCACTACCTGGGCCGCAGTCAAATTTCAAAACCCATTCAACCAGGATATTGGATTACAAGATAGTTGACAGTTAAATACTACTATATTAAAATAGTATTTTAACTGGATTATCTAATGAGCACAAATAATTTACCAACTGGCAAAGTCACCATCGGCGCTTTAAGCACCGCACAGCTTGGGCAACTAACAGCTGGATTAACTGGCCCACAGGGTCAATCTATAACAATGCCTATGCCTGGAACCGCAGGCGGAGCAACTTATACTTTTAATAATATGTTACACGAATCCACAGTAGGCATCATTGGTTTAGGATTTGTGGGCAATGCTATTAAAGAGTCAATGGAATCGAATTGCTTGTTAAAATTAATTGACAGCGACCCAAAAAGAGGTAAACATACATACCAAGATTTAGAAGAATGCGATGGCGTGTTTATCTGTGTACCAACTCCACAAGATGATGATGGAACTTGTGATACCAGTATTTTAGAAGATATTTTAGATAAATTGTCACGTATGAATTATCACGGGGTGGTTATTAGCAAATGCACTGCTCCGCCAGATGTGTATGAAAAATTAAATGAAAAATACCCTAACCTAATTCATGCTCCAGAATTTCTAACTGCGGCCAATGCTGTACGTGATTATGCTAGCGGAGAGTTTGTAATTATTGGCGGGCGGGTTGCAGCCTACAAACGTGAAGCAGAACGTATCATTAAATTAGGACAGACTAATTTAAAAAATATATCCATGTGTTCAATTGGTGAAGCAAGTTTAGCCAAATATGCCATCAATTGTTTTATGAGTACCAAGGTTGTTTTTATGAACGAACTCAAATCGTTGGCTGATAAGTGTAACTTAGATTATAATAAGATTGCTCACATGATCAAAGCAGACAAACGAATTGGTTCTAGCCATATGCAAGTACCTGGACCAGATGGTTCGTTTGGATTTGGTGGAGCATGTTTTCCCAAAGACACTAGTGCGCTATTAAAATTTGCAGAACAGCAAGGAGTGCCATTAAATGTTTTGGATGCAGCCGTTAAGAAAAATACCATATTACGCTTGACAGAACCTAAATAATCCTGTATTATGTATTATATGAGAATCTTAAATGACAAATAAAAACGAAACAGCACTTGACGCCATGTACGGCGACAGCGGATATCAAGAAGGTACAGCACACAACTATTTGGGTTTTGTAATGAAACGAAATGGTAAAAGATTCTGGGCTGGAGATAACATCAGTGAATACATTGATGACAAAATGAAAGAACAACTAATCGACGAAACAACTCTAGCATTTGAAAAAGTGTTAGACTGTTTACTTATTGATCGTGAAAACGATCCTAATAGCCGAGGTACCGCAAGACGTCTTGCTAAGATGTACTTTAACGAAGTAATGGCAGGAAGATATGAACCAGCACCAGACGCTACGGCGTTTCCAAATGATAGTGAGGATAGATATGAAGGCATGTTGGTGGTACGTAGCGAGTTGCGCTCTATGTGCAGTCATCATCATCAGCCCGTTAGCGGTGTCGCTTACATTGGCATCATCGCCGCAGAAAAACTTATTGGCTTATCTAAGTACACCCGTATCGCACAGTGGTGTGCTAGACGAGGAACTCTCCAGGAGGAACTTTGTAATGATATTGCTAGGGAGATCCGTAAAGCAACAGACTCCGAAAATGTAGCTGTCTACATTCAGGCAACACATGGTTGCTGTGAGAATCGAGGTATTATGGCACATAGTAGCCTAACACAAACAACAGTACTTACAGGATCGTTTAAAACTGATCCAGGTGCTAAAAAAGAGTTTTTCGACAATATCAAACTGCAACAAGAGTTTGCACCACGATAAAAATAACTATAAGGTAAAAAATGAAAAAAGGTAAACTGAATATTCCAAGCCGACAACAACCAATGGCGCAACGTGCCCCAGCAATGGCGCAACAGCAAGGACAAATGCCAACAGGTCCAGGTGGTAGACCCCCTAGCATTATGGTAGCTGTTCCAGCAATGGAAATGGTCAATGCAGAATTTGCACAGCATTTGGCCATGGCCTGTGCTAATATGGTCGCTAACGGTGTTAAGATCAATTGTGCGTTCAATATTGGATCAGTAATTACTATTGCTCGTCGTAATTTAGTTGACATCTTTTTGAAGTCAGACTTTGATTACATTTGGTGGGTTGATAGTGATATGAAATTCCCAATTGATGCACCTATGCGAATGCTGGCCCGTAACAAGCCAATCGTTGGCGCCAACTACCGCAGACGACGTTTCCCAAATCCTAACTTTACAGGTATGATGGGATCCGCAGGCAAATTTACAGAGTTCCAAACCACAGACAATTCACCAGCAATGGAATTGATTGATGTGTTGCCACATGGTATGGTTCTTTGTAAACGCGAAGTTTATGAAAAAATCCCACAACCTCATTATCTACAAGAATATGTTCCGCATTTGAATCTTGAAATTGGCGAAGATATTTTCTTCTGCCAACAAGCACAAAAAGCTGGATATGAAATTTGGTGTGATCAAGAACTGAGTAGAGAAGTAGCACACATTGGTATTTTCCACTTTAACTACAATTTATCAGTTCCAAAATAACTGAAAGGAACCCTATGGTGTTCGATAGTATAGAAATTCGCAAAGTCAACAACGGTGTAATTGTTACAATTAGATCTGAAGAAGACGAGGATCAAGAATATGTTTATGATCGAGATAGCAAAGCTATAAAGTTTGTTAAAGATCTTCTTGAGACTAAACAAAAGGAAAAGGCTTCGGCCTAACAACGATGACAGTAAAAAAATCATATAAGAACGGTGACTCAGTTTGGGTTTACGGCATCACACGAACTAGCAATAAATTGCACAAAGGTGAAGTTGTTCATTCGTTTACATTAGAACATGCCGGCTGGAACAACGAGCCACATTATGTAATTGCAATCTCAAACGAAATTGAGCCGCTGTTAGAAGTTCGAACTTGGCATAACATTAGCCAAGATGGTAACGGTCCAATTGGTTGCTTTAGACATGAAGTCCCACAGGAAGAAATGGAAGCAGTTGACAAGAAACTGTCACAACTAGGACTTACCATTGAAGAATACGATAGGCATGAAGAGCATTTTCTAGATGAAGATGAAGTTACTCCTGAACAAATTCATGCGGCCATGGAACGTGCAAGTAATAGTTCTAAGATGCCTCCGTTAAATTTAAAAGATCCAGCCAAACCAAAACGTCGATTTAATAATAATCGACGGAAGAAAACGAATGCGAGTTGACCCGGCGGCTTTTGATCGTTTAGATAAAGCAGTGCTTGCCTGGTCAATGATGAACAAGCCCGATATCAAAGTTAAATTAACTCCGTGGAATAGATATTGGAAAATCACATTTGAAGAAGATTTTGGTTTAACTGATGATGCAGGTGTTAGATATAACACTAGCGAGTTAGATAATAGAGTAAAGTGGGCAGATGAGCAACTGCAATCTTGGCCCAATGTTAGCCGGCAAAGTTGGCAAGATTGGCGGTTTATGAAAAAAACAGATGCCGAGAAATTTATTACATTACACGCACTGGTATGGGCACAGTAAGATATACTGTTGATGATCACACAGTAACTGAAATTCACAAAATAGTATTTCACAAAATTAGAATGGGTGATGTTGAAGACCCAGATTTATTTGTAGCACAACCCATTTGGGAATGGCAACAAACTGAACAAGGCAAGTTCGTGATGGAGCATGCCGTTCCAAATAGCCACGAATGGCATCGACATTTAGACCCATTGACTTACGGACACCAATATGCTATTGTGGCCGAAATGTCTTCTAAAAAATTATCAGAATACTATCTAAGATGGGGTAAACCAGAATGAAAATTATGATACATAATAATCAATTGGACGTTCGCGGTTCAACCGTGGCGGCAATTGATTATGTAAAATACACACAAGAATTGTTGGGACATGAAGTTGTGTTTAGTTATGACCTAACTAATCCACATACCAATGCAGAAATGCGTGAACGTATTGGTAAACAATTTAGGTTAATAGGACATAACGGATTTACTGATTTAGAAACTATCATTGATCAAGAAAAAATAGACTTTGCATATTTTCTCAGAGGTGGTGGTTTAGAATTTGTTCCTACAAATTGTAAAACAGGTGTTCATGCTATATTCCAACACCACGCACCGCATGGTGATAGATATGCATATGTTAGCGAATGGTTGAGTCAAAAAATGAGCCCAGGCACTCCGTGGGTTCCACATATGGCCAACTTGCCAGAACCAACAGGTGATTTTAGAGCACAGCTAGGTATATCCAAAGACAAATTTGTTTTTGGTAGAATCGGTGCCAAGGAAACTTTTAACTTAGGATTTGTATATCAAGACATTATGCGTTTGCTGAATCAAAGTAACGACTATGTTTTCCTGTTTGTAGGTACAAACAAATGGATTGATCATCCTAATGTTATATTTCATCCGGAAGTTCAAGATCCTCAAACAAAAAGTAATTTGATTAATACGTGGGACGCAATGATTCACGCTAGGCTCGAAGGTGAAAGTTTTGGGGTAGCAGTATTGGAAGCATTGAGTTTGGGTAAACCTGTTATGTCATGGGAAGGTGGATATGATTTGAATCATACGCTGATGCTCAAAGACTCTGAATTGATGTATAACCAAAATAATTTCTTTGACAAAATGTCTAATATACGTTATACTATGGGTAAGGAAGATTGGTTGCAGAGGGCGGCGCAATTTAGGCCTGGTCCAGTCATGCAAAAATTTAATGATGTATTCCTAAAGGATTAAAATGGAAGTTACTAGAGTCAGTGACAAGTGTATCGTTAAACAAGAAAAAAGTTCAAAAACAGTTGAAGCTGAAGTTCTTAATTTTAACGAGAGACGAAATTTAACTGTAGTGTTAAATAAATCAGTTAAGCTCATGATGACCTGGAATGGAAGATCGTATGAAGGTCGAATGGCTGGAATTGATTTCATAACTGATGGACCTGCAGTAACTAAAACAAAAACAGGAGTTAGAGGTTAACATGGATTACGAATTTAAAATTGGCGACCACGTAGAAAAATTTAGTGGTTATAAATGGCCTGGCATTGTTGTAGCAGTATTTGATACATTGGCAGGCGAACGCAGAGTTGTTGTAGAATGTACCACTCCAGAAGTGGCAGGTGCATTACACATCTATAATGAAAAACAGTTAACATTGGTAAATTAAAATGAACCCGTTTAGAGATCAAGAAAAATTTATGAAGGCATGTGATCAAAGTGTCGGAACTTTTGATCCAGGTCAATATGATATGTACCTCAATTTAATTGAAGAAGAATTCAAAGAATTGCAAGAAGCAAGAGCTATGAATAACGATGTTGAAGAACTAGATGCCCTTATTGATATTCTAGTTGTTACCATTGGTGCTATTCATAGTGCAGGCTTTGATGCAGAAGGTGCATGGAAAGAAGTAATGCGTAGTAACTTTGCTAAAATCGATCATGAAACAGGCAAGGTACGTAAGCGTGAAGATGGTAAAGTCTTAAAACCCATAGGATGGACACCGCCCAATTTGACAGGATTTATCTAGCAATGTATAAATTACGATATTGGTCAACTGGTCAAAGGTTAATATCAAAAATATTTCCTACATTAAGCGAAGCATTATTGTATTCAGTTTACAATATTCCCTTTCAAAGTTTTCACACATTAGATAAGGTAGAAGAATGAGATCACATTATTGGACAATTGGAAAATTCGCAGATTGGCTTCGTGGTACGCCCAAGCTCAAGTGCGGCACTAGCGAAGAATGGCATGCTTGGGAAGATCAGGCCAAGGCCGCATATCCCATTCGCTGGTGGATCGCAGAAGAAGGTTTAGACTATCTTCAAAAGTTTGTTTACTATATTCCGGATAAATTAAATGATGTTCGATATTATATTAATAATCGCTGGGTTAGCCGTAGTCATAGTCTTACTGCTCATGCTTGCGATATTCGTCCTGGCAACTGGAGCGATGTTGGGAATAGATTCCTGCCATGTCTTTTTAACGAACTCGTTAACTTTGTTGAAATAGAACAAGCGTGGCACCACTGCATGTGGAGCGATGACGCTAAAACTAAGTTTGATGTGCCTTGGTATCGTAGTGGTTGGTTGCGTTGGAGAACTTGGAGCTGTCCAGAAGCAGGTATGGAATACTTGAAGTGGGCTAGCGGGCTTGTTGTTGATGAAAACATGGGTGCAGAACCAGGCAGTAAAGGATTTGGCGAACCTACCTGGCAAGCTAAAAGTGCAAAAGAAATTATTGAGCTTTATACCTGGTGGACTGTAACATACCGCAATCGTCCTGACCCATACGAAGCAAGTGGCTGGACTGCTGTGTGTGAGGCAAGTCGTGAAGCTAACGGTGGACGGCTACATTTTGGTACAGAAAAAAATCCTGCGCTTAAAAAGGCTAGCGACAAAGCTCACAAGCTACTTCAAAAAATTGAAGCAGCCTACGAAAAGGAAGATGAAGAGATGATGATTCGTCTTATTAAAATTCGCCAATCTCTTTGGACTTAATATGACTGAAAATAAAATGAAAATAGAATTTGCACCTGGTGCGTTTGATGACTTCGAAGGTACGCAAGAAGAACTTGATGAATTGGTTGCAGAAATTAAAAGTATGTTTGAAGGCAAGTCTCATGAAGAAATTAAAAGCATAGGCCGACCTGTAGACTTTGACGAACTATTTGAAGAAGATCCAGACTTTGCAAAAAGCATACTCAAATCAATTAACAAACAACCAAAGAGTAAATTACAATGAAAGCGCAAACACCAGCTGTGGGTATTTTAAAACGTAACGATTGGGGCGATGCAATGACCTATCAAGTTGTTTGCGAGTGCGGTGATAGCAATCACGATCATAATATCTGGATCGAAGCTGATGATAATAGTGTTACTGTTACCACGTACACACAACAAAAATCCAAATGGTGGAGCATGAATCGCTGGCAAAAGATTTGGACATTGTTAACCAAAGGTTATATAGAATACGAAGGCAGTATTATTATGACCGAACAACAGGCATTAAACTATACAGAAACTTTGAAAAAGGCAATCAAAGATGTCACTAACTTTAAATCCCAAAGAAATAAGTAAATTTAGGCTGTGGGTCCAAAATATTTGGATTGAAAATTCTGAAGAGCATTCAAGTCTCGGTGAACTACCGTATTCAATGAATGAATATTTTAATATGTATAAATGGTGGCTAAAACGTGAGTACCGATTCCAAAGTAAACAGCAGTCCTGAACGCCACACCTTCCAAAAGGAAGGCGCGATTAAGCGGGCAGAAGAAGCGGGCGAAGAGCCTAATCAATCTTACATTGACATGTGGGAACAGATCAAGATTGATGATGCCAACAAAATTCATGATCCAGCATGGCAAAAAGATAATATGGAGTATGATCTCCGTAGCACCAAATGGATTTGTGATAAAGCCAAAGCTAGTGATAACTATGCTCAAAACTTGTATGCGGCCATGTGCAATATGCAGTTTACCAAACTAGAACCTTTTCCAATTCTCAAAGATCAAAGATGGAGTGCCAGTTGGCGTAGTGCTGGCGGTATTGTTGCCGACATGCTAGAAAAGGGCGATTACATTGATTGGTACTGTAGCGGTATTGGTAATCACGAAGCAGGTTTTGGATTAGATGGGTATGAACCTACTCCCGATCCTGACGGGCGAGACTATGTTCCAGAAGGGCACGTTACTGATGAAATACGAGAAGATTTGAAAAAACTGGGATGGTTTCCAGTTCCTTGGGACGATGATGAGTGATCTACGGGACGATTATAGCCCCTACAGCAGACTGAAAATCCCTAGTTAAGCGTAGAGTCCCAGGAATTGTGTAGGGGCTTGTAGGGGCTTATAGGGCATCAGAGTTATCCACAGGTTATTCAGAACAGATATTGTTCAAAAACCACTTGACTTTAGAGTAGATCTATTGTATAATAACTACATTGCTAAACACAATCAAGGAGCACAAATTGGCTACAGTCGCAGGGGTTAAAATTAAACCCAAAACTAAACGTATTACTTCCCAAAGCATTCGAGAAAATGCCCGTAAAGATCACAGCCCGAAATGGGACGATGTTGCGGGCTTGACCGGCGAGCAATTTGGTACTAAGTACCGTGACGCAATGAAATGGTACCGTTTGGAAAGTTCCGCAAAGGATCTCAAGCCAAAGGTTATTGATTGGATGGGCCGTGTTGGTAAAGACAAGGCAGACATCAGTGCATTTAAGAAAACACAAGACTGGCGTTGTAATTCGACAATGGGCGCAATTGCCGCATGTTTGATTAAAGGCATGCCAGACAGTCACCCAGATTGGAACAAAGGTCGTAGCTTTGCCGAATACTTAACAAAAAGTATTAACGATGCAATTGAGGCTGGCAAAAACGATATTGAAAAAGTAGAAGAAGTCAAAGCTATCAAGGCAGTGGCTCCAGTTATTACTATCCAAGATCGTTTGAAAGATGCCGCAGGCGACATGAGTGAAGAAATTGACTATGCCATCGACAGCTGGATTACTGATCCCGATGCATTTGATCCCAAAGCATTTAAGATGACCAACCTATTGCGTGGTAAAGGCGCCAAAGCCGCTCATGCTCGTTTTATCAAATCTTACTTCAAACGTGGACATGAAGAATTGTTGGAACTGTCTAGTGGTAACGCTGACGAACAGTTGCGTGAAGCCTACAGCCATGTGGTACGTAAGAATGTCAAAAAGCTAATTGAGTTTTATGACAGCATTATGGTTGCGTGTGATCAAATTGCCGCGGAAGCTAAATTGACTAAGAAGCCACGTGCTAAGAAAGTAGTACCTGCTGAAAAGTTGGTAGCTAAGGTCAAGTTTAAAACCGGTGATGACAAACTAGGCATTACTAGCGTTCCTCCTGCACAAATTGTAGGAGCACAGGGTGTTGTAATTTACAATACCAAGACACGTAAGATTGGTATGTACACTGCCAAAACCTCTGCAGGACTTGGCGTTAAGGGTACTACTATTATTGATTTTACTGAAAAGAGCTTTCAAAAGACTTTGCGTAAACCAGATGTACAACTCAAAGAGTTTAAAGATCAAAATACGCAAAAACGTGTTGAGACTTGGTTTGGTAAGATTAAGAGTACAGAGACTATTATGAATGGTCGTCTGAATGAAGAAATCGTATTGCTGAAGGTGTTTAAATGATCAAAGGTACTTGCCCAGTTTGTAACGGGTCAAAAAGAGTTCCTGCAGGCGACAGCAAATACAAAAGTGTTGTTGCAGGATACGACAAAGAAACTGATACTTTCGAATGTCGTAACTGTGGTGGCCAGTATATGTTTGGTCGCCCAACAGGAGAAGTTAGATTAAACAAAGAAGGTGTACCATGTACTCATGTGTACCAAAGTAAAACAGTGGGACGTTGTTTGACAGAGTATACTTGTGTACACTGTGATGAACGTTTTGAAATTGATTCAGGAGATTAACTATGTCTGGTTGGAATACAATTGAACGAATCCGTCGTATTGAAGAACAAGTTGATAAACTGGGCTTCAAGTTCAGCAAGAGCAAGCACAGTGATTGGACCGAGGATCACGGCGCACTCAGTCTTGTGCCAAAAGATCATGATGCTCTGCCAATTTACAGCCGTGATGCGGAACTGTTTGTGGGCAGTTTGGAACGACTGGAAGATTGGATGGCTGGTGTTCGTTGGGCACGTGAGTATGATATGATGTTGCACCTTAGTGACGATAAGAAACGTGTTAAGGCTGAACAAAAAGAACGCAATAAAAACCTAATGCGTACTATCAAAGAAGGTAAACTTGTAACTGGAGATGTAAAATGATTACAATGAAAGAATGGATGGAATTGGTTGACTACAAGATCACCGAAGGTGATTCTTATGGGTGGCAGTGTTACGGCCCAAATGCTTACCAACTGAGTAGTTGGAATGGTATCCACGGCAAAGGTGGCTACAGTTTCAATATTGTGTTCTCAACTAAGAGCCACAAGGTATATGAAGTCACAGTATGCGACTATACCAATGACCGTGCTTATCGTATTATTGTTGAAAATAAACTGGACAAGCATCGTAAAGAAGCAAAAGCCCGTGATGTTAATTTGAACGAAGCATGGGATAATGTTGATTACGTTGATTTAGAAGTTGATGACGACTTTATTCAAAAGTGTTTGGCTATCAAAGATGGTATAACTTACGATACTCGTGTCAGTGTCCCAGTTGATTTTACAGATGAAGAACTGCTAAAGTACATGAAAATAGCACATGAACAAAATGTCACATTTAATGAATTTGTTGAAACTGCACTTGTAGAATTTTTAGAATTTTATAAACGAGATCCAGAAGGTGCTCAACGTCAAGCAGATGCATGGAAAGAAATTAACGAACATGACTAAAAGTAAACACAAACTCTATCAATGGATTGATGGAGAAACTGCGGATCGAATCACTAGTCTTAATCTAAAAGACTATCGTGCGTACCTAAAAAAAGAATTAAAGCAGTGGAAAAAGAATCCAAAGAGTGACGCTAACCCTAAAGGATATTGGCTACATCCAGAAGACGTAGGTCTTAATATACAAACCATTGCGGCTTTGGATTTGATTATCAGCCATTTTCCAGAAACTTCGGATGAAATAAAATGAACTCGTGGGTTTTGATCATTGCTATGTTTAGTCCTGGCGGAGATTTTATAAACAAGACTTCCATTGATTTCCAATCTAAAAAAGATTGTGAAGCAGTAAAGATACAGTTGGTACAATTAGACAGTCCAATGCGTGTAACACATAAAGGACTGTGTGTAACTAAAGCGCACTGGGAAGGTAAGAAACAAATGCCTGGTGTCGATTACGATTAAGGAAAAATTATGAAACAAGAACTAGACAAATTGTTGTGCGAGCGTTATCCAAAGATGATGGTTAACCGCAACAAGGACATGATGGAAACTTGTATGTGCTGGGGATTTGAATGTGGCAATGGTTGGTTTGATTTACTAGATCAACTCATGGGCAATATCCAACATCACATTGATTGGAAAAACAAACAACGTCAATGGGCTATTGATCACAATGCTATGGCCGCACAATGTAAGGCAGGCAACTTTGACATGTTTGAAGAAAGTATGAAAGATATAACTAATTTAGAATACAAAGAAAAACGTCTTGCTGAAATTGTTGCCGGAGATTTTAGAAAGGTTCCTCTAGAGTTTCCACAAGTTACTTTAGACCAAGTTAAAGAAAAGTTTGGTACACTACGTTTCTATTATACAGGTGGTGATGACTACATCAGTGGTATGGTTGCCATGGCAGAAAGCATGAGTGGAGTTATTTGCGAATCATGTGGCAACCCAGGCAAGCAGACTAGTGGCGGTTGGATTAAAACTATTTGTGAGCCATGCGAAACCAAACGTGCGGCTGAATATGCTAAACGTATGGAAGAATACGAACACAAAAAACATTTGAAAGAAGGATTCGAAGAATGACCTTGCCCGACGAACGATATCGTGCTATAATGTATGCTAAGAGCTTTTGTGAAGATTTGTTGGATCCTAAGAAAACTCCGAGGGTTTCTAAAGAAATTAGACGCAGAGCACTTGGTGTATTAAGGCATTTTCCAGATGAATACTACCTAAGCATGTTGGCAGATAGTCGTCCGGATATTATAGAGCGTAAAGGGGAGCCTTTTGATCCTCTTTATAAAATGGTTAAAGAATATGGTTTAACGAAAGATCATGAAACAGATACATAGAGAAATTATAATTGCTGTAGTTTTTTTAGTTATTGGTATTTTTTTTACAATTAACATGCCACGTCGTGGCGTCATGTATAACTGCGATATTGCAGAAATTAGCCCAGACATTCCTATTGAAGTAAAGCAAGAATGTCGTAGGCTTAGAATGGAGAATAAAGATGAAAATAGGACTTAGTTATAGTCGGTGTATTCGAGATATTGTGGATGGTAAAGTAGATATCAATGAGGTATTGGTATTAATTGCCCGTACCGACTTTGATCCTCACAATGACGAGCAGTGGCAAGGTATTTGGATTGGCTATGGCGGTGGAACTGATAATGGCCATACTCGAGGATTCTTTAGCCACAGTAATCCCGAATGGGCGGGCTATCATAATGAAGACAAATTCCGTAGCATAAGCATTATGCTTTATGATGACGGGAAACTGCACCAACCACGCAAATTTGGTTCACACCCAACTAGGATGCCGTACTACTGGTTAGAAGCAAGTCTGCCGGCTGAGGAACTTGAACGTAATCCTGCTGTACAACGTGCATGGCAACAATTTCAAATTATTGCCGGTCTAGCCAAGTCTGAAAAAATTTTAAAGGATGATTTTTAATGAAAGAATATATTAACATTGTTGAATCAATGGAAGGTATTAATGACGATTGGTTTAATGATGGCTTCCAAGCCTACAAACGTCCAGCTCAAGAAAAGTACGAAATTGCCCAAGAGCCGGGCACTATTCAAACACTTGAAGGTCCTGTGAACTATCCAGCAGGATTTTATATCATGACTGGCCCAAAAGGTGAACAATACCCTATTAGTCCAGACACATTTAAAAAACTTAAAGATGATTTGGGTAACGGTGTTTGCACTCCTAAAAAAATTATTAAGATGGCCAAGGTGGCTGATCGCTCTGGAACTGTTGACACCAGCTGGGGTGAAAAGTTACAGTATAACCCAGGTGAAGATGTATTAGTTCGTCATGGCCCTGGGGATTACGGTGTGGTCAAAAAAGATATCTTTGCCCAAACATATGAAGTAACAAAATGATCGGACTTTGGTTGGTATTTGGTATCCTTGCTGTTCTTATTCACTTTGTGATTACCACTGTGAGAGAATTTGATGGCAAGGAACGTTGGGCCTTGACAAAGTCCATTACGTATAGTATAATTGTCGCATTACTGGCTGTTTTAGTGATGGTCGGTATTGTAATTTTATTCTAAGGATTTGTATGATAAATGATCGTTATCTTCGCCCACTATATTTTGTTTTGGGTTTTGTTGTTTGCTTTTTTCTTTTTTCACAAGGTATTATTTAAAATGAAACTACCAACGGCAAGTAATATGAAGATATTTGGACGTACTGGCGGATACTATTTGTTCTGGTGTTCGTTCATTTATCTTGTAGTAGGTCTGCCTTGTGCGTTATACTTCAAGGAAGTCCACACAGAGTATATTCAGATGATATGGATCTGTGTGTTAGCACTA
>Ga0136642_1000348_pt1 | contig 25976 bp, 22 predicted proteins | sample LowCatLa1302831Y_FD_115313 | JGI IMG/M metagenome (GOLD analysis project Ga0136642, IMG submission 115313) | Freshwater microbial communities from Lower Cathedral Lake, Yosemite National Park, California, USA - 13028-31Y | ecosystem: Environmental > Aquatic > Freshwater > Lake ... | reverse complement strand
GCCTGAGATTCTGATTGAGCAAGTGGATCAAGTTCTGCACCTGACGCTCAACCGCCCAGAGAAGAAGAATGCAATTTCTCAAGCGATGTACGCGACCCTGGCAAGCAACCTCAATAACGCTGCGGGGGATTTTGGGATTCGAAGCGTCGTCATCTCTGGAACTGGCAAGGCCTTCACCGCAGGTAACGACATTATGGATTTCATGAATGAAGAGACCACTTTAGATTCACCAGTCTTTCACTTCCTGAAAGCGATCCATGACTTTCCCAAGCCTTTGATTGCGGCAGTCCAGGGAAATGCTGTTGGTATAGGCACAACAATGTTGATGCATTGCGATCTTGTCTTCGCAGCCCCTGACACAATTTTCTCTATGCCCTTCGTCACTCTTGGCCTAGTGCCTGAAGCTGGCTCAAGCCTGCTCTTTCCGCGTTTGGTGGGTCATGCAAAGGCGTCAGAAATTTTTCTAACAGGCAGAAATTTCGGGGGAGATGAAGCTCTTGAGATGGGATTGATTAACAGCGTTGAAGATAAGCCCGTTGAGAAAGCCTTAGCGGTTGCAGAAATGATCGCCCAGCAACCACCTAATGCCGTTCTCAATACTAAAGCGCTGCTCAAGAGTGGCTCGCATATAGCGGTTGAAAATGTGATGCTTGCAGAAGGTGAGATGTTTAGAATCGCTCTGCAATCAGATGAGACTCAAGGTGCATTTATGAAGTTCATGACCTCGCGGAAGAAGGATTAGCAATGTCACTTAAAGGAAAGCGCATCTTTATTACCGGAGGATCTCGAGGTATCGGACTGGCCATTGCACTCCGAGCTGCACGCGATGGGGCGAAGGTCGCCATCGCGGCGAAGACAACAGAGCCACACCCAACACTCCCAGGAACTATCTACACCTCGGTTGAAGAGATTAATGCAGCGGGCGGAGAAGGCCTCGCAATCCAGTGTGACATTCGTGATGAGAACCAGATCGCATCGGCAATTGCACAGACAGTTGAAACCTTTGGCGGTATCGATATTTTGATCAATAATGCGAGCGCGATCAATCTGACTCCAACACTCTCAACCCCAGCAAAGCGCTTTGATCTCATGTTTGATGTCAACGTTCGCGGCACTTTTCTCACTTCTCAAGCCGCGCTTCCTCATCTCAAAGCATCGGCTGCAGCTGGAGGTAACCCTCATATTCTGACGCTCTCACCGCCACTGTCTATGAAGGCAAAGTGGTTTAAGCCGCATCTCGCTTACACAATGGCAAAGTATGGAATGAGTATGTGCGTTCTTGGACTCTCTGAAGAGTTTAAGCGCGATGGAATTGGCGTCAACGCCCTCTGGCCACGGACCGCAATTGATACTGCAGCGTTAGCAATGATCCCTGGCGTCGATACCGATTTCTGCCGAACTCCTGAGATTCTTTCAGATTCTGCCTACATTATTCTTAATAGAGATGGAAAAACAACGACTGGTAACTTCTTCGTTGATGATGAAGTTCTTGCCTCGGAAGGCATAACAGATCTTGAGAAGTATTCAGTAAAACCGGGCACCACAGATTTCTTACTCGACTTCTTCCTTGATTAAGCTCCTCGGCATCAAGCGTTACATCACAGTTTTAACCTCACTCTTTCTTCTCATTGCTCCGGTTGCCTCTGCACACACCACATTGGTTTCAAGCAATCCGTTGCATGACACAACCATCGAGCAATGGCCAGATCACTTCACTCTTACCTTTGCCGAGCCACTACAGATTCTTAATGGCGCTGAGATAAATAAGGTAAGCGTTACCAATGCAAAAGTTGAGTCACTTGAGGGAGCAACTACTGTCGATGGAGCAGTATTGACTGTTGCAGTTTCACCCAATGAGGTCGATGGGCCGGTTCTTGTGAATTATCGAGTAGTCGCCGCTGATGGCCATGTACTTGATGGGGAATATGCCTTTAATTACAAGAATGGTGTAGTTACTGCGCCATCTACAACGCAACAACTACACCAAACGAGCCATGGATCTGTGAAGAATTTGACCCTGATCGCAACTTCAACAACGTTGATAATTATTGGCTTGCTCTTCGGGTTATTCGCTTATCGTCGTAAAAAGGATTAGTGGATCACGACACCTTCAGCAGATTCTGAAGCATGCTTTCCGACGTTGATAGTCAGAGCAATGATGACTGCCGCGATCGCGAGGAAGATTGCACCAAATCGGAATGCCACTGAGAAGCCATGGACTGCCGCAAAGGCAGGGAGGGCTTTACCAAGAGAGGTATGGGATGTCGCATATGCCGATGAGGCGGTTACGGCAACAGTGTTGAGGAGCGCGGCACCGAGTGATCCACCAATCTGCTGACTCGTGTTGATCATTGCAGATGCGACACCTGAATCACGCCCACCGATTCCATGTAGTCCAGTCGTGGCGCTTGGAATAAAGACAAGAGCGAGGCCGGTGCTCATAATGAGAAGCGCAGGAAGAATCTCCGTGAGGTAGGACGAGTGTGGTGTGAAGCGTGAAAGATAGAAGAGGCCAATCGTTGCCATCAACAAGCCTGTCAGCATGAGCGGGCGCGCACCAACTTTTGGAAGGAGAGTCGAAGCAACGCCGGCAAAGGTAATAACTCCCATTGAGAATGGCAAGAACGCAAATCCAGATTTAAGCGCGCTATATCCTAAGACATTCTGGAAATAGATACTCAAGAAGAGGAACATCGTGAAGAGCCCAGAACCGATGAGCAGGGTTGCAAGGTATGAGCCACCACGATTGCGTTCAGCAAGCACTCGCATTGGGAGAAGTGGGTGCTTCACGCGCGACTCAATCACGAAGAAGAGCACAAGAAGAATCGCTGCAAAAATAAAGTATTGATAGGTAGAGCTCTTGGCCCAACCCTTTGTAGCCGCTTCGCTCAATCCATAGACCAGAGAGAGTAGGCCGAGTGAGACTGTGATTGCTCCTGGAATGTCATAGCTATTCTCTCCCTCAGCGTGGGATTCATGGAGCCAAGGAAGCGCCATTGATACTGCGATGAGAGCAATCGGAACATTGACACCTAGGCACCAGCGCCAGGATGCATATTGGGTGAGAGTTCCGCCCAAGATCAGTCCTATTGCTGCGCCACCACCTGCGATCGCACCATAAACGCCAAATGCTTTTGCGCGTTCCTTCGGCAGTGTGAATGTAACGTTAATCAGAGAGAGCGCTGCGGGTGCAAGAAGTGCACCAAAGACTCCCTGAAGTCCGCGCGCTGCAAAGAGGAGTGCTTGAGTTGAAGCGATTCCACCGATCGCCGAGGCGCCAGCAAATCCGAGAAGCCCAATAATGAAAATCTTTTTGCGTCCTACGACATCGGCGATACGTCCGCCAAGCAACAAGAGTGAACCAAAAGCTAACGTATAAGCAGTGACAACCCATTGGCGATTTGCTGCTGAGATGTGGAGATCTCGCTGAGCACTTGGGATTGCGATATTGACGATCGATGCATCAAGCACGACCATCAATTGTGCAATCGCAATAACGAGTAGCGCTCTCCAACGGTTTGGATCTAGACCATCTTCAGTAACTTTTTTCGACACAGAAATCTCCTTTTGAATGCACTTTGATTGTATGGATTAAGTCTAAGTCCACGAATAATAACTTGTAATTTGAAAATTTTTGAGTAAAAGTCCAATAACAACACGCATATAGCAAGTGAAATATGACTCCTTTAGGCGAACCTGATACCTTGGCACAAATGAAAAATTCACTGAATCCCAATAAATATGTGCGCACTGCGGTAACAACACGTCCAGTCGATAAGAGCGTCGTAGCAAAGTTAATGGCATCTGAGTGGGAGCGTTTCACTCGCGACACCGGTGCATCACGTGCAGAATTTGAAGCTGCGAAGAAGAGTATGCCTCTGGGCGTTGTCTCCAGCTTCCAACATTGGGATCCATATCCAATTGCGATTGCATCTGCAAAGGGTGCATATATGAAAGATGTTGATGGTCGCGAACTGCTTGATCTCTCCATGGGATTTGGAGCGATGCTTGCAGGCCATTTGAATCCAACTGTGGTCGCCGAAGGTAAAAAAGCACTTGATTCAGGAATGCTCTTTGTCACACCTTCCCCGATCTCTCGTGATGCAGGGGAGCGCCTCTGCAAGCGTTTCAACATTGATCAAGTTCGCTTTGCAAATTCTGGAACTGAAGCGACTATGTACGCTGTTCGAATCGCAAAGGCATACACCGGCAAGCCCGCAGTCGTTAAAGTTGAAGGTGGCTACCACGGCAGTTCAGATACCTTGACGGTTTCTGGAAAGCCTTCACTCACAGAAGCAGGTCCAGCTGAAACTCCACATGCTGTTGTCCAAGATGGCACAGCGCCAGGTATCGTCTTTGTTGTTCCTTTCAATAATTTACCTGCCCTCGAGCAAGTCTTCGCTCGTGATCACAGTTCAATTGCTTGCTTCATCGTTGAACCTGTCTTAGAAAACCTCGCGATTGTTCTGCCAGATGATGGCTACCTGGAAGGCGTGCGTGCTCTCTGCGATCAATACGGAATTGTTCTGATCTTTGATGAAGTTAAAACTGGACTTACTGCCGGTCCTCACGGAGCTGCCGTACGTCTTGGAGTCCAACCAGATCTCATCACTCTCGCTAAATCAATCGGTGGCGGAATGCCCGTTGCAGCATTCGGTGGCAAGAAGCAATATATGGATGCGGTGACTGATAACCGGATGCCTCACTTCGGAACATTTAACGGCAATCCTCTTGCGATGGCAGGAATTCGTGGAGTGGATATGGTCGCAACTCCCGAAGCGCTAGCTGAGGCGGAGCGTCTCAATCACAACGCGCTTGATCGTATTACCGACATCATTAACGAGTACGAACTTCCTGCTCACACAATCGGATTTGGTGTGAAGGGTTGCATCACATGGTCTATCGATCGCGTTCGTAACTATCGTGATTACAAGGCTACTGATTTTGAAGTGGCAGAACTATCCTGGCTCTGGTCCCTAAACCGTGGAATCATCACGCCGCCGGGATTAGATGAGCAGTGGTTGATCAGCCTTGCTCATACTCAGAAAGAGATCGATATCTTGGTTGAAGATTTCCGCGAGATCGCAGTAGCTCTCCGCGCTTAAAGTAATGAAGCGTTGGCCTTAACGGCTCTTGTTGCTTCATGCAAGGTATAGCCAAGCATCGCCGCAACGATAACCGGCATAATCCACCAGCTACTTACTCCTGCGGCATGGGTTGCAAAGAACCCAAGAACCACTCCTGCTGCTACACGCCAATCATCTCCAATGATGAAGTCATACCAGAAGAAGAGAAACCCGCCGACCCATCGAACGAGTACTGGTGAATCTTTTGATGGTTCATTAAATGTTGGAAGGTTGAGTTTGCGGACTGGTTGATTCTGTGCCTTACGAGCTTTGAGAATTTGAATAAGTCCCAGACATACGAGCAAGACGAATGGAATGATTGCAAGCAGTGAAAGGTCCTTGTGGGGCCACTCTGCTCCAGCACCCTCGGCCCCCCAGAAGATTCCAAACGCGGTGAGAAGAGTTCCGACGATAAATTTCATTGTGTTCTCGGGGACTCGAGATAGTGGCTTATGAATTGCAAAGCCTGCGATAGTCACGATAATTACTGCAATTGCCGCAGCCCATATTGCAAGAGCGAACGCCTGAGGATTAGAACCCTTCTGGATGATTCCGAAGGTGACAACAATAAAGACAACCTCCAGGCCTTCGAGAAGTACACCCTTGAATGAGAGTGTGAATGCATACCAATCAGATACCGCTAAACGAGATATCTTCATTTGCTTCGTAGCTTCTGCAACCTCATCCTTGAAGATCTTCTCTTCATCATGAAGGGCTTTAAAGCCACTTGCACGCAGGATCGCTTTTCGGAGCCATTGCATGCCAAAGATAAGGAGTAAGCCGCCGACTGTGAGTCGCAAGGTTGATTTAGGGAGTTTTTCGATGCTTGGTCCAAGAACCACAATCAATGTTGCGAGAACAACTAAGGCCGAGATCACGCCTTGAAAGCTTGAGCGCCAATCACGGGAGGTACCAGCAGCAAGAACGATTGTTACCGCCTCAACTGCCTCAACTGCGCAGGCAAGGAAGACTGAGACGAAAAGTGCAATGTCATTACCGCTTAGTGAGTGAAACATACCTTGACTCTACAGGCTTGTTATTCCAGAGCGATGAGGTCGTAGTACTCGTCGCTCCACAGATCTTCATCGCCATCAGGAAGAAGCAAGACTCTCTCTGGCTTGAGCGCACGGACGGCGCCTTCATCGTGGCTCACCATCACAACCGCACCTTGGTATTCACCAAGTGCAGCGAGGATCTCATCGCGAGAGGCTGGGTCTAAGTTATTTGTTGGTTCATCAAGGAGCAGGACATTCGCTGACCCAACAACGAGAGTTGCAAGTGCCAGACGAGTTCGCTCTCCACCGCTGAGGACCTTGACGAACTTTTGAACATCATCGCCCACAAAGAGGAATGAGCCCAGAACCTGACGAGCTTGTTGCTCTGTGATTTTTTCACCAGATGAGAGCATATTTTCAAGAACAGTTCTCTCGAAATCGAGGGTCTCATGCTCTTGGGCGTAGTAACCGATCTTTAAACCATGGCCAGGAAGGATTTCACCGGTATCTGACTCGAGTGCACTACCGAGAATCTTGAGAAGTGTTGTCTTTCCAGCGCCATTGAGGCCCAGGATAACAACGCGAGAAGAACGATCAATGGCAAGTGAAACGTCGGTGAAAATTTCGAGTGAACCATAAGATTTTGAGAGGCCTTCTGCCATCAGAGGCGTCTTACCGCAGGGTGCTGGAGTAGGGAAGCGAAGCTTCGCAACCTTGTCACTTACCCGAACTGCTTCCAGCCCAGAGAGCAATCGTTCAGAGCGCTTCAACATATTTTGCGCAGCTACAGCCTTAGATGCCTTTGCACGCATCTTCTCGCCTTGCTTAGCAAGGATCGCAGCTTTCTTCTCCGCATTCGCACGCTCTTTTTTCCGGCGGTGTTCATCATCTTCGCGTTGCTGAAGATATTTCTTCCAGCCCATGTTGTAGACATCGATCACGTTACGGTTTCCATCGATGTAGAAGACTTTATTCACGACTGTTTCAATGAGGTTTACATCGTGGGAGATGATGACCAACCCACCAGAGTATTTAATGAGGTACTCACGTAGCCAGATGATTGAATCTGCATCCAGATGGTTTGTTGGTTCATCGAGAATGAGAGTTTCAGAGCCGCTAAAGAGAAGGCGCGCGAGTTCGATACGGCGACGCTGGCCGCCAGAGAGGCCATCGAGAGTATTCGTAAAGACTCGTTCTGGAAGTCCCAAATTCGTTGCGATCGATTCTGCTTCAGCCTGTGCTGCATAACCACCTGCTGAATCAAACTCAGCGCTCACTCGGGTATATCGATCTAAAACTTTCTCTAGATCTTCGGGGGAGGCGTTAGCCATCTCCTCTTCAACTTTTGCCATACGAATAGCGATCTGATCCAGGCCACGTGCAGAGAGAATACGGTTGAGGACTAACTCACCTTGATCACCAGTTCGTGGGTCTTGTGGGAGATAACCGATCGATCCGGTACGAATAACTTGTCCACCTGCGGGGAGTGTCTCACCTGCGAGGACCTTGGCGAGGGTGGATTTACCAGCGCCGTTACGTCCAACAAAACCGATTCGATCTCCATGGTTGATACGGACTGTCACATCTTTAACTAAGAGGCGAGCCGCAGCACGAAGCTCAACACTCTGGGTAGAAATCACTAAGGCAGTCTCTCACAGAGGTTAGAGATTAAAGAAACCCTTGATGGAGGCGACAATCATCTCAACGGCAATAGCAGCAAGAAGTAAGCCTGCGATGCGAGCAAAGAGTGTGACTCCCGACTCCTTGATGAGTCCGAGAATTTTTGTCGAGAACATCAGAGTTAATCCAATGATTACATGGGTTGCAATGATTGCGATCAGCAGAGCACCTTGCTTTGCAGCGCCATCTGCATAATTTGTATAGAGCATTGTTGTGACAATTGCTCCAGGACCGGCAAGCAGGGGAGTTCCGAGTGGAACTAGGGCGATATTTCCCTTATTACTTCCTGGCTCGGGATTTCCTTTTCCGGTGAGTAGTTCAAGGGAGATCAGTAACATCAATAAGCCGCCAGCACCTTGAAGTCCAAAGATAGAGACGTGCAGATAGTTAAGTACAAATTTTCCAAAGAGCGCAAAGAGCACGATTACAAAGAGAGAGACTGATGCCGCTTGCCACGCAAGTTTGATCCGTTCGCGAGGGGTTCGCTCCCCGACGAGTGCCAAGAAGAATGGAGTAGCACCCGGTGGATCTAAAATAACAAGAAGAGTGACAAATGCTTGAAGTCCGAATGCAACCGCAGTGAGTGACCCGAGATTGTTCATGGCCTCACTCTAGTCTCTCTAATCGATAGTGAAGCCATCCTTGATTGTGCCTAGTTCAATGCCTGCAGCGACGTGATCCGTATTTTCTCCGCGAGCTAGTTGTGACTGATGAGCACGGTTATGCCAACGTTCCTCGATCCTGCCAAATCGCCAGAGCAAGAGGGCGAAGGCCCACACACCAACAAACATTCCGACAATAATGAAACCAGCTTTGTTGATGTTGAAATTACTTGCATATGTCCAGAATCCACCAGTGAGATTGAGTTGATTTGCAAAGACTTGAGCAACCTCTAGGCCGCCGATATAGATTGCGACCACAACAGAGAGACCTGTGATGACAATGTTGTAGTAGACCTTGCGAACAGGTCGAGAGAAGGCCCATCCGTAAGCAAAGTTCATAAAGGAACCATCGATTGTGTCGAGAAGACTCATCCCGCCAGCGAAGAGCATAGGTAGGCTTAAAATTGCCCACCAAGGAAGTCCTGCGATAACAGAGGACCCTGCAAGTACCAAGAGTGCAACTTCAGTCGCTGTATCGAAACCCAGACCGAAGAGAATTCCAAGTGGATACATCTTCCAGCTGGCATCGATACGTCGTGCAATCGGACCAAAGAAGCGCATCATAAATCCGCGTGAGTTCAGGTGCTTCTCGAGCTCTGCCTCGTCATAAAGCCCGGCACGCATCGCCTTAAATACTTTAATGACCGAGAGCAGAACAACCAGATTCAGAAGTGCGATGATCATGAGGAAGGCTCCACTGACGGATGTGCCGATAAGGCTTGTGTAATGATGGAGGGAGGATTTGTCGTCCTTGATTTGAACACCGAGTGATTTAATTCCAAAGTTCAAAATGATCGCGAGCGCTGTAACAACAGATGAGTGACCGAGCGAGAAGAAGAAGCCAACGCCCATAGGCCGTTGCCCCTCTGACATCAACTTACGTGTTGTGTTATCGATCGCAGAAATATGGTCTGCATCAAATGCATGGCGCATTCCTAGAGTGAGTGCGAGGAAACCAGTTCCCCAACCAAAGAGGGTCCCATCAGCTAATTTGTAATGACCTGATGTCGCCGCCCACATTAAAAGAGTCCCGCCGATGAGCAAGAAGAAGATCACACCAAACATTGCACTGAGGCGCTTGCGCTCATCGCGAGAGAGCCCGCGGACGGCAGATCCTGTTGTAGCGCTTGTGGTTGGGTTATTCATTTTTACTCATTGGCTGTCGCCCCTAGATCTTGCTAAATATCTCCGTGATATCTACTTGCAAACTCTTTGCAGGATGAACTTTACCTGGCGGATCTTCCTTCCGCGACTTGGAATGCAGAAGGGCCCCTGAGAGATCAGGGGCCCTTCTGCAAGTGATTCGACTTAGATGTCGTAGTAGAGCTCAAACTCTGCTGGATGAGGGCGTAAGCGGACGTAATCAACTTCAGCACTGCGCTTGTAGTTGATCCATGTCTCGATGAGGTCTGGCGTGAATACTCCACCCTTTGTGAGGTAATCATGGTTCTTCTCGAGTTCATCAAGTACCTCAGGAAGTGAACCTGGAACTTGAGGAATCGCTGCAGCATCTGCGCCTTCGAGCTCGTAGAGATCCTTATCCACTGGAGCGAGAGGTTCGATCTTGTTCTGAATTCCATCGATTCCAGCCATCAACATCGCAGCAAATGCGAGATATGGATTGGCAGATGGATCCGGACAACGGAACTCGATGCGCTTCGCCTTTGGATTCGACCCTGTGATTGGGATACGAATACATGCTGAACGGTTACGAGCTGAGTAAACGAGGTTTACTGGTGCTTCATAGCCAGGGACCAAACGGTGATATGAGTTGACGGTTGGGTTGGTGAATGCGAGAAGTGATGGAGCATGCTTCAAGAGTCCGCCGATATACCAACGAGCCATATCAGAGAGATCCCCGTAACCATCACCGAAGAAGAGTGGCTTGCCATCTTTCCAGAGTGATTGGTGAACGTGCATACCTGAACCGTTATCACCAAAGAGTGGCTTTGGCATGAAGGTTGCAGTCTTGCCATTCTTCCAAGCAACATTCTTGATGATGTATTTGAACTTCATAACATCGTCACCAGCTGTGAGAATATCTGAGAAGCGATAGTTGATCTCCATCTGTCCTGCAGTTCCCACTTCATGGTGTGAACGCTCTACAAGGAGACCAACTTTTCCAAGAGTCATAACCATCTCGTCGCGAATATCTGCGAGTTGATCAGTTGGTGAAACTGGGAAGTAGCCACCCTTGAAACGTGTCTTGTAACCGCGGTTTGGAGTGCCATCAGCTTCAAGTGATGCGCCGGTGTTCCATGCGCCTTCAATAGAGTCGATGAAGTGGTGTGAAGCATTTTGGGAAGTACTGAAGTTCACTTCATCGAAGAGATAGAACTCAGCTTCTGGAGCGAAGAATGCGGTGTCGGCGATACCTGTTGACTTGAGATACTCGACAGCTTTGGCAACAACTCCGCGAGGATCGCGTGAGTAAGGAGTGTTATCAACTGGATTGTGAACAGAGAAGTTGATGACAAGTGTCTTCTCGGCGCGGAATGGATCGATGAACGCGCTTGAGGGGATAGGGAGCAATTTCATATCTGATTCGTGGATTGCTTGGAATCCGCGAATAGATGAACCATCGAACATCAAGCCATCCGTGAAGACTGCTTCGTCGAAAGATTCAACCGGAACATTGAAGTGCTGTTGAATACCTGGAAGATCAATAAAGCGAACGTCAACAAGTTTGACATCGTTCTTCTTGATGAAATCGAAGATTTCAGCTGAGTTCTTAAACATGCTTCTCCGTACTAGTTCGTAGTGGTATTCAAGGAACCGCATCACCGGGGTTCACTTGTTATGGTGGAAATGTAAGGCTCGCCCGTGAAAAAGGCATAACCCAAGTGTTACAAATATGTTTCGTCATCTCAACCTACGCTTGAAGGTTCCAAGGATTAGGCTGGGCAAATGAGTTCAGAGCAGAAAAATTCAGGAGAGCTGGCTGGGATGGGGATCCGATTCTTGGCGCTCACCCTCGATTGGATGGCGGCAAGTCTGATCATTAGTGGTTCTACTCGCCAAAGCTACGGCTATGAACTTCAACGACTTGGACTCTTCTTTGCAGAAGTTTTCATACTTACTACCCTCATGGGTGCATCGGCCGGTCAAAGGATATGTGGGCTGAAAGTTATCGATGCAACAACCGGGGGAGCGGTCCCACCAATGCGAGCCTTCCTCCGTACTGGCCTGATTCTCTTAGTGCTACCGGCGCTCTTTAAAAAAGATGGCGTCGCGTATCACGATTCGATGTGCAATACAAAAGTTGTCAGACGTTAGCCAGTTATTACCGTTTAGGCATCCTTGCGCCCTTAGGCAATGGGCCCTGAGGAATTGGCATCGCTAAACCACCAACAGCCTTAAGACGCGCACGAACTTCACGCATCTGATTATTTGAAAGTTTCTTTGGTAACTTCTTAATCTTCTTCTGTAACTTCTTCAGAGCGACTTGACCATCTGCATCACCTGCGATGATTTCAATAATAGGTACTCCAGGAACGAATCGCTCCATCTTCTTCTTCTCATCGATGAGGAGCGCACGAACTGCAGGACTTCCTTCGGCAACGAGAACAATTCCACAGCGACCTACAGTGCGGTGGACCATATCTTGGTTGCGGGAGACGTTGACAGCAGGTGTAGTTGTGAAGCCACGACGAATACTCATCAAGACACTTGCTGCAGCCCCAAGCTGATCTTGGATTGATGCAAATGCAGCCGTATTGGCGAAGCGAGTAAAGAGAAAGAATGCAACGAGAATTCCGAGTGGCAATCCGAGGATTCCAAAGTAGACCGGATGATGGAGTGAATTTCCGGCGAGGATCGCAAGTGCTTCTGCAGCTACAAGACCGATGAGGCACCAGACCAACGCGAGTGGCTTGTGGGTCTTAACTAAGCGGAAGGCATCCTTGAGCACCGCCAACTGAGATTGCTTCTCAGGGGCACCATTATCTTGAGTGGCCTTCTCTTTGCGGTCTTTACGCGCCATCGCCTTGCTCCTTCTTCTCTCTCTGGATCTCTGCTAAATGCTCTAAACGTTCTCGTTCAACTTGCTCAAGTGTAGGTGCTGTGCCGCCCAGGCGGGTTGGTCCCCACCACTGGCCGCGAGGATCATCAGGATATCGGCTCTGAATTGAATGTAGGAGTTCGTTCATGACAACTTTGAGATTGGCCTCTTCAGCTGGGATATCAGCGCCCTTAGCGATGAATATTGGCTTCCCAAAAGTTACCGAGATTGGATAGTTGTTACGTCCAAAATCTGGCTTGCGTTTCTTTGTCACAATTCGTTGACTTCCCCAGACCGCAACAGGAATCACCGGAACTCCTGCACCCTGAGCAAGTCGGACCGCGCCAGATTTAAGTTCAGCAATTTCAAAACTTCGAGAGATTGTTCCCTCTGGAAAAATACCTATGATCTCACCGCTTCGTAGAGCGCGAAGAGAGGCAGCAAGTGCAGCAGAACCTGAAGATCGATCAACACTAATGTGATGCATTCCGCGCATCAGAGGTCCTGCAATTTTATGATCGAAGATCTCTTTCTTCGCCATGAAACGTATATACCGTTTCATAGGAAGAGCGGCAGTACCAGCTAATGCAAAATCCAAATAACCAATGTGGTTGATTGCTAGGACTGCGCCACCGCTCTTACCTGAATGAGGAAGATTTTCTTGCCCTGTGAAATCAAACTTTAAACCAAGATATCGCCATAACGTTTTCACTACAACGATTACTGGAGGATAGACAAAATCAGCCACTTAAGAGTGCTCGCTTTTCAAGAGCTTGCTTGTACAGGCGACCAGCACGGTATGAAGAGCGAACCATTGGCCCACTCATATTCCCCAAGAAACCAATCTCTTGCGCTTCATGAGAGAGTTCGACGAATTCCTCTGGTTTAACCCAACGGATGACTGGATGGTGCAGAGGGGTTGGTCGCAAATATTGGGTGATAGTAATGAGATCACAGCCAGCCGAATGAAGATCTTTCAGGGCTTGTGAAATCTCTTCGCGGGTTTCGCCCATGCCAAGAATCAAATTGGACTTGGTGATGAGGCCATATGCACGAGCTTGAGAGATAACATCGAGGGAGCGGTCGTATGTAAACGCTGGCCGGATCTCTTTAAAGATACGCGGGACGGTCTCTAGATTATGAGCGAAGACCTCAGGTTGTGTAGCGAAGACCTGATTGAGAAGTTCTGGGTTTCCACTGAAGTCAGGGGCGAGCATCTCCACGCCAACGCCAGGATTCATCTCATGGACAACGCGAATAGTCTCGGCATATAACCAAGCACCTTCATCTTCGAGATCATCGCGAGTGACACCGGTGATCGTTGCATAGCGCAGTCCCATGGTCTTAACAGATTCGCCGACTCTGCGAGGTTCGTCGCGGTCTACTGGGAGAGGTTTGCCGGTATCGATATTGCAGAAATCGCAGCGGCGAGTGCATCGCTCTCCGCCAATAAGGAATGTCGCTTCTTTATCTTCCCAACATTCAAAGATATTGGGACATGCGGCTTCTTGGCAGACAGTATGCAGACCCTCGCGCACAACGAGTGAGCGAAGAGCAGTATATTCAGGACCCATCTTTGCTCGAGTCTTAATCCACTCTGGCTTCTTTTCAATCGGCACCGCTGCATTTCTTGCCTCAATGCGAAGAAGTTTTCTACCCTCAGGAGCGATAGTCATGAGCTCACTCGTTCTAACGCTGCCAAGAGATGCCGTTCTACGGCTGGGATAACTTCATCCATCGAAATCTCACGGTTAAGTTCGGCTTTCATCGAGGTGACACCAGTATCTGTAAATCCGCAAGGAATGATTCGATCAAATGCAGAGAGATCAGTTGAGATATTAAGAGCGAATCCATGCATCGTGACGCCCTTTGCAACGCGGATTCCGATTGCTGCAATCTTGCGGTCACCTTTTTCATCTCGAAGCCAGACTCCAGAACGTTCGCAATATCGCTCTGCATTGATGCCGAATTCTTTGCATACATCTATTAAGGCGATTTCGATCTCTCGAACAAATCCGACGACATCACTGCCATTAGTAAGTCGCACAATTGGATAGCCGACTAATTGGCCAGGTCCATGAAATGTAATTTTTCCGCCGCGATCGACATCAATTACAGGCGTTCCATCGAGAGGACGCTCTTCAAAAATCGTGCGACGACCTGCGGTATATACCGGAGGATGTTCTAAGAGAATGAGGGTGTTAGGACGGTTACCCGCAACAACGTCTGCATGCATCTCACGTTGGATCGCAAGCGCATCGGCATAGGGCACAAGGCCAAGGCTCGCGAGAGCAAGCCCTGACGCGGTCTTTAAGGAAACAGTCACGGCTTTAGCCTAATTGCCAGAGTGAATATTGGCTAAACAGGCTGGCAAAGCGGTGGTTCACAAGGAAATCAACTGTTCAGGGGATTAAACTTTGGGCACTCATAAAACATCCTACGAATGGATTCCGCCATGCCTTCAACCACCGCTCATAAGCACCGCAAGCCACTGTGGATCGCGATCGTTCTCGTTCTTGGCTGGTTCATGGTTTCGGGCATCACCGGACCCCTCTTTGGTCAGCTTTCAACTGTTCAGAAGAACGATAACTCCAAGTTCCTGCCGAGCTCTGCTGAGACTGAAAAGTTCAATGCTGCAGCAGCTGCATTTAGTTCAGGAGCCAACAAATCTCTTCCTGAATTAATCCTCTTCATTGGAGCTGCGACGCCAGCAAAGGTTGCGGCGACAAATGCCTTTCTCCAAACACTTCCTGCTAAGCCACTCGTCGATAAGAGCGGCATGGCAATTCCGAAGGTCTCCGCGAAACTTAGTGACTTCTTAGATCCAAATAGTCCTCTCATCGCATTCGCTTCTAAAGATGGCAAGGCAATCCTGGCCAGTGTTCCTTTCAACGCTGATCAAACTGGAGTGAACCTAGCCAATAAGCAACCAGCTCTTCCTGCCGTGACTGATGCGATCCGTTTCTACTCAGGTGAATTTGCAAAGAGCAGTGGCTTTACCTCACATGTCACGGGCATCGCAGCGATCCTCTCGGATCTCTTTGGAGCCTTCGGCTCTCTCGATTCAAGTTTGCTCTTGACGACTGGAATTGTCGTTGCACTGATTCTCATTGTTGTTTATCGATCTCCAGTGCTTTGGATCCTCCCACTCTTCTCGGCTGGCATTGCACTGACATTTGCGGGATCAGTTGTCTATGAGTTAGCCAAACACAACGTGATCGCCCTAGATGGCGCATCCCAAGGAATTCTCTCGGTGTTGGTGTTGGGTGCAGCAACCGACTATGCACTACTTCTTATTGCTCGTTATCGTGAAGAACTGCATCACGAAGAGTCTCGCTTTGATGCAATGAAGAATGCCTGGAAAGGCGTTGTGGAACCGATCGTTGCTTCTGGTTCTACAGTAGCGATTTCACTCCTCTTGCTTTTGCTTGCAAGTCTTTCTAATAATCGTGGACTTGGACCAGTTGGTGCAATTGGTATCGCCTGTGCGGTTATTACGATCATGACGTTATTGCCAGCAGTTCTCGTTCTCTTTGGTCGATGGGTCTTCTGGCCACGTATTCCTCATTTTGGTTCCGAAGATGAGAAACTCGCTGGGCTATGGTCAAAGATTGCCAATGCGACTGCGCGCAAGCCAATGCGTTATTGGGCTTCGACTGGGCTCTTGCTCGTCATCCTCGCCGCATTTGTCACTACGTTGCATCCAAATGGAATTTCAACTGCCCAGAGTTTCACCAAGACTCCAGATTCTGTTAAATCTCAGAACTTAGCTCTGAAGTATTTCTCTGGCGGCGAAGGTCAGCCGACACAAGTGTGGACGACAGAGAGAAATGCTGCGGCAATAACTGCAAGGCTCACTTCAATCCCAGGCGTGGCATCAGTTGTTCCATCTACGGATGGCCCAGCCAGCACGTCTCCCAAGGTCGTAAATGAACACGTGATTCTTAACGCTACGTTAACTCCAACTCCAGACTCGAATGAAGCGAAGAATATGATCCCTGGAATCCGCGCTGCGGTACATGCGATCGACCCCGCAAGTCTGGTTGGCGGAACTTCTGCTGTTTATTACGACACCATGAAAGCTGCGAACCGCGATTTACGAGTAATTGTTCCTGTCGTGCTGCTTGTCATTGCGATTATTTTGGGTCTTTTGCTACGAAGTGTCTTTGCATCGTTGATGCTCTTAGTGACCGTAGTGCTCTCATATCTCGCAACTCTTGGGGTCTGTGCAATCGTATTCCACCACATCTTCCACTTTGCTGGAGAAGACAGTGGTTTCCCACTCTTCGCCTTCATCTTCCTTGTGGCTCTTGGTATTGACTACAACATCTTCTTGATGACTCGCGTCCGTGAGGAAGCTAAGAAATTTGGCACACGTGTCGGAATGACAAAGGGCGTCACGGTCACTGGTGGAGTAATTACCTCGGCAGGAATTGTTCTCGCTGCAACCTTCACCGTACTTGGGATCCTGCCTCTCGTATTCTTAGCTGAGATTGGCTTTTCTGTCGCATTTGGCGTACTGCTCGATACCTTGCTTGTTCGTTCGATCTTGGTGCCCGCGCTCGTCCATCAATTTGGATCGAAGATTTGGTGGCCATCTAAGTTGCAGGATGAATCGACGCTATCCAACTAAAGTAGTTCGCGTGGAGAACTTCGATTGCATCGTTATCGGCGCTGGGCTAGCGGGTCTTACTGCAGCCCGCTATTTACAGAGTGCCGGTATTGAGACGCTTGTTATTGAATCTAGCGATCGCCCTGGTGGTCGCGCGAAGAGTGATCTCATCGATGGGTTCACACTCGATCACGGCTTTCAAGTTATCAACCCGACTTACCCCAATATCCGTAACTCAGGAGTTATGGACTCTTTAGAGTTCACTCCTATCGTTAAAGGCCTCATCCCATTTCGACTTGTTGATGGAGCGTCGAAGTTCAGCGATCTGATAACGCCATTTCTGCGAGGAGTATTTCTGACTGAACCCTCCCATGTAAGCCTGAGAGTTCGGTTTGAGATTTACAAGAGTTTCTTGCAGGGTAGACCAGGATTAGTTGATGGTGGCGCATCCGCCTTTTCGCACGCCCTCGCACAACTGGGAACAGATATCCATTACGGAGAGACCGTCCATCGAATTGAAGATCAGAGTGTCATCACAGATCATGGTACTTACCAAGCTCGTTTTATCATTATTGCAACCGATCCCGTCACCGCAACACAGCTCACTCCTGAGGTTGGTGTTGTTCGTATGCATCAATCAACCACCTGGTACCACAGCACAGATATTCAGATATCAGGAGCAGGAAGGTTTGCAGTTACTAAATCTGCCTCTTTGATCAACTCCATTGCTATTTCAGATGTGGTTAAATCTTATGCGCCAGCTGGTAAACAGCTCTTCTCATCGACCTCACTTCTACCAATTTCAGAGAGTGAAGTCCGCCGTGAACTCGCACGCATCTGGAAGGTAGATACATCCGCATGGGAGTTTGTCGCAAGATATGAGATCAAAAAGAGCCTGCCTGAGCATCCAGCAGGAAAGCCACTCTATTCAACGGTTCAGATTAAAGATTCACTCTATGTTGCAGGCGATCATCGGGGATATCCATCTCAGCAAGGTGCGATGGAGAGTGGAAAGCGGGCTGCTCGATCAATTATTGAGCGAGTTCATCCAAGGCGCTAGTGACATGTGGATAGTCAAAGGTAAATCCAGAATCCAGAAGTACTGAAGGAAGAACCTTCTTTGATCCAAGAATTTCAGATGCAAATCCACCGAGAACAGTTTTTAGCGCAATGCCGGGGACCGGGAATAGCGCAGGTCGATGAAGCGCACGCGCGAGAGCTGCTGTGAATTCTTGATTGGTGACTGGATTAGGTGAAGTGAGATTTACTGGACCAGAAACTTTGGATTCCAAGATATGACAGATCGCGCGAATCTCATCATGGAGTGTGATCCATGACCACCATTGCTTTCCTGAACCGAGTTTTCCACCTAAACCGAATCGGAAGAGTGGGAGCATCTTGCCGAGCGCTCCACCTGTAGGTTCTAAAACAAGACCAGTCCGAATCTTTACGGTACGAGTATCGCCTGCTAAATCTGCCGCGCCTTCCCATTCACGGCACACGGCAGCAAGGAAATCATCCCCACCGCGGTCCGCTTCTGTGACAGCGCGGTTTCCGGTTTCACCGTAATAGCCAATAGCACTGCCAGAGATAAAGACCTTTGGCTTTACTGAACTTACTGCGTGAGCAATTGTTGTGGTGCCGAGTAGGCGGGAGTTGAGAATCTCTGCACGGTATTTCTTTGTCCAACGATGATCACCAACACTTGCGCCTGCAAGATGGACAACAGCGTCAACACCTTCTAGAGCTGCTAGATCAATCGTTCCTGCCTTTGGATCCCATTCAATCTCATCAGGGGCGAGAGCTTTGCGACGCACAAGACGTTGAACAGTATGACCTTCACTGCGTAGATGGCCAACAAGGGCGCTACCAATAAGCCCGGTAGAACCGGTTACCGCAATACGTTGCAATGATGCAGGCATTAAATCTCCTTTAAAGACCGAGATCTGATTCGAAGGCGCCGCCTTCTAGGCGCTCTTTGAGTGTCACTAAGAAGCGAGCAGCATCTGCACCATCAACGATGCGATGATCGTAGGAGAGTGCGAGATAGACCATAGAGCGGATAGCGATGGTTTCTCCGCCATCAGTTCCCTTCATTACCATCGGACGCTTAACTACGGCGCCAAGACCTAGGATTGCGACCTGTGGTTGATTGATGATCGGTGTATCAAAGAGTGCGCCACGGCTACCTGTGTTGGTAATTGTGAATGTACCGCCACCTAGTTCATCAGGTGTGATCTTGTTATCGCGAGTACGAGCAGCAACATCAGAGATTCTGCGTGCGACGCCACCCATATTAAGGTCACCAGCATCACGAATAACAGGAACGAGCAAACCGCGTTCTGTATCAACAGCGATACCTAGGTGCTCTGCGCCATGATACGTAATCTGATCTCCGCTGATTGAGCAATTCAAAACAGGATGTTGCTTGAGTGCTTCGCAGACTGCAACAGCAAAGAATGGAAGGAATGTGAGCTTTACACCTTCACGTGATTCAAAAGTTCCCTTTGCGGCTTGGCGAAGGCGATCGATCTTTGTGACATCAACCTCAACGACAGTTGTGAGTTGAGCGGCAGTCTGAAGTGATTCGACCATTCGCTCTGCAATCACTTTGCGCAGGCGAGACATAGTTACGGTAGTTCCACGCAATGGTGAAACAGCTACCGGAGCTGGCTTACTTGCAGGCGCCGCAGCTGCTGCAGAAGCTGGTCCCGCATACGCAGCGACAGGAGCCGGCTTTGCAGCCAAGATATCTTCTTTACGGATACGCCCACCTACGCCAGTGCCTTGCACGCTAGATAGATCAACGCCATTTTCAGCTGCAAGCTTGCGAACGATGGGGGTGACGTAAGCATCGGTGTTTGAAGCTGGGGTTACAGGCAATGCGGTGGTGTGGGCTATTGGTTGCGCAGGAACCACTGCCTGCTGCGCAGGTACGACAGCTTGGACAGGAACCGCTGCCACATTGATCTTTTCTTGGGGTTGGACAGGAGCAGCGATAGCAGATTGAACACCGATCAATGCAAGACGCGCACCAACTGCGACAGTTGAATCTACTTGTACATCAATTGCAAGAATAGTTCCGGCTGCAGGAGATGGGATCTCTGTATCAACTTTATCTGTTGAAACTTCTAGGAGTGCTTCATCAACAGCAACGCTATCTCCAACGTTCTTCAGCCAACGTGTAACGGTTCCTTCGGTAACTGATTCACCGAGAGCAGGCATGGTGACAACGACGCCAGCGGAATTTGAGGCAGACGCGGCTGGGGTTGCAGGGGCTGGGGTTTCAGGCAATGCGTTGGCTGGAGCTACTGGTTGAGCAGGAACCTCTGCATCCTGCGGAGCTACAGCAGTTTGGACAGGAGCTGGTGCGACAGGCGCTGGTGCGACAGGCGCAGATGCATCGGTGGCAATCACTGCGAGTTCTGCACCTACTGCGACAGTTGAATCGACTTGCACAACGATGCGTTGCAATATTCCAGCAACAGGGGATGGGATCTCTGTATCAACTTTGTCGGTAGATACTTCGAGAAGTGGCTCATCCATCGCCACCATATCGCCCTCGTTCTTGAGCCAACGGGTAACTGTTCCTTCTGTGACTGATTCGCCAAGTGCTGGCATCGTTACTGAAAAGGTCATGTCGTTCTGCTCCTATTAACCGTGTGCGTGTAGTGGTTTGCCTGCAAGTGCCATATGCGCCTCGCCCATTGCTTCGGAAAGCGTTGGATGAGCATGAATATGTTGAGCAACATCAGAAGCATCGGCTTCCCAGTTGAAGATTAATTGTGCTTCAGCGAGAAGTTCTCCGACACGAGAACCGACCATGTGCACTCCTAGGATTGGCCCATTCTTCTGAGCAACTAGCTTGATGGAGCCAGCAGTCTTAAGAATATTCGCTTTTCCATTACCAGCAAGGTCATAGCTGATCTCAACCACGTCATATCCGCGCTCTTTGGCTACTGCGGTAGAGAGGCCAACTGAGGCTACTTCAGGTTCAGAGTAGGTGACTTTTGGAACTCCGTCATAGTTAATTGCTCGGGGATTGAGCCCAGCGATCTCTTCAGCGACCATGATTCCTTCGGCGAAACCAACGTGTGCTAGCTGCAGCGTTGGGATGATGTCACCAACGGCCCAAATTCCAGGAACATTTGTGCGGCACTTCTCGTCCACGGAGATGTAGCCACGTTCCATGGCAATGCCTTGTTCTTCATATCCGATCCCTGAGGTAACAGGTCCACGGCCCACAGCCACGAGCAATACATCTGCCGTATGGGTCGTGCCATCTTCAAGAGTGATAGTGACGCCTGACTGCGATTTAACTGCTGAAGCAAATTTCACTCCAGTAACAAAGTTGATCTTGCGCTTACGGAAGGCGCGCTCAAGTTGCTTGCTTGACGATTCATCTTCGAGTGCAACCAGACGAGGTAGTCCTTCAACGATTGTTACCTCTGAACCAAAGGAATTCCAGACCGATGCGAATTCACAACCGATAACTCCGCCGCCAAGAACAATGACGCTCTTTGGGACGTAATCAAATTTCATAGCCTCTTCGGATGTAACAATCTGTGTGCCATCTATCTCAAGGCCGGGGAGTGTGCGTGGATAGGAACCAGTCGCAAGGATGACGTTCTTGCCTGTGTATTTTGTTCCATTTACCTCAACGGTATTAGGGGAGACGAGACGACCGGTGCCTTCAACATAAGTGATGTTGCGAGACTTTACGAGACCTTGCAATCCCTTGTGGAGTTTAGAGACAACGCCATCTTTGTAAGCATTGACTGCGGCCATATCCATAGAAATGAATTGCGCATTCACACCGAAGTCAGAGGCATGTCGTGAGTTATCTGCGATTTCACCAGCATGCAGGAGCGCTTTAGTTGGAATACAACCACGGTGCAGACAAGTCCCACCGAGCTTATCTTTTTCGATCAGCGCAACTGAGAGTCCTAGTTGAGCACCACGTAGAGCAGCCGCGTAACCACCAGAACCGCCACCAAGAATTACCAGATCAAAATCCGACACAACCCAACCTTTCGGTAAATGCTATTTCCGTGTAGAGGCTAATCCTGCCACGATTTATGCGGAGGATTTTCAGGGGGAGTCTGCCCTCTTAAGAGTGTGATCCAGCCGACTCTGCGAGCCCCACGAGGGATCTCACTGTAATTCCAGTCGCCCCAATTGGGTTATATCCGTATGGGCCTTTTTCTACATAGGAAGGGCCAGCGATATCCAGGTGGAGCCAAGGCACATCATCGGTGACAAACTCCTTGAGGAAGACGCCAGCTACGAGCATTCCACCACTCCTATCGCCGATATTGGCGATATCTGCAACTGGTGTATCCAAGGTTGCGCGAAGCTCTTCAGGAAGAGGCATTGGCCAGAAAAGTTCGCCTGTGCGGTCTGCTACAGCAAGGAACTCTTTCGTGAATTTCTCATTATTACCCATAAGACCGGCGGTACGAATTCCAAGTGCAACAACTTGTGCGCCGGTGAGCGTTGCGACGTCTACAAGACCATCGAGTCCGCCAACTTTCTTTCCATCGGCGATTGCGCGCGTGATTCCATCTGCCATAACTAGGCGACCTTCTGCATCAGGATTGAGAACCTCAACAGTTATACCGCTAAGTGTTGTAATGACATCGCCAGGACGTGTTGCATTGTCACTGATCATATTCTCTGCCATACATGCATACGCGTTAACTGCGATGGGCAATTTCAACTCTGCAATTGCGAGTGTTGCAGCGATAACTGAGGCAGCGCCGGCCATATCGGTCTTCATTGCTTCCATGCCAGCAGCAGGCTTGAGTGCATAGCCGCCAGTATCAAAAGTGATTCCTTTTCCGACGAAGGCGAGGTGCTTTACCTTCTTAGAGTTTGCAGGAGCATAGGAAACGTGAAGAAGTCGAGGTGGTGTTGCAGAACCTTGTCCAACAGAATAAATACCACCGTAACCCTTTGACTTCAGCGCCTTCTCATCAAGGACTTCAACCTTCACACCTAATTTATTGAGTGTGATCTGCGCCTTCATCTTTGTGACAAAGACGGCAGGAGAGAGATGGTTCGCTGGAGTATTAACCAAGTCGCGAACGAGGTGGACATACTTAGTAAGAATCGAGGCACGCTTCAATGCGGCTTTGCTCTCGGCTGTATCGCCAATCTTTGAGATGAGAGTTGCAGAAGGAAGTGGGGCTTTCTGATCAGCCTTAGATGCACCGCGGTGGTCGGTAAATGAATATGCGCCAAAACCTAATCCCTCGGCGATCGCGGCTAGCCCTGCAGAGCTCTTGTGCGGGAGTGCGATATCTGCATTCTTCTTACCTGCGAGTGCCCGTGATGCAGCACCTGCAGCGCGACGTAGAGTCTCGTGATGGTAATCAGTAGAAGCTTCTCCTAAGCCGGTAAAGAGAATGAGATGAGGGGAGCTGCTCTGAGTGATCTTGATGACCTCATCAGCGCGACCGGTAGCTCCTAGATCTTCCAGAGCTCCAATCAAAGATTTAGCGTTGAGAGCGGAAGCGCCTGGTTCAACAACCAATTTTCCATCTCGCGTGGCAAGACCAACAACCAAAATATCTGCACTGCCCTTTACCGAACTTTTAATAGTAGTCATTGCGATATCTAAGCACTGCTTGGCTCTTTTTGCTCCCCCTCCTTTCCATCTATTTCAATCTATTTGGGAGAAATCTCTCCGACTTTGCTAGGTTTGCCTGATGAGCAAGCTGAAATCCCCGTTATACGACTGGCACCTCAATGCTGGAGCCAAACTCGCCGATTTTGGGGGATGGGATATGCCGATTGAGTACCCCCAGGGTACGAGAGCGGGTCAGCCAGGTGGCGTCATCGCCGAACACACAGCAGTCCGAGAGCGGGTCGGTCTCTTCGATGTCTCGCATTTAGGAAAGATTGAAGTACGAGGTCCAGGCGCTCTTGATTACATCAACTCAGTTCTCACCAATGATCTAACAAAGATTGAAGATGGCAGTGCGCAGTACAACTTGATCTGTAACGCCGAGGGTGGAGTGATCGATGACCTCATTGTCTATCGCAGGTCGGTCGATGACCTCTTCTTGATTCCTAATGCTTCAAATTGCGCGGCAGTTCTTTCCGTACTGCAGAGTGGTGCGCCTGCAGATCTCACAATAGTTGGAGCACATCAGAGTTATGGGGTTCTCGCTTTACAAGGACCACTCTCACGAGAAGTAATTGCATCCCTTGGTTTAACTATCGACTTTGATTACATGGCTTTTATTGAGGGAGTTATTCCGGGGTATGAAGATCTTGGACCCGTCATCATCTGCCGAACCGGATATACCGGTGAATATGGATTCGAACTTGTTCCTTCGTGGAACCAGACCGAAGCCCTGTGGGAGATTCTTGTTAATGCAATTGCACAGGTAGATGGACGCGTTTGCGGCCTCGGATCGCGAGATACCTTGAGAACTGAGATGGGCTACCCGCTTCATGGTCACGAGCTCTCATTAGAAACTTCTGCGTTAGAAGCTGGAGCATCATGGGCAGTTGTTCTGGGGAAGGAAAAATTCGCAGGTAGAGATGCGCTCCTTGCATTAAAAGAGAGTGGTTTGAAGCGAACACTGCGAGCGATCAAATCTCTAGATCGTGGAATCCCGCGCGGGGAGATGACCGTCCTTCGTGATGGGCAAGCCATTGGGGTCGTCACAAGTGGCACCTTCTCCCCAACACTAAAAGTTGGAATTGGACTTGCGCTAGTTCCGCCGACTGTGAAAGTTGGAGATCGCCTTCAGCTAGATATTCGCGGCAGAGTCAGCGAGGTTGAAGTCGTGAAAGCACCGTTTGTCGCTCCACACGTTCGATAAAACTATCTCTCACCCTTCTCATCTTTGCGTGCAATAACAACAGGTCGACCAGAGTCCAATGTGTAAACATTGATGCGGTTATCAAATGCGGCTCGTAACTCAGGTGAGTGAATGATCTCGCTGGAAGCCCCATCTGCAAGTACGCGACCCTCTTGCATAACGATAATCCGATCGGCATACATTGCAGCCAGAGTGATGTCATGCATGGTCGAGATGATTGTCACGCCCTGCTTCTGAAGAAATTGCAGATTATTGAGCACTTCAATCTGATGATGTAGATCCAGGGCACTTGTTGGCTCATCTAAGAGAATTAGATCAGGCTCTTGTGCAAGCGCTCGTGCAATAAGAGTTCGCTGCATCTCACCACCTGATAATTGAGAGATCTGTTGTCGTTGCATTCCGTAAAGATTGGTCTGTTCTAAAACCTTGGCAATAAATTCTCTACTCTGCGAACTTTCATTGCCCCAGCCATCTCGCTTTGATCGACCGAGGGCAACATACTCACTTACCGAGATTCCTTGTGGGATTTGTGGTTGCTGAGGAACAAATGCGACATTGCGTTTATGGTTTCTAAATACCTCAACACCATCGCTCTTCACGCTTCCTGAGTAAGGAGCGCTACCAAGCAGCACTTTGAGGAAGGTAGTTTTTCCAGCACCATTTGGCCCCACCAAACAACTCCAGAGAGCTGGTTGGATATCGAGAGAAATATCGTTCAAGATCGTCTTTCCATTGATCGTGAGATCTAGATTTCGGACACTGATCATCATCAGACCGTTCTCCTGCGACGCAGGACTACTAAGAAGAATGGGGCACCAACAAAGGCGGTAATCACACCGATAGGAAGTTCGGCGGGGGAGAGAAGAGTCCTTGCTCCAAGATCTGCAAGTACTAAGAATGCGGCGCCAGCTAGTGCGACGGTGAGGAGGTTTCTATTGGTAACACGATGAGTTATTCCGCGAACTAAATGGGGAACGACGATTCCGACAAAACCAATCAGGCCAGAGGCCGAGACAGCAGTGGCGGTTGCAAGGGTTGCGGCAGCGACTGCGATCATGCGTAAACG
>Ga0136642_1000347_pt1 | contig 25986 bp, 22 predicted proteins | sample LowCatLa1302831Y_FD_115313 | JGI IMG/M metagenome (GOLD analysis project Ga0136642, IMG submission 115313) | Freshwater microbial communities from Lower Cathedral Lake, Yosemite National Park, California, USA - 13028-31Y | ecosystem: Environmental > Aquatic > Freshwater > Lake ... | reverse complement strand
CTTCGAAAACTGCGAGGCGCGTTACCTCAGCCATTACTTAGATTTCAAAATGGGCGACCCTGGCGGAGACGGGCGCGTGGAGGAATCTGGCGTGCGACTTCATCGATGCTGTCATCTCGCAGAGGGATGTTCTCCGCAGGGTTGAGCGTGACGTGCTTCTTGTTAAAATTAAAAAAAGTACGGACGGGTTTAAGGTAATTGTTAAAAGTACCCGCCGCCGACAAGCCAAGCTCGCCGAGCAACTCTTCGAGCCACTCTTCAAGCATCTCGGTGGTTACATCGCACAGCGGGACCGTCTTAAATTTCTCCCCGAGGTGGCTGATCTTATGCCGTTTTTGACGGAACGTGTCAGGAGACATCTATCCGGTATCCCTAAGCGATAGGCAATGGGCAATGTATTCCGCCGCCGCCTCGCCCACCGTCTTGCTGGATCGGACGACCTCTTTGCGCTTCAGGTTCTCGCGCCAACCCGCGACGACATCCACCCAAGAGGCATCCCCAATCGTCGCCATGAACGCGGCGTAGTCGATTTTAGCCTGTCGATTAAAGATGAAGTCGTCTCCATTCCGCTCAAGGCGTGCCGATATTTCGGCATAACGAGCCTCCTGCTCCTCGGGCGTTTTGAATGATTCAGTGCGGCGGTCTTGGCCGCGCCCCCACTGAACTAGATGGGGGCTAGCCCTGTCCGGTCTGTGAATCTTTGATACCCTGCTAATTATGGGTGCGTCGTTGGTATATTCGCGAGCGCCCGGCTTGATTTGTGACCCAAAACTCATGCTGTTTTGGCTATTTCTGTTTGCATCTGGTTGCATTTTTTCTGTGGTTTGTGTTTATGATTGGGTAACAACCAGTAATATCCGTCAACTCCGTTCTTCTCTGAGCACAAAAAAAACCCTCTAAAAGAGGGTTTTGAAATGGTGCGGCCATAGGGAGTCGAACCCCAAACCTCCAGATTCGTAGTCTGGCGCTCTATCCAGTTGAGCTATGGCCGCGTAGCAGAAGGCGAAAAGAAGCAAACAATCCCCACGCAGTGCAAGAGATTATTTGCCCCATGGCGAAAACAATTCGAGCGCCTAGGGCCTTGAGTCGTTTCTCTGAGGCACGACAACGCTCACTTAGGCCGTAGCGGGACCTGGGAAGGCCGGTTCAAGGCTGGGCCTCGCGCCAGTCGATCAGCTCGAGCTGGAGGAGCTTACGGTCGTTGAAATGATTCCACGCCAGCTCGACGGCGAAATCCAGCGGCACGCCAAGCGGCGGCTGCCGGTGCGCCATCTTCCAGGCTACGCCGTGCAGACGTCGGCCCTGAGGCTCTTCGATGCTGAAACGGAAATGGACGTCCTTAAAGACGACTGGGCGCTGGCGCAGGATGACACCGCTCACACCAAATACAGGCTCAGGATTGCCCTGGCCGAAGGGCTGCAACGACTCGAGCTCATTCATGAGGCGATCGCGGATTTGTCCAGGTGTGAGCCAGGCAGCAATCTTGAGCTTGGGCTCAGCGATGTCACCGCCAGCATGAAAGCGCACCGCGGCCGAGAATGCTGCACGAAATTCCGGCAGATGCACTTTATTGAGCGCGATACCAACAGCCATCGGATGGCCGCCCCAACTGGTCAGGCGTTCACAGCAAGTACCAAGAACTTCGACTAGGTTGATACCATCCACGCTACGGCCTGAGCCCTTGGCCGAATCGCCTTCATTGCCAAGGACGACACAGGGGCGGTTGTACTTACGAGTTACGCGGCCAGCGACGATGCCAACAACACCTGGGTGCCAGTTTTCGCTAAAAAGCACAATGCCGGGCTCCTGAGAATAGTCCGACTCAATCATACGCTCCGCTTCTTCGGTGATACCACGCTCAATGTCTTGGCGCTCGCGGTTGAAGCCCTCGAGTTGAAGCGCGATTTCAGCGCAAAACGCCGGATCTTGGCTCAGGAGTAATTCCACGGAGAGCGCGGCATCGGCGAGTCGGCCGGAGGCGTTGATCCGCGGTCCAAGACGAAAGGAAATATCGGAGGGCTTGACGGCTTGACCGGGGCGTACACCGGCAATTTCCATCAGCGCCGTCAGACCAGGGCGACGCGACTCTTCAATGATACGCAGGCCATGACGCGTAAGCAGACGGTTCTCGCCGGTCAAAGGCACGAGGTCGGCGATGGTGCCAAGCGCAACCAAGTCGAGATGATCGCGCAGCTTGATCTGAAAGGCGACCGGGTGGTTTTCCGCCCGGAGCTGCTTTAACAAACCGTGCACCAACTTAAAGACCAGCCCTACCGTGCAGAGATTACGCCAGGCCGCATCCGCGCCTGATTCATCGGCCTCGACGTGGGGGTTGATGAGAATCCCCTCCGATAGCGAAGCTTCTTTGGAACGGTGATGGTCGACTACCAGCACATCGATCCCCTGCCCGCACAAGTAGGCCACCTCGTCGTGGGAATTGGTCCCGCAATCAAGGGCGACGAACAATGCTGGCTTACCTCCCTCAAGTGCGCGGTCGATCGCGCTACGCGAGAGGCCGTAACCATCTTCGGATCGCCGCGGCACCACGAAACGTGGATTAAGACCGAATTGCCGCAAGATGGTGACCAGGAGCGCAGTACTACTCACGCCGTCGACGTCGTAGTCGCCGAGTACGACGATGGATTCTTGCCCAGCAATGGCCGCGCGTAGGCGGGTAGCGCCCGCCTCTAGGTTACGCAGCAAGAACGGATCCCGCAGAGCCGCGAGGGCCGGCTGCATGAATTCAGCCGCCGGGCCAGGCTCGGTGATGCCAGCCGCGAGCAAGAGCTCGGCCAAGACCGGATTAACCCCGAGGACTAGGCCCAAAGCTTCAATCTCGGCGGCCGGGCGCGGTGAATAGATCCAGCGCATGGTGGGATGACTCTGAGGTAGGGCGCGCTGTATGTCCAACAAGCCGCGGGGAGAGAAACGATCCAAAGACCGCGGCGGATCCGACACGGATCCGCCCTACCTTGGCAAAGTTATTCCGAGGCCTTGCTAGAACCGGTCCACTCGTACTTAGGGGCAACGTCTTGGTGCGCCTCAACGTGCTTACGGTCGCCCTTGTGCCACCAGTAGAAGATGGGAGCAGCGATGTAGATCGAAGAGAACGTGCCGGTGATGATACCGACCAGGAAGGTGAAGGAGAGATCCTTCATGACACCGGTGCCGAACACAAACAGGGCGAGCGCGGCCAGGAAGGTCGTCACGCTGGTCATGATGGATCGGGAGAACACGCGATTGATGGCGAGGTTGATGACGTCACGCAAATTGGTCGTGGGATTGAGCCGCAACTCTTCACGGATACGGTCAAATACGACGATCGTATCATTGATCGAATACCCTGCGATAGAAAGAATAGCCGCGACCATCGGCGCCGAGAACTGATGCCCGAAAAGCACAAAGATACCAATCGTCATGAGAATGTCGTGCACCGAGGCGACAACCGCGCCGACGCCGAAGCCAAACTCGAAGCGGAAAGCGACGTAGATTAAGATAACAACCATCGACCAGGCGATGGACTTGAAGGCGTTCCACTCAATTTCCTTGCCGATGGAAGGCCCGATACGGTTTTCGCCAACTTTTTCCAAACCAGCCTTAGGATATGCTTTCTGGAGCGCGCTGAAAAGCGGGCCCGATTTGTCGTAGGCGGTCTCAAGCTTCAGAATTTCTGCGCCGCCACCCAGAGGGCTAACGTAGCTGGAATTAACTTCGCCGATCTTGGCGGCGTCAGCCACGGTGCGGATCTGGCCGGGCTCGAGCCGTTGTTTGAACGAGATCGAAACGACGTCGCCGCCGGCGAAATCTACGCCATAGATACGATCACCCTTGGAGAACACGACGACCACTCCGAGAAGCACGATAAGCCAGGAACCGATAAAAGCGGGTTTGCCGTACTTGATGAAGTCGACCTTCTCAGTGTGAAGTAGGTGCATCATCGGGAATTTCTTCACGGTGTCGCTCTCAATGAGCCATTCCATGATAAGATGGCTGGTCACGAGCACGGAGAACATGGTGGAAAACACGCCGATGGCGAGAGTGACGCCGAAGCCCTTGATAGGACCAGTACCAAGCCAAATCATGATTGCACAGATGGCCAACTGGGTGACGTGGGCATCCACAATGGTCGTGAAGGCCTTATCATAACCGGCAACGAGGGCACTCTTGAGACCCTTACCTAAGTTGAGTTCTTCACGCATGCGCTCGAACACCAGAATATTCGCATCCACTGCCATACCGATCGTAAGCACGATACCCGCAAGGCCAGGCAACGTCATCGTGGCGCCGAGGCTAGCCATCACACCTAGGATGATGCCAATGTTGACCGCTAAGGTCAGCACGGCGATGACCCCACCCACGCGGTAGTAGGTGATCATGAACGCGGCGACCAAAAGCGTACCGATGACGGCGGCTTTCACGCCACTATCGATCGCATCCTGCGCGAGCGACGGTCCAACCTCGTATTGCTCTTTGACGATCAAAGGCAGATCGAGCGGGTTGTTAAGAACGTTAGACAAATTGATCGCTTCGCGGTCAGTGAAATTGCCAGAGATGACAGCGGAGTCGCTGTTGATCTCTTCTTTCACGGTCGGCGCGGAGTAAAGCTTACCATCAAGAACGATGGCGAGTCGGCCCAGACGACCGGCTTGTTGACCGGACTGGGCAATCGTACGGGTAACCTCAGCGAAGCGCTTTTTGCCTTCGTTAGTGAACTGGAGGATGACCTCAGGCTTGCCGTAAAGGTCAGGGCGGGCAAAGGAACTAGAAATCATCTCGCCGGTCATTTCCGGAATGCGCTTCACGAACATCTCTTCCGTGGTGCTCTGGCCGCCACGACCTTCGTAGTCCAAAGAGAGGATCTCGTAACCTGCGGGAATATCGGTCGGGGCCGCTGGGTTCGGGAACTGGGAGGCGTTGACGATACGGAAAGAGAGCTGCGCGGGCTTCTTGACGTTTTCGACAACCTCGGGGTTGTCCTTGGTGTTAACACCGGGAAGCTGAACCTCAATGCGGTTGTTGCCGATCGGGCGGATCAAAGGCTCGGCGACGCCGAAGGCATTGATACGAGCACCAATAATTTCAATGGCCTTGTTAAGTTTTTCTTGGCGGGTGTTGTCGGCGTCTTTGCCGGCGGCCTTTTCATCGACTTCGAGGGTAAAGGCGACGCCACCCTTGAGGTCGAGACCGAGTTGGAGGCGGCCCTTGGAGCGGCGAAGCAGCTCGTTGAGAAGAATCTCGTTACGCTTGCCGACGTTCTTCAAGGAATCCTCAAGTCGGATGTCAGGGAAGTAAACCGAGAGATCGAGCTTACGCTCGAGACCGATCTGCTTGAGGGCAACAAACTCACTAGAGGCCGCGCCGGATTTCTTGCGAGCGGCAGCTTCATCGAGGAGCTTGTTAAAGTCGGCGGATTTAGCCGTGGTGTGTTCCTTCGCGTAGACGGTGAAGGGCACATCCTTTAGCGGAATCAGTTCGGCAACCGCCCAACCCGCGATAAGTACGGATAGGACGATTTTCCAGAGGTTGCGTTTGAGCATGGTCGTTTTGGTTTAAATTTTTTGGGGTTAGGACGGAAGCAGGACCAGCGGAGGCCCGAAGGGGCTAGCCAGTGAGTGTGTGCGAAGCGAAGGGCTACGCTTACTTGGTTTCTTCAGTGGCGCTCTTCTTGGTGACCGCAGAGATGAAACCCTTGGCGACTTCAATCTTGGTGTTGTCAGCAATCCGAACGATGAAGCGGTCGTCTTTCACATTAGTCACGACCCCATAGATACCGCCGTTAGTCAGGACCTCGTCGCCGGATTGTAACAAACCGAGCATCTTCTCGTGCTCCTTTTGTTTTTTGCGCTGCGGAGCGATGAACAGAAAATAGAATCCACCGGCGATAAGACCGTAAAAAAGCAACATTTGCCACCATGGACCGGCCGCTCCGGGACCTTGGCCGGGGGCTGCAGCTTGGGCGAAATGAATGAAGGAAGTAGTGAAGGTTTGCATATTCGTCATTGCGTGTTGCAGATTTTGAAAAAAGAAACGTATAGGAAATCAATTCCCAGTCTGCAAAAGCAAGCCCTATCACCTACTCCCGCTCCGCATTGAAAAGTAAATCTGCCTCCTTCTGGTCCTCCGCCAAGTCCGAAGAACTCTACGGGTTCAAGCGCTGGGGCTCCGGCCACCTCTCTGTTGATGACGCTGGCTTCCTCAACGTCCAACCCCTGGCCGACGGCCGCGGCATCCGCGCGCTCGACGTCATAAACGAAGCGGTCGGCATGGGCCTCAAAGCCCCACTAGTGATCCGCTTCCAGGATCTGTTGCGCCACCGCGTCGCCCAGCTTAATGGGGTCTTTAACAAGGCCATCAAACAGGAAGGTTACAAAGGGAGCTACCGGGGAGTCTTCCCCATCAAGGTCAACCAACTGCGCGAAGTAGTCGACGAGATCGTAGCCGCCGGCAAAGACTTTAACTACGGCCTCGAAGCCGGTTCCAAGCCCGAACTGATGATCGCTATCGCGATGCACGAAGGCGCCAACCGCCTGATCATCTGCAACGGCTACAAAGACCACGACTACATTCGTCTGGCATTACTCGCCCGCAAGCTCGGTAAAAAAATTATCCTCGTCGTCGAGCAACTTTCAGAAATCGATGACATTATAAAAATCTCCGAAGAAGTCGGCGTGAAGCCCATGATCGGTTTCCGCGCCAAACTCCAGACCCGCGGCGAAGGCAAATGGGCCATGTCCACGGGAGATAATGCGAAGTTCGGCCTCAACACCGCCGAAATCCTCTTTGCCTGCGAAAAACTACGCGAAGCCAAACTCGAGTCCTGCCTGCGCCTCGTTCACTTCCACATCGGCTCGCAAGTCCCCAACATCATCACAATCAAGAATGCCGTCATCGAGGCCACGCGCTTTTACTGCCAACTCGCGAAGATGGGCTTCCCAATGGGTTACCTTGATGTCGGCGGAGGTCTCGGGGTCGACTACGATGGCTCACGCACAAACTTCGAGAGTTCGATGAACTACTCGATGGAGGAATACGCCCGTGACGTTGTCTTTAACATCCGCGAAATTTGCACCGCCTCCCGCGTCGCTGTACCTGACATCGTAAGCGAATCCGGCCGCGCCATCGTGGCACCCCACTCGCTCCTGGTTGTCGAGGTTTTCGAACGTATCAACAAACGCGAATCTCTCGGCCAACAACATCAGCCAAAGGTCAAAAACAAGGTCGTCGAAGACCTTGAGGTCATGTTGAAGAACAAGACCAAACTAGGCCGCCTTGAGCGTTTCCACGACGCCACTCAGAAAAAAGAAGAGGCGCTGTCCCTCTTTAATCTCGGCTACCTCGATCTTGAAAACCGCGCTGCCGCCGAATCACTCTTCTGGCAAATTTGCGAACAAATCGCCAAGGAAGGACAAAAGGCCGGTTATCAGCCCGAGGAACTCCACGATCTAAACAAGCTCTTAGCTGACCAATACGTCTGCAATTTCTCGGTCTTCCAATCGCTGCTCGATCACTGGGCGCTCAAGCAACTCTTCCCCGTCGCCCCACTTCACCGCCTCAACGAAAAGCCCACCGTCAACGCCATCCTCGCTGATATCACGTGCGACTCTGACGGCAAAATCAGTAGCTTCATCGATCTGCAGGACACCAAAGACTACATCACGCTGCACCCACTCAATGGGAAGCCTTACTATCTCGGCGTATTTCTGACAGGAGCCTATCAGGACATCATGGGCGACCTCCATAACCTCTTCGGCCGCGTCAACGAAGTGCACGTGTTCCTCGAGGACGATGAACCCAACGGCTTCTACATCGAAGAAGCGTTGAGTGGCAGCCGTATCGCCGACGTTCTCGAAGGCGTTCAATATCAGCAGGAAGAACTTTGCCGCAAAATGAAGGCGCAAATCGACCTGGCCACAAAGAAAGATATCGTGAAACCACGCGAAGGTGTCCGCCTGCTAGAACTCTACGAAAGCCAGATGCTCAACAAGACTTACTTAAACATCGAGGCGAAGAGCGGCCGGAAAAAGAAGTCGCAACGCCTATAACGCTCAAAGACCGCTATGCAGCGACGGCGCTCCGGATTAAAGCCGGTAGCGCCGTTTTTCGTTTAAATTAAGCAGCTCACAGCAGCTTCGATTGAACCAGTTTACTGACCGCACCGAAATCGATCAGCCCTGCGTCCGGATGCGCCTTAAGTGCGCCGATGACCTTGCCCATTTCCTTCTTCGTCGTTGCGCCCGTGCTGGCGATGGCTTCGGCGATCAAGACCTCGAGCTTGGCCGCGTCGAGACCCGCCGGTAGATATTTCTGCAGAATCTTTATCTCAATGTCGTTCGCCGCAACCAAATCGGCACGGCCGCCCTTTGTGAATTCAGTATTAGCGTCGCTGAGATTTTTGACTGCCTTACGCAAAGTCGCCAGCGATAAGCCATCTTCGATCTCCTTGTTGCCGTCCATGGCAGCGCGTTTGATCGCGGCATCGGCAGTACGCAGCGCCGTCGTGGTGACGCTGTCGCGGGCTTTCATGGCAACAATGATATCGGCACGGAGCGTTTCGTAGATGGAAGACATGCTCTCAGCGTGGCCTACACCACGTCCTTGTCGAGACGGCAACCGCGCCCGAGCCTTGCACCCTAGGGACCACCCCCGCACGTTAAACCCCGTGAATGCCTTGCCCTCCCTCAATGTCCTTAGCGGTCCGCTTAAACCCTGCTCCCTAAATCCCCTTACAGGCTTTTTTCGCAACGGTCAGTGCGACACCTGCGCAGAGGATCAGGGCTGCCACACCGTTTGCGTAGAAGTCACAAGTGACTTTCTCATTTATAGTAGCGCAACTGGCAACGACCTCTCCACGCCGCGGCCGGAGTACGATTTTCCAGGACTGCAACCCGGCGACCGCTGGTGCGTATGCGCTTCACGTTGGTTGGAAGCGCTCGAAGCCGGCGTACCTGCACCGGTAGCGCTCGCGTCCACGCATTTCCGCTCGCTCGAAGTCATCCCTTTGTCCCTGCTGCAACAGCACGCCACCGCATGAACGAAACCCGCCCGCCTTCCAACGACCCCCTGCACGGTGTAACCCTCGAAGCACTCCTAACTGAGCTCGTCGCCCGGCATGGATGGGAAGAACTGGGCCGCCGCATCGAAGTACGCTGTTTTAACTACGACCCCAGCATCACCTCTAGCCTCAAGTTTCTGCGCAAAACGCCTTGGGCGCGACAGAAAGTTGAGGAACTGTATCTGCGCGGGCTTGGTGGCGGTAACTAATTTTTCGAAGTAGCTCAGGCCGTTAACGGCTTTTTTCGCATTTCAACCAGAGCGAGCAATAAGTCGCCTTTGGAAAGACTGCCGATCAATTTACCTGAGCTCTCGACGACCGGAAGGCGCTCCGCTTCGAAATTTAAAAATCGCCCGAGCGCATCACTCACTGTCGATTCAGGGCCCACGCGCGGAAAGTCTTCGCGCAAAATATCATTGGCGATCACGAGTTCAGCCAACTCGGGCTCCCCGAGGTAAGGCTTGATATCGTGCAGCGACACCGCACCAAGAAAGCATCCCTGCGCGTCTGTCACGTATAGGTTATTCACGCGAGTTGCCAAAAACATCCGGGCGATGTCCGCAAAGCGGGCGTGGCGGCTGAGCGTCGGCGGTTTAGCTTTCATCAACTCAGCAACCTGACCGCTGCCAAACGCCGCATCGCTAGGCGCCTCCGCCGCTTTCTTTTTTAGCACCTCACTATAAAGCGAGCGTCCTTCCAGCCCCTTCGCAGTATAATAAGCCACGACGCTACACAACATCAGCGGCAGGATGATATCGTAGCTTAGCGTCATCTCGAACAGCATAATGACCGCCATCACTGGCGCATGACTTACCGCCGACAGAAACGCCCCCATCCCGACCAGCGCAAATGCCCGCGGATCTACTGCCCCACCCGGCCATATCGTATGCACTGCTTGCCCGAAAAGAAATCCCGCGCCCGCCCCCATAAAAAGAGACGGCGTGAAGACACCACCCGGCGCACCCGAGCCAAACGACGAGGCCGTGGCCAACCACTTGCAGGCGACAAAGAGCAATAAAGTCGTCCACAACACATGCCCCTTGAGAATCGTGACAACTACCGAGTAACCGTTGCCGCATACCTCAGGCACCTGAATCGCCAGTGCACCCACGATCAACCCGCCCAAAGTCATGCGAGCAACCAACGGCAACTTCGTCGCAATGAAAATTTTCTCCGCACGCTTCAACGAACGCAGAAACCACGGCGCCAACACACCTGCGATCACCCCCAGCGCGATGTACGCCGGCATCTCAAGCGGCGAACTCAAACGAAACTCTGGCACCTTATAAAGCTGCGCTTCACTCGTAAGCACCCGGACCGTCATCGCCGCCACGACCGCCGAAACCGCCAGCGGCCCCAGGCTCTCCATCGCGATCGTACCCAAAATAATTTCAGCCACGAAAAACGATCCCGCGATCGGTGCATTGTACGCCGAAGCAATGCCCGCCGAAGCACCACACGCCACCATCAGTCGCAATTGTGGCGGCGTAAATTGCCGCCAACGCCCGATAAACGACGCCATCACCGCCGCCAGTTGCACCATCGGACCTTCCCGTCCGATCGAGCCACCCGAACCGATGGAAAACAAGGCCGCGGCACTCTTCACTAGACTCGCACGAATTGGCACTCGCCCAGACCCAATAACGATAGCCTCCATGTAATCGGTCGAACTTTGCCCCTTGGTCAGATGCTTACCCAGCATGAGCACGAATCCGGCAATCAAACCACCCAACGCGGGCAACGCTAGTACTGCCCACCACGGCAACTGCTTCATCGATTCGACCACGCCGGCATTCGAGCCCGTCAACAACTGGTGCGCGCCTTCGGCCAAACCCTGAAATACAAGCGAACTCAATGCTCCAAGAAAACCCGCAAACCCTGCCCACAAAAGCGTGATCTGCCACTCCGTGGGCTGCAATTTCTCCTGCACCCACACCCGCCAGCGCAATAGCCGCAGCATTCGCTCCAACAAGAGCTTCGCGGGATCGGTAACGACGTTCATCGCTTGTGCGCCCGAGCCAGCACTGCCCGGAATTCAATTTCGTTGGGCGCCGCGAGCAACGCGGCACGAGTGACACTGTTTTTTAACATGCGCGATAGCGCGGCCACCGCCTGCAAATAATCGGTCACAGCTGCCTTCGGCGTACCAATTAAAAAAATCAAACGCACCGCTGAATGCTCTGCGTCAAACGCCACGGGCACAGCCGTTCGCGCTACGGCGAGCACGATGCGACTGACCGCAGTCGTTCGGGCGTGAGGCATGGCCACATCCTCAGAGATACACACCGTAGAGAGCGCGGAACGCTCCATCAAATCCTTCATGAATTGTCCCGCATCACGAACATCCGGCGTCGCCGCCCTCAGGCGCTGATGCAGCGCCCGAATCGCCTCCTCGCCGGAGTTAACCCGCAGATCGATCACAACTGCGTCAGGCGAGGAGATGAGTTCAATCGGGGAGTTCAATTGAACCCTATCGTGGGGATGTGGCGCGCTGAAACAAGCGTGAGTTAAGGATTCTTTAGCGGTAAAAGATTTCCTTAACGACCTTAAATCAATCGGATATAATCAATCCAACGTGTAAGGCTGATCCAATTCCTGTTCGGCGTGAGCGGTCAGAGCCACCAAGCTCTTTAAAGAGGTAAAGTGCTGGCTTAGGTCAAAATCACCGCCGAGCCCCCCAATAAGTTTGTCGAACAGATCGCGCTTGGAGGCCTTGAGTGCTTGGATGCGCTCCTCAATAGTCCCAGCAGTAACCATACGGTAGACGAACACCGTGTTGGTTTGCCCAATCCGGTGCACACGATCGACTGCCTGCGCTTCAACGGCGGGATTCCACCAAGGATCGAGTAGGAAAACGTAATCAGCCGCGTGCAAGGTGATCCCGGTGCCGGCCGCCTTGAGCGACACCAACATCACCGCTGCACCTTGCGCCCCCTGGAATTGTTGCACGGGCTTTAACCGATCAAGCGTCATACCCGTCAACTCGTAGCGCGGTAAATCTGGGAACTGAGTAGCGAGCGCCGTCCGCACGCGATCTAGTAACATTACGAATTGGGAGAAAATCACCACCTTGTGCCCGCTACCCACGATCTCCGCTAGCTTCTCAAGCAAGAGATTGATTTTACCCGAGTCACTCAGAGGTGCATCCATCCAAGGCAACATGTCCGGATCGCAGCACGTCTGCCGCAGACGCGTGAGCAAAGCGAGGAAACCGAATGATTTCTCCCGCATCGCCGAACCCACATCGTCACCTAGGCGATCCAGCCCTTCGGAGCAAATCCGAGCATATTCAGCGCGCTGCACATCCGTGAGCGGGCAGATAAGATCCATCTCGACTTTCTGCGGCAGCTCTTTGGCCACTTCATTTTTCGTGCGGCGCAAAATAAACGGAGAAAGTTGCGCCCGCAGCCGCGCCAGCGTACCCTCTCGATCCGAGACGAGCGCGGACTCAAATCCAGAGCGCGAACCCAGTAAGCCCGGCAGCAGAAAACGGAAAATACTCCAAAGATCGAGCTGCCGGTTCTCCAGTGGCGTACCGGTCAACACGATGCGATGACGCGCGCGCACGGCGAAACACGTCTGCGTGATCTTGGCGTCAGGGTTCTTGATGAACTGGCCTTCATCTAGGACGGCGTAGCCAAACTCTGTCCCTGGGAGCAAGGATCGGTGTTTACGCAATTGCGTGTAGCTCGCGATCCAAACGGCGGCGTTGGGTTGATTCGTAAAATCATGCCCAGTCTTGAGCACATCGACGGTCAGGGCTGGAAAAAATTTTGCAATCTCCTCACGCCAAACCGGCACGACACTAGCCGGGCACACAATCAAGCTCGGGCGATCGGCGATCCGGCGAGCCGCGAGTAACGCAAGGACTTGCAGCGTTTTGCCGAGACCCATTTCGTCGGCGAGCAAACCGTGGCACCCGACCTCACATAAATGATGCATCCACTCGACACCGCGGCGCTGATAAGGTCGCAGCAATTCAGGCAGCTCGGGCGTAGTTTCCGCCGGGGCCAACACGCGGTGCCGCCAGACTTCCATTTCCGGTGAAAGGCTAAGTTTGAGTTTTGCGTCGTTGAAGAGCGAAAACACCAAATAGGGCGAGATGCCGCCGTCTTGGTTCGCCGGCTGCGCACCTTGCGTCTCGGCAATATTGTTCTGCCATGCCTGATATGATTCCCAGCGGTCCGCCGGTAAGCTCACAATGCCGAGACTTGGGATGATCACAGGCTGCCCACCACGCTTAAGCAGAGAATTCACTTCACTATCGGTCAGCATCCGTTCGCCGGCACGGAAGATCCAGCGCAGGTTAAGCGCGACGTGTTCACCCGCCCCTGCGGTCTTAGTCGATCGCTCCGCCACCGCCTCAATCTCAATCGCGCGAGTACCCTTGATCAAATTAGCCGCCTTATCGTCTAACTCGATGGCAAACATCCGTCGCCAGGGAGCCAGTGTTGTTTTGAGAAAATCAGGGATCTCGACGAGCGATTCCAAAAGATAAGCACCCGTGTCATGTTGATAATGAAAGTGGGCCTTACGCGCATAGGCCGCTAGGCCTATAAGCTTCGCACGCTCCCCAGATGAAACGTGGGGCTGACCGTGTGCATGCGCGTCAGGGCCTAGCGCTGGGTGACGCGTTTTTTTATCCGCTTCGACCCAAAAAGCCTGAAATTGTAAACCGGAGGTGCGCGTTTTAAACACGAGCAACAACGGGCGCGAAGGACTCTTGAGGCGCTCAGAAGGTGCCGCATGCCCTCGAGCTGGAGGGTGCCCATTACCAGGTGCGAACGAGTGCGCGTGCCCCGAGGGCGGTGAGTGATGCGCGCCCGGACGCACAAACCCAGAAGGGGTCGCATGTAACGGCGCAGACCCTTGCGCCGCTTCAGACACCGCTGAGCGCGGAGCGTCCTCCGGCAGCGGCGAGATTTCATCGGCGAGCAATTCCTCGATTTCATGCAAGCCGGCCACCGCCAACGCATGAGCAAGCTCCAAGTCTGTCGTCGAAGATCGCACAGAGAAACTATCAAGCCCCCATTCGATCACCGCGTATTCGTCCTTTTTCTCCACGCGGCGGTGCACAATTGCGTCGCGATCCGTCAATTCGAGTTCTCGGACTTGTCCGTCTCGATAAATCTGTCGACCCAGCTCCAGCTGGGTTGAGCTGAATCGCTCAGACCAGTCATTTTCAAGTTTTCCAAACCAAAACTCGAGGGAGTGCGGGGTGTAGACGCGCTTCGGGCCGTGAGACTGCATTCGCGTAAAAAGTAGAAAAACTAGAATCTACCCAGAGATCTGCAACCACGAATTACATGAAATTACCGGTTCACGACTTTCGCCAAATTGTAACACGACCGTCATGATTTCGCCACCCAGCGAAACTAATAGTACGGTAAGACCGTAATTTTCTAACTCATCACTTACCAAACATCTTCGTGAAAATCGCCCTCGTCACCGAAACGTTTCCACCTGAGGTTAACGGTGTGGCGATGACATTTGGGGTGATCGCGCAAGAACTCGCCGCTCGCGGGCACGAAATCACCGTCTATCGACCACACCGAGACGATCTGCCTGCTGATAATACAGGAAATACTTACCGCGTCGTGAGCCTACCAGGGATGGCGATTCCCGGTTACCCTCTACTCCGCCTCGGACTGCCCGCTGGTCGCACGCTCAAAAAAATTTGGCGCGCCGCCCCCCCTGACTTGGTTCACGTCGCTACTGAAGGTCCGCTCGGCGCCTCGGCCGTAACCGCCGCTCGAGCGCTTGGCCTACCGTTGAGTTCAAGCTTTCACACCAACTTTCACACGTACACTCGCTCCTACGGCTACGGCGCGTTTCATCATCTCACGCTCGCTTGGCTGCGCTACGTGCATAACCGCACGCAACGCACCTTTGCCCCGACTCCCGAGCTTTGCGCTGAGCTCGCCGCCTATGGCTTCCGCGATCTCGCCGTGCTCTCCCGCGGCGTCGACACTCGTCAGTTCGATCCCTTGCGCCGCTCACGCGAGCTACGCGCCTCATGGGGCGCCGAGGACGACACCCCTGTTGTTCTTCACGTGGGACGTATGGCCGCGGAAAAAAACTACGAACTAGTCTTCCAATCCTTCAGGGCCATGCGAAGCGCCAATCCCCGCTGCCGCTTTGTCCTAGCTGGTGATGGCCCGCTTAAAGCTCGGCTCGTACGCGAACACCCGGAGTGCATCTTCGCTGGCTTTTTTTCACGCGAGGAAATCGGCCGTTACTATGCCTCCGCCGACATCTACATCCACGCCAGTCTTACCGAGACCTTCGGCAACGTACTCACAGAGGCCATGGCCAGCGGCCTCGCCGTCGCCGGCTTCAACTACGCGGCCGCTCTTAAATTCATCAAACACGGCGAAAACGGCCTCAGCGTACCGTGCGATCAACCCTCAGCTCTCATCGCGGCCGCCGTCCAACTCGCCTGCGATGCCAAACTCCGCGACCAACTGCGCTTGGCCGCCCGCGCCACGGTCGAACCGCAATCGTGGACTAACGTAATCGCCCGATTCGAAGCCGATCTGATTGCGGTGATCACGGAAAACCGAAGCACCGCACCGCTGACAAATCCTAGAACCTAACTGTACATGCCTGCTCGGATTCTAATTTTAACCGCCGGCTACGGCGAAGGCCACAACGCCGCCGCTCGCGCCCTCGCCGAGGCATGCGAAACAACTCACGGCCCAGGGACCGCGCGCATCGTCGACCTCTTCGCTTTGTCGCGACCTCGTTTCAACCAAATCACTCGCCGCGCTTACATATCCACCATCAACGGTGCCCCTCGTCTCTGGAGTAGCCTATACGCATGGATCGACCGCTCCAACATCGTCCCCCGTTGCCTCTGGTTGCTCGGCCGCGAACGGCGCCTACTCGCTCGTATTCTGGCCGAGGAAAGACCCAGTGTCATCTGTAGCACCTATCCCGTTTACGCCTTCCTCATCGCTCGTCTTAAGGCCGATGGCCACGTGTTACCGCCGCATTTTAACGTCGTCACCGATTCGATCAGTATCAACTCACTATGGTGGCGAGCCGGCGCCGCTGGTTGGTTCGTACCTAACCCAGATTCTGCGGCCGTAATGCGTGCGGCAGGTATCGATACGGCTGATCTTCATGTCACCGGTTTTCCCGTACCGGCTTTTTTCGGCGACTACGCCACCCGCCTCACCCCGCCCGATCTCAAGCAAATGGGTGCAGCCCCCCGGGTACTATACATCATCAACTCCGGGACCAACCACGCAGCCGAGACCGCCCGCCTACTGTTGGCTGAAACCTCTTGGGAGATCACCATTGCCGTCGGCCGCGATGAGGCCCTCAAAACCGAACTCACTCGCCTCGCCCTCACTCGCTTCTTGCCCGCTCATATTCTCGGCTGGACCGACCAAATCCCTCATTTGCTCATGACTCATCATGTCGTGATCAGCAAAGCGGGCGGGGCCACTACCCAAGAGGCCATTGCCGCCCGCTGTCCGATGCTCGTAAACCAGATCGTTCCCGGCCAAGAAGAAGGTAACTACGAGCTCCTCCGCCGCACAGGCGCAGGAACCCTAGCAACCACACCCAGCGCTGTGATCCAAAGTCTGCGCACGGCTTTTGCCGACAACGGGGCCGTCTGGCTTCAATGGCGTACCGCTCTAGCGCCTATCGTCCGCAACGACGCCGCCACGGCTATCGCGCAGCACCTTATCACAAGCTGCGGCCCCCCCAGAGATAACGCCGCCACGCAGACGTTCGCCCCGTAGCCATGAAAATCCGTTTCATTCTCAACCCCGTCTCAGGGCGTCACGCACGCAATGCGCGGCTCCTGCCCCTGCTCCGCGACTTCATCAAAGCCCAATCACTCGACGCCGAACTCTACACCACCGAGGGCCCTGGTCACGCTACTGTACTCGCCCGTGATGGCGTACAAGCCGGCTGCGAACGCATCGTCGCCATCGGCGGTGACGGCACCATGAACGAGGTCGCCCAAGCTCTCGTCGACGCACCCGCCGCCCTCGGCCTTGTCCCATGCGGCTCCGGCAACGGCCTTGCGCTGCACCTCGGACTGCCACTCGCGCCGCTCGCAGCCTTGCAATTGGCCACGCAAGACTCAGGACGAATCACCGCCATCGACACAGGCTCCGTCAACGGACGCCCTTTTTTTAACGCGATGGGCTTTGGGCTGGATGCTGACGTCAGCCAACGCTTCAACCGACTCACCACGCGCGGCCTGCCCGCCTACGCCCGCACCGCGTGGACCGCGTTCCGCCAACGCCGTAGCGAGACCTGCCGCATTACCCTAGGTGGCCACACCGAAACGACCGAAATCCTGCTGCTCGCCATCGCCAACTCTGACCAGTACGGCAACCGCGCCTTCATCGCTCCGGGTGCCCGCGTCGACGATGGCCAACTCGATTTGATCGCCATCCGACCGATCGGTCTACTCGGTGCCGCTGCACTGGGCGCTAGACTCTTTCTCGGCAACCTCGACCACAGCCCTTCCGTCCGCCGCCTCCGAGGCTCCCGCTTTCTCATCGAGCGGCCTGCCCCAGGCATCGTTCATACCGACGGCGAGACCCACGCGACCGGCCCCCGCCTCGAAGTTCGCGTCCACCCCCAAAGCCTACGGCTCATCGTCCCCCTCACGTCCCGAGCCCAAGCCTGCGTCGAGGACCAAGCTCCCTCTGGTTTTGCCCTACAATTGCCATGAATAAGCTCCGCGTCCGCACTGTTATTCTCTCCGACATCCACCTCGGCACGGCCGAAAGTAAAGCCGCTGAGGTAAACCATTTCCTCCGCCACGTCCGCTGCGAGAAACTTATCCTCAACGGCGATATTATCGACGGCTGGCAACTCCAGCGCGGAGGCAGCTGGACCAAAGCCCACACACGCTTCATCCGCATTGTACTCAAAAAACTGGAGAAAAAAGACACCCAAGTCGTCTACGTACGCGGCAACCACGACGACATCCTCACCCAATTTCTCCCACTTGATTTCGAAAACCTCACCCTCGTCGAAGAACACATCCATGAAGGTCCGCGCGGCCGTTATCTCGTGCTGCATGGCGATGTCTTTGACACCGTGACGAAAAATTTCGTCTGGCTCGCCCATCTCGGAGACTGGGGCTACCGCGCACTCCTTAAACTCAATCGCGCCTACAATATCTGGCGGGCCTGGCGCGGGCTCGAGTACTGGTCTCTTAGCAAAGCCATCAAAGCTCGCGTCAAATCCGCCGTAAACCACGTCTCCAACTTTGAAGAACATATTGCCGCTCTCGCCAAATCCCGGGATTGCCTCGGCGTCATGTGCGGACACATCCACACCGCCGCCGACAAAATGCTCGGCGAAATCCATTACCTTAATAGCGGCGACTGGGTCGAATCTCTCACCGCCATTGTCGAGCACCACGACGGCCGCTTTGAATTAATTAATTACACCGATTTCTTGCGCACCTTTCCTCTAAACACCGACGAAAGCTCAGAGACCGAACTCGTCACCGCCTGATTATTTAAGTCGCGCAATCTTGCGTCCCACGTATCCATGTGGGCATGATCCACCAACTTCCACGTTGGGTTTGGACTGGGGCCTGGGCCCTCGCGTTCGCTGCCGGCATCGTGAATGTAGTCGGCCTGATCGGTTTCGAACATCAAGCGATCACCCACCTCACCGGCACGACTTCGCTCCTCGGTGCCACGCTCAGCACGCTCAACGGCGCGCATGCCCTTCACTTGCTCGCTGTGATCAGTTCCTTCGTAGCCGGCACTGCCCTCAGCGGATTTATCATCCAAGACTCAACCCTCAAACTTGGCCATAGCTACGGTCTCGCACTTGCGCTTGAAGCAACCTTGCTCGCGCTCGCCGTCCCCCTGCTAAACCGCCACAGCCTACTCGGGGATTACTTTGCCTCCGGCGCCTGCGGCCTGTAAAACGCCATGGCCACTACCTACAGCGGTTCAGTCGTACGCACGACGCACGTCTCCGGCATGTTTACCGACTTAGGCATTTTCATCGGCCACCGCCTGCGCGGTCTCGCCGTCAATACTCGTCGACTGCGTCTTTGCCTGATCATCATTAGCGGCTTTCGGTGCGGCGGAATCGTCGGCGCGTATTTTTTTCAGAAATTCGGCTACCGCACGCTCTTTATTCCAGCAGCCGGCACGGGCTCAGCGGCCAACGCTTACAGCATTTATCAACTACGGCACCGCTCCCACATTCACGCCTAACCGATTGATCGACGCGAAAGCTCGGCTTTTACGACGGTGAGCGTGCGAGCCACGGCTCCTGCATTTCGCTGATGCCAAGCCGCTGCGGCCACCGCAAGTTGCTCTCGCCGCGAGACCTCGCTCAACAAAGCCACCACTGTTGTCACCAACTGATCCGCCGATTCCACACGCACTGCCGCACCGGCCTCTACGAGCTCGCGGGCAATCACGCGAAAGTTAGTCATCCCCGGGCCGAGCACCAGCGCCCGCCCTAAGGCCGCTGCTTCGAGCGGCGTCTGCCCTTCGGTGTGCGGAGGAAGACTTTTGCCAACAAAAACCAAATCCGCCACCTGCGTGAGCCGTCGCAACTCGCCCGTCGTATCGGCAACACTGACGTCGACCTCACTCAGCGCCGGCCCGTGCGAGCGAAAATGAAACCGCAACCCACTTTTCACCAGTAATCGCTCGATCTCCCCGCGCCGCTCGGCGTGGCGGGGCACCAGCAATAACGAACTACTTAGCCCACGCGCCCGCGTCACCTTGAGCACCTCAAGCATCGCCGCTTCTTCGCCTGGCCACGTCGAGGATCCGAGCAACACAAGCCCATCGGGCAACCCCAACTCTCGCCGCAACCCCACCAAGTCCGTCTCCAGAAGCCGCGGGATGGCTACGTCAAATTTCAAATTCCCCGTCGTCAATAAAGCAGCCTCCGCCACGCCCAGTTCACGCAATCGCGCGGCATCCTGCGCCGAGCCACACAACCAGCGATCAACGCCGTCCAACATGAGCCGCGCCGCTGGGCGAAATCGATTCATTCGCCGAAAACTGCGGTCAGAAAGCCGAGCGTTGATCGCGATCACCGGCACTCCCCGTCGTTTTGCCTGCTGTAAATGTTCCGGCCAGCGTTCACCCTCCGTTAAAATCACCATATCAGGATCGATTCGCCGCCAGGCTCGCGCTGAGACCGGCCAAACATCCACTGGGAAATAACCCACCCCTACCACCCATGAGGCGTAGCGCGCCGAGGCGATTGCGTAGCCCGTGCTGGTCGTCGTTGTGAGATAAACCAAAACACCTGCTTGGTGCAGTTCTTCCAGAAATGGCGCAATCGCTAGCACTTCACCTACGCTCACTGCCTGCAACCAAATCAATGGTCCGCTTCGGCCTACACGTGACTGTGTTGGATGCGCGCCCAACCGTTCGCTAAATTTTTCGCGCAATCCGCCTCGCCCCCAAGCCCGCCGTAAATACGCAGGCAGCGCGAGGAGCAAAGCCAAGGGAAACAATATGCGATAAAGCCAGAACACCGCCAAGCACTCAGCCAAACCCACCGCCATGAGCAAGCGTAGGTTAAAACCAATCCGACTTTTGCGACCATTCATCCCTTTAAGCTGGTGAGCACGATCATTAACCAGACCGAGCATCTAGCTACCGGAAATTAATATTTTTTACCCTTCCTTCCTCACGAGGGTATTCACAGCATCGTGCGATGCGCTCGATTCAACAACCATCGCTTAGCTCATCGTTTTCCTGCCGAATCGCCAGCGGCATACTGCTTGCCTGCTCAGGTATTTTCACCCTGCCCCTCCCTACTTCTGCAGCGGCCGCCACACCGGCAACGCTGTACACAAACTCTGCGACTTTTGCCCAAGCAAACAGCGACCTTAAACCTGACCCAGCAATTCGCTTTGGCACTCTACCTAACGGCGTCCGTTACGCACTGCTGCACAACAACGAACCCAAAAACCGAGCCTCGCTCCGACTTCACATCGCGGCTGGCTCCTTTAACGAAACCGAGTCCCAACGCGGCGTCGCACACTTTCTCGAGCATATGGCGTTCAACGGCAGCGAACACTACGCCGCCGGCACTCTCGTCGAATTTTTTCAACGCATGGGTATGAGCTTTGGAGGGGACACCAACGCCTTCACCTCTTTCGACCAGACTGTTTACATGCTTGAGCTCCCAAAGACCGACGCTTCCACCCTAGCGGAGGGCTTGCGCGTATTTGCCGATTACAGCGAAGCGCTCCTGCTTAATCCCACCGAGATCGACAAGGAAAGAGGCATCATTCTGAGCGAGAAACGCACTCGCGATTCCGTAGGTTTTCGCACCCTCGTTGCTCAGTTCGAGTACGTTCTCTCCGACACCCTGCTACCTAAGCGTCTTCCGATCGGACTAGTCCCCGTAATTGAACAAGCTCCGCGGGACCGCTTCGTTGATTTTTACAACACGTGGTATCGCCCCGAACTCACCACAATCGTGGCCGTTGGCGATTTTGATGTCGCCGCCTTCGAGCAACAAATCACCGCCACCTTCTCCAAGCTCACCGCCCGAGCCCCTGCCCGCAGCGCGCCCGATCGCGGCCACGTCAGTCCATTTAAAGGCATCCGCGCTTTCTACCACGGCGAACCTGAGGCTCCCGCCACAGAAGTTTCCATCTCCGCCCTTACACCCTACGCGTACGAGCCCGACACCGCGGCCAAGCGCCTCGCCGAACTCCCCCGCAGCCTCGCCACGGCCATCATCAACCGGCGCCTCTCCGTGCTCGCCAAAAAAGAAAACGCCCCCTTCACCGCCGGGCGCACCAACGTAAACGAAAGCTACGATTTATTCCGCGAAGCTTCCATCGATCTGACCTGCAAAGCCGACCAATGGTCCGCCGCCCTCGGTGTCGCCGACCAAGAACTCCGCCGCGCCCTCGCTCATGGTTTTTCTCCGGCTGAATTGCGCGAGATCACCGCCAACTTCCTTAACTCCCTAGAACAAGCCGTCAAAACCGCACCTACCCGTCGCTCGGGTGAACTCGCCACCAGCCTCGTCTCCAGCCTCAACGACCGTGAAGTATTCACGCACCCCGCCGCCGACCTAGCGCTCTATAAATCAGCCCTCGAAAAAATTACTCCAGCCGACTGTCTTGCCGGCCTCCGCGCTGCCTGGCCAGATACCGGTCGCTACGTCTCGGTCACCGGCAACGCCCTAATCCCCGCCGCTGAAGCCAACGCTCAGCTTACCTCCGCTTATGCAAAATCGGCCGCAATCGCGGTCGCCGCTCCTGCCGCTGAGATTGACACCGCTTGGGCCTACACCGATTTCGGCGCGCCCGGCACGGTCACGTCTCGCAAAACGGTGGACGACTTAGGCATCACCTTAATCACATTCGCCAACGGGGTCCGCCTCAACCTCAAGTCGACCGACTTCGAGGCTAGCCGCATCCGCGTTAACGTCCGCATCGGCGACGGCCAACTCACCGAGCCCAAGACCCAGCCCGGGCTTACAGCCTACGCCGGCAATACCTTCAATGCTGGGGGCCTCGGCCTGCATAGTAGCGACGAGCTCCGCCGCATTCTCGCCGGCAAAACTGTGGGCGCCGGCTTCGGAATCGGCGGGGATGCATTTACTCTGAGCGGAACCACTAACCGAGAAGACCTGCTGCTTGAGCTCCAGCTCATCGCCGCGCACATCACAGACCCCGGCTACCGTTCTGAGTCCGCCCGCCAAGCCAACAAGCGTATCGAACAAATGTACCTTCAACTCGCTCACACACCTGGCGGGCCGATCAACCTCGAAGTGCTTCGCCTCATGGCGAGCGGCGACTCTCGATTCGGTACGCCCCCTCAGAATATCATGAACCAACGAACCCTCGCCGAGGTACGCGCTTGGATCACCCCTCAATTCGCCACCGGAGCCATCGAGATTGCGGTCGTCGGGGATTTCGACCTCGAGTCCACCATTATCGCCGTCGGGAAAACTCTCGGGGCACTTCCTGCGCGCTCCGCAAAATCTGACCACACCGAGCTACGCAAAGTTTCTTTTCCCGCCGAGCCTTTTACTAAAAATTACACGGTAGAAACCGAAATTCCGAAAGGCCTGGTCACCCTCTTCTGGCCCTCGACCGACGCCCTCGATGTTAAACGCACGCGCCGCCTCTCCATGTTGGCTAACGTCCTCAACGACCGCCTGCGCGTCAAAGTACGCGAAGAAATTGGCGGCGCTTACAGCCCTTCTGCCGGCAGCTCCCCAAGTGAGAATTATCCAGGCTACGGCTTCCTCGCGGCTCAGGTCACCGTTGAGCCCATCAAGGCCAAGGAAATCTCTGATGTCGTTATCGCTCTCGCCGAGGATCTGGCTGAAAAGGGCGTGACTGCCGAAGAACTCGAACGCGCTAAACAACCCGTTCTCACGGCCACCCGCGAAAGCCTGCGCAACAATGGCTATTGGCTCAGCTCCGTCCTAAGCCGCGCACAAGAAAAACCCGAAGTCCTAGACTGGTCCCGTTCACGCCTCGCCGACATCGAAGGCATGAAAGCTGAAGAGCTTTCCGCTTTAGCTAAGCTCTATTTTCCCGCCACCAAAGCCTTCCGCGTAACCGTACTCCCGGCGGCGAAAACTACCGGCACAAACTAAGTAACCGGCCGCACCCGAGGCCGGTACTTCGCAAAAGCCCGCACTTTCGCCTTTCCCTCGGCGCTTGTGCTGCTTTTCTCAACGCTCAGCTTCTTTAATTTTTCCATGAACACCACCATCAGCACCATCACCGCCCGTGAAATCATCGACTCCCGTGGTAATCCCACGGTCGAAGTTGATGTCAAACTTGCCTCCGGCCATTTCGGTCGTGCCGCTGTGCCCTCCGGCGCCTCCACCGGCGAACACGAAGCCATCGAACTTCGTGACGGCGACAAAAAACGCTACGGCGGCAAAGGCGTCCAGAAAGCCGTCGGTAACGTGAAGGGCAAGATTGCCCCCGCCCTCATCGGCTTCGACGCCTTTGACCAGACCGGCGTCGACCGCGCCATGATCAAGCTCGATGGCACCGCAACCAAAGCCAAACTCGGCGCCAACGCCATTCTCGGCGTCTCGCTCGCCACCGCCAAAGCTGCCGCCAGCGCGGCCGGCATCCCCCTTTACAAGTACATCGGTGGCCCTAACGCAAAGGTACTCCCCGTTCCCTTGATGAACATCATGAATGGCGGCGCGCACTCCGATGCCCCAATCGACTTCCAAGAGTTCATGATCGTGCCTAAGAACTTCAACTCGTTCTCTGAGGCCCTACGCGCCGGTGCCGAAGTGTTTCACTCCCTCAAAAAAGTTCTCAAGTCCAAGGGCCTTCAAACCGCCGTCGGTGACGAAGGCGGCTTCGCCCCCAATCTCGCCTCCACCACCGACGCCCTCGATGCCATTGCCGAAGCCGTCAAAGGCGCCGGCTACAAACTCGGCAAAGACATCTTCCTCGCTCTCGACGTCGCCTCCTCCGAGTTCTACGTGAAAGAAAAGAAGACCTACGTCTTCAAGAAATCTGACGGCCGCTCCTTCACCGGTGACCAATTCGTCGCTTACTACAAGGACCTCTGCGCCAAATACCCCATCGTCTCTATCGAAGACGGTTGCGCCGAAAATGACTGGGTAACTTGGAAAAAACTCACCGACGCCATCGGCGATAAAGTTCAGCTCGTGGGTGACGATCTCTTCGTCACCAACGTCGAGTTCCTCAAGAAGGGCATCGAGACCGGCACCGCCAACTCGATTCTCGTCAAGGTCAACCAAATCGGCTCCCTTACCGAGACCCTCGATTCCATCGAACTCGCCCAAAAGAACAAATATACGACCATCATCTCGCATCGCTCGGGCGAGACTGAAGACGTCACCATTGCGGACATTGCCGTGGCAACCAACGCAGGCCAGATCAAGACCGGCTCCGCCTCCCGCACCGACCGTGTCGCCAAATACAACCAACTCCTTCGCATCGAGGAGGAGCTTGGCGCCAGTGCGATCTACGGCGGCACCCTGTAAAACTAACTTCTGCCAAGTTAAGACCGGGCCCAAGGGCCCGGTCTTTTTTTGCGTGGAACCCAACCCTCCACCCGCACGTCTAAGCTCAATCCCCTCGACGTTTAAGCCGAACCGGATAAAGATTCAAAAACATGAAGGCGCACCTAATAAGATTCACATTATTTACTACCGCGTTCGCCCATGTCATGCTGGCGGCCGAATCCACCCCTATTGCACCCACGCCAGACGCCGCAGTAACTACCTCCAGTGCCTCCGCAGGTGCGCCTGCAACAAGCACCGCGCCTGCCGTGACTGAGGCCATGATCCGGGCTCGTCGCGCTGAACACCTCAAAGCCAAAGTGGTCCCCAAACCGAGCGTAGAAGCCGCCCCACGCACTGATCTGCCCGCCGCATTGGCCGCCACTACCCCGGCAGCCACGCCCGCTGCCCCAGCGGACTCAAAACCCGAAAACCCCAACGACCTCGCCAAATCTAAAAACGAAACCGCCGATGTATTACCCAAAGTCGAGGTTCGACGCGGCCGCGTCACCGAAATCGAACGTGAGGTCTTCGAGCAGGAACGCGAAATCGCCCGAGAAAAACAGAAGACAAAATCCAGCGATCTGGATCGCGCTTTAAACGAACCCAACAAGGCACTCAAAATTTTTGGCGGTGAATCCACCAAACAGCGCGAAACCGTCGCGAAAGAACGTGTCAGCTTGATGGAATCCGAACGCGATATCCTCGAGGCCATCGCCTACGCGAAAACCAAAGAGCAAAAGGACGAGCTCCGTAAAGAGCTCGAACAGATTCGCTCACTCCGCCGCGAGTTGGAAACAGCGCTAAGATAATTGACATCCTCCCGGCCTTAAAAGGCCGGGATTCCCTTTGCCTGCGTGGATAGACGCAAGCTGGGTTTGGTTCGCGAGTGTGAGGCCCGATGGCCTCTGGGGGCGGAAGCCCCCGGCGCACAG
>Ga0136642_1000346_pt1 | contig 26003 bp, 28 predicted proteins | sample LowCatLa1302831Y_FD_115313 | JGI IMG/M metagenome (GOLD analysis project Ga0136642, IMG submission 115313) | Freshwater microbial communities from Lower Cathedral Lake, Yosemite National Park, California, USA - 13028-31Y | ecosystem: Environmental > Aquatic > Freshwater > Lake ... | reverse complement strand
TTCAGCTTCAGCTTCTTCAGCTTCAGCTTCTTCAATAATTGTTGGCAATTGTGTAAAATAATTAAATGCTGTAAATAATACCGATTTATATTTTTCAACTTCTTTTCGTTTTTCTGCTGATAATTTTTTATTTCTTGCGATTCTTTCTTGGTTTGCTACCATACGTTGAGCTACTTGATGAATTCTTCTGTTTGTTTCAGGTATATCTAAGTATAATTTATATCCACGTGTAAGTGCAACCATTCCTTGTACAATATTATTTGATGATGCTTCTAATTTTAGTGCACAGTAACTTCGTAATAAATCTAAAAATACTTTTGATTGTGTTTTTGTAAATGATTCAAAAGCTGTAACACCAACATCTCCTAAAGCTTCAGCTAAATCAGCAAGTGAAGATATAGTTTTATGATATGTACATAAATAATCACCACAGTTTTGTATATATTGCATAAATAAATGTGTATCAACAGGTAAATACATTCCAACATAATCTGCAACTAATATAAAATTATTACGAACATTCATATAGAAATCACGTGATCTACGTCCAAATGCGCTTGATGATTGACTTGCAGTTGTTTTATTTACAATTGATGGTTGAATTGCAAAACATATATTCACATGTTCTGCATTTGTTGTAAATTGTAATAGATCTTGTCTCAATTCATTCCTATATTCTACAAAATATTGATTCCATTTTGATGTTCCAACAGATTTTGTATGGTCAAGTAAATTATATATCCATTTCTCAAAGGCTTTATCAAGAGCATAGAGAAGTTTAAATAGAGTATCACGACCTGCTACGTTTGCGTACTGTTTCATTAAACAGGTTTCTATATTACCAAAATCTTCAATAACTGAGATAATTCTATAGAACTCTTCTAATTGCACACGCGGTGGGAACTTTTTAAGACGGCTGATGAGTAAAAGCAGAATTTCATAGTTAATCTTAATAAACCCACGATTTTCAGTTTCACTATCTTCAACACCAGAAGGGGCTGTACTACGACGGCTTGTTTCAATAATTAATACCAGATTTTTCACAAACATAAAATCTTCAATTGGCATTGATAGAACACGTTGTCTTGCAGGTATTCCATTAGGGTTTGGGTCATCAAATTGACGTTTTAAGCGTCCCGTTATAATATCTAAACGTGGAAAATCATATCCTGGAAATGGAAGTGTGGGCTCATTTGTCGGAGCTGTAAAAAATGGACGTAATGGTACATTAGGATCTCTTACATACGCCGTAAAACTATGTGGATTTAATGTTGCTGACGCCATTATAATTTATAAATATTAAAAATGTATTAAAATTATCTTTTAATTGGAAAAAATGATTTGTATATCTAGTAAATAGATACTATCTAATAATAACATAAGTATGCCTCTCAAAACTGGTCTAAAGATTATTACTGTTGGCTACCAAATTGGTATGATTGCCAACACATATTATATGTATACTACAATGCAAGAACTTAAAGAAATTAACAAAAAATACACTGTTGAAGTGAGTAAATTGATGTATTCCATTCGTCACCAATAAACAACATATAAAATCCAAAAGTATTACATTTTTGGAATTATTTTGATTTTGATTGTGATTTATTAAATAATGCTACCATACGTTTACTGGTAAATTCTATTTTGTCAGTATCGTATATCCATTTACCTATTTTTTTCAATTTCACTTTATCAAGGTCAATAATATTAATAGGTATTGATTTGCCAATTTGTCGTGGGGTAAGACCAGCATTTTTGAGATTTTCTTCGATTGCTTTTAAATATTCAATACTTGGTGGTATTTCAAACTCAATATCTTGATTTACATATGCCATTGCTGTATATTTTTCACCAGTAAGTGCATCCTCTGGGTACACTGTATCTTGAACATACCAGTCTTCAAGATGTATACCTTCGTATCTATCTAAAAGTGCTATTTCTGATGCATTCATTTTAACAATCATACCATAGACTTTTGATTTATCATCTGGCCATATTGATGCGATTGCACCATTCCAAGATTTTGTATTTGCACTGAATATAAGTGCATATTTTGGAAGTATTGCTGGACGGTATTCCCAGGGACCTTTATGTTTTACACGACGTCGCAATTGTTTTAGTCCATTAGATCCATAACAAAATACCCATTTTTTACGTGGACCCCCACCACCACGAGTTTCCATTTCTACTGATGTGAGAGACGGTGATGAAATAATAGGTCGTGTATCATTTGATTCTAATAAAGTATTTAATGTTCTCATAGATGCACGTGTAATTCTGGACATTTTTTGAATATTATTACTGAGGGTGTATTTAGATGAATCTATATCCATAACATGGCGTTTTACCATTTCAAATACTTGTGGAACAAGAACACTAGTTACTCGTGTGTAATGGTCACTCTCGGGCTGTGATAAATCTGGGTCGTTAGTAATAATATCACCTAATTCTAAGAGAATATCAATTTCAGCAGTATTTAAGTGAATATATGTGTTTTTATTTTTAAGTTCTATAGCTACAATAAATAAATCTGTGAGAAGATCTATAAAGGCTGTGATTTCTTTTGGATCATCCGCACCATGTTTAATGCGAACTTCTATTGTATGAGTTTTGAGTGATTCATTTAAAGTGTTGAGTGTGTTCAAACTACTATAACGGGATGAACTGTGTTTATATTGAGTACGCCAGTCTCGTTTACCAATGTAATTTTGAAAAACACTTGCAATAATCATACGTGATATTTCAATACTTGCTGGATCAGTGTCGACAGTATTTAATACAAAACTATTTAATGGATGGTCTGGATATGCTGAATGACCGGGATATTGATATTTTTTCATAGTCTTACGTAATTCTCTCACATTCTCAAAGACTGATGAGAAGAGAGAAGATGTATTTAAATGGTCTTCAATATTTATAAGATTTATATAAGCTTCTTTTATTTTATCTTTATTATTTTTAAAACGTTTTTTTAATATACTATAAATTGAATTACAGTAGTCATTATTACGGCGCCAATATGGAAGTGAGAGAGCGATCAGTGGTTCAACGAGCATCCAAATAACATATACATTATAGAGTGCCCGAGGATTATCAAATTCATTTTCACAGGATACATGGATATGATTTGATGTAAGTTCATTATTAAAATAAACAAGCTCATTCTCTTTACCACGAAATATATTTAATGCATGTTTTATATACCCATTACTAATTTGTTTACGTGTTATCGGTGGTGAAACAATTTCAATGTTTTGGACAATTTCTTTTTCATACTGTGCTGGCAATAATCTGGTAATGTCTTGTTTAATTAAATCATCTAAATTATGATAGAGTGGTATAAATTCTCTGGGTGGTGGTGGATTACTTTGAACACTGCTATCGTGGGTAATTATCCATTCAGGTTTATCTTCAGAAACGACCGGACATTTTACCCAAGATGAACTGAGTTCATAACGTATATTCACATCGATCGCATTCTCAGCAGTTGCTCGTTCTTGAATACTTTCTTGAACAAATCGACGATATGGTCCTGTTTTTTCCTTATCATATTTACTATTAAATGTATCTTTTGTAAGATCACATTTGTAATTAACAGTAACTCCTTGACTATTTAGCCGCTGTTTTTCAGATTCATACAATGCTTTAATTCGTGGTGAATAGACAAGTGTTTCATATTCTAAACCATATTTAAATTTATCAAATAAATATGTATTTTTTTGAGAAAGTTTGCGTTTTGTTCTAGTTGACGACGCCATCTATATTAAACGTGTAAATAAAAATAATTCATACAATATGGTATCTATTTAAATAGCCATTGGTGCTTTAATTGTTGGATGAGATACATATCCAAGAATAGTAAAATCATCGATTGTTATTTCTGAGAAATCTTTTGTAATTATTGTATCACTTAGTTGAAGTCTTGGGAATGAATATGGAATACGACTAAGTTGTTCATTTACTTGGTCTATATGATTGTTATAAATATGAGTGTCACCCATTGATATAATAAGTTCTTTAGGAGTCATACCTGTTTTTTTTGCCATAATATAAGTTAATACTGAATATGAGAAGATATTATACGGAAGTCCAAGAAATTGATCAACGCTGCGCTGATACATATGACAACTCAAGTGTTTCGCACCGGTTTTATCAATATTTACATAAAATTGCGCACTCACGTGGCAAGGAGGAAGTGCCATTGTATCGAGTGCAGATGGATTCCAAGCAGTGATATACATTCGTCGACTTGTTGGATTTATAAGTAATTCATTGAGAATATAAGCAATTTGATCTACACCTTTGCCAGTATAATCATCTACACATGTACCATATTCGGTACCAAAATGACGCCATTGAAATCCATATCCAGCACCGATATCTCCATCTGGATAATTTGTGAGTCCACGTGAATCAAGAAATTCGCGTGTTGTATTTCCATCCCAAATATTTACACCAACAGCTTTAAGATTATTTGCATTTGTATCTCCACGAAGAAACCAAAGTAATTCATGAATTATTGATTTTGGCCCCATTTTTTTTGTTGTTAAAAGAGGAACCGATGTTGAAATATCAAATCGTAATTGTTCACCAAATAAACTAATAGTTCCAGTACCAGTACGATCATCGCGTTTTTCACCAAAATAGAGTGTCTTCTTCAATAAATTAAGATACCTACCTTCTTGATGAATGGGTTCAGTATCCATTGGCATTTTATTTGATATGTAACTACATGTAAAATATTTATATTGTTAAATCCTTTTAAAGAAACCTTCTATTGTACTATTACTAACATATGCCATTCTATATATTAAATGATATTCGATGGGATATGAATGATATTAAAATTATTGAAAAAAATGAAAAAGGTACTTTACCAATATCAATTGGTATTTCAGTTGATATTAATGATGAAATTTATAATGAAATTTATAGACGAATTGGTTATAAAATAATAAGTGCAAGTATATCAAAATTATAATCATTAATTATTATAGATACTATGGCTACACTGAATAGTATATATCAAACATATGTTACCAACTGTCATACATTACTAAATACGTGTAATAATCAAATAAATACAATTAATAAAATGAATATTTCACATAGTCAAAAAAATATTCAAATATCAAATATTGTAAATTATTTTAATTCACAAATGGCAATTTTACACATCAATTACATAAATGCTGTTAAATTATATAATTTAACGCCAACGCCTGCGCCAGCACCAGCACCAGCACCAGCACCAGCACCAGCACCAGCACCAACGCCTGCGCCAGCACCAACGCCAACGCCTGCGCCAGCACCAACGCCTGCGCCAGCACCAGCACCAGTACCAGCACCAGCACCAACGCCTGCACCAACGCCTGCACCAACGCCTGCACCAACGCCTGCACCAACAGGTACAAAAAAAGCACTCCTTATTGGAACAAATTATCCTAATACTCCGTATACATTAAATGGTTGCGTAAATGACCCAAATGATTTAGCAGCAGTTTTAGTTAACCATGGATTCACATCATCACATATAACATTGTTAACTGATAATACTCCATTAAAACCTACAAAAGTTAATATACTTAATGCAATAACTGTTTTGTTAACTAATGCAGTAGCAGGTGATATATTATTCTTATCATTCAGTGGACACGGTTCGCAAACATATGTAGGTAATGTTGATGAAGAAATGATTGTAAGTTGTGATTTACAATATATTACTGATATTGAACTAAATCCACTTGTTGAAAATAATTTAAAAGCAAACGTATCTCTCTTTGTCTTATTTGATTCATGCCATAGTGGTACTATGTTAGACTTAAAATATCAATATACTGATTATATAAATCAAATAATTTATCCAAATAACAAAGCCACACTAGGAAATTTAGTATATATTAGTGGCTGTAGAGATGATCAAACGAGTGCGGAAGATTTTCTCAATGGAAAATATCAAGGTGCATTAACATATGCATTTATACAAAATTTTGGAAATGCAAACTCTGGAACATATGCAAGTCTTTTAGCTAATATCCGTAGTTTATTACAAAATGATGGATATGACCAAGTTCCACAATTATCTTCTGGTGAACCATTGAATACTGGTGCAGCATTATTTATATTATAAATTAAAAAGTGAAAGTATTTATTATAAATTTGTTTATAATTTACATATAGACAAATGATTAAAAAAGAAAAAGCTGTGAAATATTTTCAATTGGCTGAACATTTTGCGAATCTATTTTCAAAAGACCCCTCTCGAAAAGTAGGAGCACTATGTTTACACCCAGAATCTTTAGCGATCTTATCTCAGGGCTACAATGGATTCGCACGAGGTGTGGATGAAACAAAGGAAGCTCGGTGGGAGCGCCCTGCAAAGTATTCCTATGTGTGTCACGCCGAAGCCAATGCTATTTACAACGCCTGTCGTCATGGAACATCTCTTGATCGCAGTATTGCAGTTGTCACAATGTTCCCTTGTTCAAACTGTGCACGTGCACTTATTCAAGCAGGTATTCGTACCGTTGTCACTCTTAAACCAGATATGAGTGATCCACGATGGGCGGATGAATTTGCCATATCTATTGAAATGTTTCAAGAAGTAGGAATGGTTATGTTATATATTGAAGAAGATTCAACTATATATCACAGTTCAATGGAACATATTCGTCCACCCTCTGGCAATATGGAAGTTTAACAACTTGTGTACTTAATCCTTCCGTTTCATGAAGATCATAACCTTCCCGCTCTACAAATGACATATCATTTATAACATCTGTTTGTGCTTTTTCCGCTTCTGCAATTTCATCAAAAACGCCATGTACAAAAGTGTAGTCACGCATTTTAGAATGCCACATTGACATCACTACATACAATTCTATCATTATTGTATTAAATTAGTATTCATTGTTTTAAATGAAAAATTATATTTCTGTTAATTAGTAATATGAGTAGTAAAATAACAAAATCCAGCCAGCCTTTATGAAAAAGTCAAAACAGCTCATGTAAAAGGTCGTTCAAAAATGAATATGAAGGAATTACAGGAGGCTATCGCGGAAATAGAAAACCAAAGAAAAAATCTTCATCAAGTAAAAAATCATCTTCAAAAAATTTAATCAAAATTCGTTTATTTAAATATATTCACTTGCGAAAGTCTCTTTTGAGATTACACGGACACCCAAGTCATTCGCTTTTTTAATTTTTCCAGTATTATCTGTTGGGTCTGCAGCTACAACCAGAGATGTATTCTTCGAAACAGTACTACCAACTTTTCCACCTACAGTCTCCAGAAGTTCCTCCCATTCCTTATTGCGGAAGCCTGTGAAGACAACTGTCATATTTGCAAGAGACTTCTTTGATGGTCTTGGAGAAGAAGGCGCTGACTGCTGTGAAGTAGATGGAGCTGTGCTTGCTGTTTCGCTTGGCTTCGCTTTTGCAGTTCGCTTCACTTTCTCGAGACGGCAAGGGATTTCCATTTCATCTGCTAATCTAAAGAATTTAGGGAGATTTTCAATAAATGCTGTAGCTCCCTTTTCAGCAATACCTTCAACTTTCATAATATCGACCTTCGATGGAATAGCCCGTTTGTTAATAATATCGGGATACATTTGAAGAATAGGGGTTATCTTGCGACTTCCTAGTCCGCGTCCAAAGATATTAGATGCAGCCATTAAATCAGCACATACAACAGTCTCTCGAACTTTTGCCAGTGATTTTTCGAGTTTCTCTGCACTTATCTTTTGAAAACCTTCAATTCGAAGTATATTTGCTGCAGTAAGATGCATTAATTGTGGAAGTGTTTTCGTTCCAGCTGCGTACAATTTTGCAATAGTTCCTGGACCTAAATATGGAATATCCAACTTGCTTGCAAAGCCTTCAAGTGTTTTGATTTGAATTTCCTTATTATCTACGTGGTCTTTTACAACAATATCTACATGAGTATCAGTCCACTCATATGGAATATCTTCTGGGAAGGCTCCATGTCCACTTGATGCAGGGGTGGTTGTACGGACGATATATGGTATGACATCGCCACTACGAATAATTACAATTCGTGCACCTGGTCCAATCTTATTTATTTCAATATATGCAGCGTTAAATCCAGTAGCACGCTGAATTTTAACACCACCAATAGTTACAGTGGGGAAACGCACAACTGGTTTAATAAGACCATGCTTGCTGACAGTCCATTCTACGCTACTGACAGTGACCTCCGCCTCTTGTTGAGTATGGACAGACTTGAATGCGAATGCATATTTAGGATTTTTCCCTTTAATAACTTTGTGTTCGATATCTTGATAAACGACTATACCATCTATCTCATATGGAGACTGGTTACGGCGTTCGGTAAGCATTGCTGAAAGTGCATCAAGTGCGATTTGATAGGGGGTCTCAATCAAATTATGATGTACAACTTTGAATCCAGCTTCCTGCATATATGCGAGTCCATCACTCGGGGACATCTTTGGATGAATGAGCTCGTAAACTACGAAATCGATTTTAGACGCGATATCCTTGTCAGGAGTACTTGTATGCAGGGTGCCGGCAACAACATTGCGAGCATTTGACCCCTTCTCTTTAATTTTATCCCAGTTTCTCTTGGAAATTATGAGTTCACCGCGAACCGCGCAAGTTTCTTTAACTGTGGGAATTTTTATGTATTTTAGAATACTACTGAGGTCTTGACCAAATTCACCATCACCTCGGGAATACATTATGGATGAACCTGCCCCGGGATTAATCACCAGAAGACCAGAATTTCCGTCAAGTTTGTCAGAAATAACGTATGGACCATCATATGTTTTACGCCATTTCTCAATGGTTTTGGCATCATCTTTAATTTTATCAAGGGACCCCATCCAATATGGAATTTTTACCTTATCACCTTCTATTGGAGCTCCAATTGTAGAAAGTGTTGGATGATTTGGCGCGATTTCTTCAAGGCGCTCTCTCGAAATATCAAATATGGCATCGCTGATAACTGGTTTACCCTTATTATAATATTGGTCAGATGCCAATTGAAGAACAGCTGCAAGGTCATCTACACTTAGTTTTTCAAGAGTTTTTGTTGCATTCTTATTAAGAGCTTCAAGAATTTCCATTGATGATTGCGGCATAGTTCTTTATTTTATAAGAATTATTTAAAAAGAATTCAAATTTTAAAATTTTTACATATTTAAATATACTTTCTTGCCTAAACGGAGGACATATTTGCCTCCACGAGGACCGAGACGTACTTTGTATTTACCTCCACCAAGTTCTATTTCTCCACCATCTTGATTGTTGTTATCTTTCTTGTCTTTTTTACCACCCATTTGTTGAGGCATGACTGGGTTTTGTGGGGCATCATCGCCACCGTAATGTCTTCTTGCTCCCATGCCACCCATTTGTTGAGGCATGACTGGGTTTTGTGGGGCATCATCGCCACCGTAATGTCTTCTTGCTCCCATGCCACCCACTGGTTCATTGTTATCTTTCTTGTCTTTTTTGCCACCCATTTGTTGAGGCATGACTGAGTTTTTTGGGGCATCATCACCACCATGATATTTGCTTTTACCACCATTCATTGGAGCATTTTTATTTTTGTTGTCTTTGTTGTCTTTGTTGTCTTTGTTGTCTTTGTTGTTAACCATTTTATTATTTCTATTATTTGCGGATATTTTTTTACCACCAAAATTTTGTCTTGGTCGGCATTCATATGGACATGAAGGAAGTGGTTCAGGCGTTCTAGATACTGGTGGTGAATAAATTTGGCGTTGTCCTAATTGAGCTAAAGTTCTATTTGCATCTTCTACAGTTTGTCTTTGTCTTTCAGGTGACGCAGTTCTTATACTCCAATCTCTTCGGGCCGCATCTAAATCCCTTTGTTGTTTTGCTTTATTTTGATCTTCTTGCCATCGTTGTGTACTAGCAAAATCAAATGGATCATCATTACTACCTCGACCTTTTTGAGTATTTATTTTATTCTTTTTGCCACCTGTAAAAACATTTGGTGTATAGCAATTTCCAGTTCCACCCATTGGTACTTTATTTACACCTAATTCAAAGGGAAATTTATTCATTACTACTAATATAATCGATTTTAATAGTCTTGTGCGATAAAAATAGCGATTTAAGAAAGTTTTTATAAAATAAGGGAAAGAATGGGTAATAATGGATCAAGATCTTATGATGCATATTATGAATCATTAAAAAATCAAAAGAAAACTACTGGAAGTAATAATGCATTAGATGTTGATCCGTATGAAGTTTTTGGACTTTCAAAAGATTTTGAATGGGATGACCTTAAAAACGCATATAAACGTCTTGCAAAACTTGTTCATCCTGATAAAGGTGGAAGTGAAGAAATCTTTAACAAAGTAACTGATTGTTTTAAAGCACTTGCATATGAATATAAAATGCGCAAAAGTGACCGCCCTCATCATGAATTAAAAAAAGAATCCCAAGAATATAATTCAAAAAATTCAGAAAGAGGTGACATTAGTCGTTTTGCATCAAAAGACCATGATGAAAGTGGTATGAGTTTTACTGAAAGATTTAATAAAACATTTGATGAAAATAAATTAGAAGAAGATGATAATTCAAAAGGCTATGCACATATGATGGCAAAATCATCAAAAACTCGTGAAGATTTATCAGTTCCAACATATATTAAACCTGGGAAAAAATTAGATATGGCAGCATTTAATAAGACATTTGATACAGTTACCTTACCTAAATCAAGTGAAATTGTAAAATATAAAGAACCGGAAGCATTACCTCTTGCACGTAGAATGCAATATAGTGAACTTGGTGAAACAGTAGATGATTTTACAAGTAGTTCTACTTCGCGAGATTCTCGTGGATTACAATATACTGATTATAAAAAAGCCTATGAAACAGGACGTCTTGTAGATCCACGTTCAGTTGATGAAAGAAAACAATTTAAAACAGTTGGTGAATATGAATCAATGCGTGAACGCGTTCTTGGTACTGCTGAAACTGAAGAAGAATTACAATATAAAGCTAAAAAAGAAAAAGATGCTGCACGTGCTGAAGAAGCACGATTACGAAGACTGTCCGAAAGAGACCGCATTATTGAAGAACATCACAATAAAGTAAATCGTTTATTAGTTAAAAATACAACTAACTAAAAAAGTTCATTTGACCATTCCTTTGTATAACTATCTTTGTAACATTTATAAATTCGATAAATACTGTCCGTTTCTTCTGGTGTACATAATTGAGTAGTAAGCCATATATTTTTAAGTAATTCTAATTCTTCAGTAGAAAATTCATTAAAACGCTTGGCAGATATACCTAAAATAGAATAAGATTGCTTATCAATAGATAGTTTAAAAATATCAAGCCATCTTTCTTTATCATTTGCTTCTGTAAAACATAATCGCTGTGTTGTTTGAATATATTCATCTTGTAAATTATTATATTTCAAATAAGCTGCATAAAGTGCAAATTCAGCGAAAGTATTTTGTCCATTTAAATAAAAATCAAGATTAATAGTTTTATCAATACTTTCACACACTGAATGTATAAATATAACTGGAGTTAATAATGTTTGAAATGGAGGCACATTCTTTTCTTCATTTTTATAATAATGAACAAATCTATCCGTAATATTATTTTTATTATTTTCAAATACATTTAATGTATTTATTATATATATTCTCATAAAATGTTCTTTGTAATCTTCTATTACTTGTAATGGTTTACCATCTTTAAAAAAATAGCTTTCTGATATTGGTTTTATAAAATGATTTTTTGAATCAAGAACTATATAATATTTTGATGTAGCTACTTTATAGGCGCGTAATTTTAATATTTGTTGTGGGAACCATCCATAATTATATTCTGGATTAGAGTGGGAGTATATTTCTGTACTATGAATAATTTTAACTTTTTTAGCAAGATGTTTATATTCTGGAAGTATATATGTTTTTAAAAGGTTAAATTTTTCAATTGATATATCATTACAAATAATAATTATGGAATTTATGAATGACTCAGGTACATACAATACAATTGAACGTGCTTGAAGTTTTAGTAAATTAAAATCTCTTGAAAATGTTACTGTTACAAAATCGACATTCATTATATAGCTAAATTGTATTCTAATTTATACTGTATTATTCTTTATATTTGTTATATTTGTTATTTATAATGGATACTATTTCAATTACAATTGGTATCATATTGATGGATAAAACTACCACATGCAAAAGAATGTATAAAGAATTTACTCGTGTTTTTAATAAAATTCGTAAAAATGATAAATATATAATTAATGATTTCTATATACGATATGATGAACCAAATATTATTGAATTTATTAAATCTCACCAGTGTGATTCGATAATTATATCTGGTTCTGAAGAACGAATATGTAATAAAAATAGTCCTGATTTACCTCTCAGTGTTTTAAAAATGGGCTTACCTATTTTAGCTTTATGTTATGGATATGAATGGATTGTTACAAAATTAGGTGGAAAAGTAGCTACTTTTAAAGATGCACAAAAACATTCATATCGTAAATTTATAGAATTTAAAGTACCTTTTAAATTATCTAAAAAATCATACGCCTTTTGTCATCACGAATATATTAGTACATTACCATATAGTGAAGGATGGCAAGAAATTTATCGAAATGAAGATGAAATATGGATTGCTGTACATTCAAAAAAAAACTGGCTATGTTTGCAATTTCATCCAGAAGTATCTATATTATCTGGTGAAGCTTTCTATACTGCGTGGATTAATTGGCTTAAGGATTCAGCTATTTTAAAAATTCATAGATTCAAAGATTCAAAAAATGACTTATAAATTATATGAAGAATTAGGTGTCTCTAAAAATGCATCAATTGATGATATTAAAAAAGCATATCGCCGTGCTGCAATGCAACATCATCCTGATAAAGGTGGTGATGAAAAAAAATTTAAAGCCATATCTAATGCATATGAAGTTTTAAGTGATGAAGCGAAACGTAATCAATATGATCAACTTGGAGATGAAAATTTTCAAAATGCAATGAATGGTAGTGGTGGGGGTGGTGGATTTCCAGGTGGAATGAATCCACATGATATATTTGCGCAAATGTTTGCTGGTATGGGTGGCGGTATGCATTTTGATATGGGTGGAGGGTTTCCTTTTGGAGGTGGACCATCACGTCAAAAAAAACGACAAGACCATTCACATACAATTCGCATTTCACTTCAAGATGCTTACCAAGGTATACATAAAACTATTCAAATTAATTTACAAAAAATATGTGTTTCATGCAAAGAAACATGTCCTGCATGTCAAGGTCGTGGACAAATTACAAATATGGTTCGTGCAGGTCCATTCACACAAGTTATTCAACAACCCTGTGGAGCTTGTCAATCAACTGGAACAATTACAAAAGGGAGATCATCCTGTTCAGAATGCAAAGGTACAACAACATATATTGAAGAAAAACGCCTTGAAATTGATATATTACCAGGTGTAATGAATGGAAAACAAATTAAAATTGAAGGTGCTGGAGAACAACGACAATCTAACGATGAAACTTCAGGTGATTTAATTCTACAAATACAAATTACTGAAAATTCTCAATTTATTCGTAATGGAAATGATTTGAATTATGTTTCAAAAATAACTTTTAAAGAATCAATTATTGGCAAAGTTTTTACTATTGATCACTTTTCAGGACCAATTGAAGTGAATACTACTGATTTTGGCATTATTCAAGTTGCTAAAAAATATGAAATTTCAGCAAAAGGTATGCCAATTGAGGGAAGCAAATCTCGTTTTGGTAATTTAATTATTCAATTTGATATTGTATATCCAGTAAAACCACTGGATAGTGTTACAATTGGTCTTTTAGAAGCTGCTTTCAATGCAATTAATTTGTAGGTAAAAAATATGATGTGTCAATATTTGGATCATTTAATACATTATTTGAAATGGATGCAGTATTCATAAATTTAACTAAACCAGGATATCCATTAAAATATATATTTGGTGATGCACTTAATAAAGGAGTATCGCAGGAACATTGTTTCTTTACAATTGATATTGAGTTATTCATCATATCATATACTGGAATAGTTAAATTATGTATAGCTGGACCTTGATTACAAGCACATTCAACTCCTGTTTGTTTTGATGATAAATTATAGTCAATTCTATATATGGGTTTATTTTGAGAATTTGAAGCAGTTACACTTTGCATTCCAGATTTGATTGAATGATTATTTTTATAACATCTTGAATTTGCAATTAATTTATTTTCAACTAAATTGTATTGAAATATTTGGATGACCCAATATGTAAGAAAGACTGCTAATAAAAATATTAAAAATTCATGCCAACTTTCTGGCATCCACCATTCTAATGAAGATATATCTCCTGGACTAACTCCTCCTTTCATGTATACATTTAAACTACTTCGTCCATTTTTTCTTGCCATTGAATTGAATCCTTAATAGTTATGAAGATAAAAGATTTTACACATATTTGTTTATCATATATGCCATTGATGATTGTAATTTATTTACTTTACACTGTGTTCTAGCAAATTGATTTTGCACTTTTATATAATTTATTTGTTCTGGGTCTATAATATCTGGTGTAAGTTGAGTTGTATTTTGCGCAATACACATTTGATATTTATCATCCATTTCACGTTGTTCATCTGTTAATAGAGGTGCATCATTTACTTCAGGTTTTGGATGTTCATAGTCATTATATGGTTTTCCAACTTTATCTGTTCCGGTAAGTTTTATTGTTTTTGGAAGTTGAATACTCGAATTTATTTTATTAATCATTGGAGTTATACCAAGTACTTCATCAGTTGTTTCTGCAGCAAATGTAAAATTACTTTCAATAAAGGCTGCAAGTGCCTGGCCTAATCGCGTAAATCGTTTTGATAAAGAGTCTGGACTAAATATAATACCAATAATTGCATCAAATAATGCAAAAATTCCTGCTCGTTTTAATTCTGGAAAAGGTGTTGTTCGATCAATAATTTTACAAATAATTTTACCAAAAAGCGGAATTCTACATACTGTCTTTTTAATTGCTGTATATACTGCCCATAAAACTAAAAAGACTGCAATAATAAATGGCATGATTTGTAAACCTGCGCCGATGAAAGCATTCCATGCACCCTCCCACAATGGTGCAGGTGGTAATGCGTGAAAGAAAACTTTTAAATGTGGTAATACTGTCCATCGAATAATAAGAATAAAGGTGAATATAATTATAAAAGCAATACAAAGACGTATTATACGAAATAAGTTCATTCTTTATTAATCTATGGACTGAGCCCCTATATTTTATTCAAGATGTTTTTACTTTAATAAATAATCTTTTGGTGTTAAAACATAAAGTGTATCACATGTATTTATTGGATTAAGTGCAATTAAACATAATACAGCTACACGTGTTTTCATAAGCTTATTATAGAATTCATTATTATTATCGCATGTATCTATTTTTTCTTTTATAGTAATAAAATCTTTATAAATATCATTGAATAATTTATCAACTGTTTCAATAATATCCAATTCTAGTGCCATTATATATTATAATGCACTCGTTGAATCAATATAAATTTAAATATGAGTTTTAATCAATTTTTACACAATAATTAATTAAATTTTTACAGAATTTTATTTAGAGACGACATAAAAAATGAATGCTGTGTTTAAAAATACTTTAATTAAGTATATTATAAACCATGCCGCCAATTGTTAAAAAACCATGTGTAAATAATTCTCAATTTTCATATTCTGGAAAAGAACTATCGCCTCTCGGGAATGGATATTCTGCTGATGCTGAACAAGTTGGTACTATTATGGAAGGTCGCGACAAATCAATGTGGATGATTGGTATTAAAAATGGTGTGAAAGTTTGGAATCGTGTCCCAACTGATTTATCAAAAGATGTATCTATTCTTGCTGATTTGACTCCACATGACATGAAAAAAGCAGATAAAGCTCCTACAAAGAAAAAAACACCTGCGAAGAAGAAAGAGCCAAAGAAGGCAGTGAAACTAGTTAGTGCTGTTTCTGAAAGCGAAGTGGAAGTTGATGCAGATATTGAAGCTGATGAGGATGTTGTTGTTGTTGATGAGAAAATTGAACCTAAGAAAAAGGCACCAGTTAAGAAAAAAGCAGCAGATGTAAAAAAAGATGATCCTGATATTAAGAATGATAATGAAGAGGATGATACTAAGGAAGTACCAAAGAAGGGCAAGAAAGTTAAAGATACTACAGCTGTTAAAGAAAAACCTAAACGTCAACCAACAGATTTTAATAACTTTATGAGTTATCAAATTAAAATTATTGGTGAGGAGAATCCTGAAATGTCACACAAAGAAAAATTTGCAAAAGTCGCTTCTCTATGGAAAAGTATGGATGAAGACGCACGTAAAGTTATTCTTAATAAAGCAAAGAAAACTGGAAGAGATGACACAAGTGACTAATCAATAATATTCTTATCTGGTAATAGGGTTACGCATATGAAATTTGAATATAAACCTGCGTATAAAAATAATACAAAAGATTATTATACAATTTTTGTAACTTTAGATAAAAAAGATGCATTTGATTCACATCATGAAGGATATCATTTACATTCAAAAAAATTAGTGAGTGATTTAAAAAAATTAATGGTACGTTTATATGCAACACTAGAAACAATAAGTGCTAAACATTTTATTTTACATTTATCACAAACAATTATTGATTTAGAAGATATTCATATGATGCAACACATTATATGGAAATTTTTAAAAAAATTTTTACCTTGGGAACATGGACCTGAAACAACTATAATTATAACTCATGAAGACAAAAAAGAAGATGCACCTCTTAAAGAATTTATTACATTATGTGAGAATATACGTGATGCAAGATTATTAGCTATGGCCCCTGCAAATTTAGCCTATCCTGCGCTTTTAGTAAAACATTTCAAAACTCTATTTTCAAAAATACCGCGAACTCATGTAAAAGTTATTAATCATATTGGTCTTAAAAAACAAGGTTTAAATCTTATTTTAGCTATTGGAGATAGTGCTGTTAATAAACCAGAATTACTTATTGTTGAACGGAAACCAAAATCAGTGACTGCACATACTAAAAAAATATGTATTGTTGGAAAGGGAATTACTTTTGATACTGGTGGCTTAAGTGTGAAAGGAATACGTGATATGATAGACATGAAATTTGATAAAACTGGTGCAGTATATGGCGGATATTCACTTATTCATTTATTAGAAGATAAAGACTTTGACCATATACATTTTATTGGTATTTTTCCATATGCTGAAAATGCACTTTCTGGTCGCGCAGTTCATCCAGGTGATGTTATTAAATCATATATTGGAAAAACGGTTGAAATAACAGATCCAGATGCAGAAGGGCGTCTTGTTCTTGCAGATGCATTTGGATATGCACACAAATATAAGCCAGATTTAATTGTAGATATAGCTACATTGACAGGACATGCTGAAGGTATTAATTGTTGGCATAATGGCTATTACTATGCTATTCCAGAAAGATTGAAAATAGCTGTTGAAAAACTATCATATGCTATTGGAGATCCAATGTTACCTATGCCAACATGGGATGATCATGATGATATTTTAGAGAGTGATGTTGCAGATTTAGTAAATGACCCACGTAATTGTAGTGATGCATTTACTGCAACATTATTTATGAAACAATTTATCCCTTCTGGTACCGAATGGCTTCATATTGATTTATCACACGAATTTGATGAACATGTGCCCCGTGGAAATGGTATTCGTACTATAATTGAAACTGTTCGCTGGTGGGTAGATGATCACATAAATGTCATATAATATTTGCTAATAGTGGCTCAAAATCACGTCATATGAAAACATGTCGTCTTTCTGATGGTGTTAAAGAACCATTAGAAAAATATATTGATTTATCAATTGGTCAAACAATGTGTACTGTATGTAATACAAATACAATATCGCAATTTAGTTTTCATTGTGGGCATGTTATTGCAGAGAAAAAGAGGGTACATGTGATATTAATAATGTAAGACCTATATGTAAATCATGTAACTCATCTATGAAAACAAAAATATTTTAAATCATGACTCAATTGTTAGTTACATTATATTGTTTTATTTTTTCTTGTGACTATAGTATTTATATGGTATATACTCTATAAAGAGACTATTTATTAGGTACTTTATATATATACTATATACTTAAATATATACTTAATTTTATAAATTTAAAATATATATATATAAATATTAATAATTAATAATACTGTAATAAAAAAGAGTTTAAAGAGTTAATAATAATATACTGTACTAGTATAGATAAGAGTTTACCGAGCTATGAAACTTCACAAATGTTTACTATGTGCTTATATGAGCGATAAAATATCTAATTATAAACGGCATATGACTGCAAAACATTCTGTAGAAAAAACACAATGTCAGGAAATACTACCTCTAAGTCAGGAAATACTACCTCTAAGTCAGGAAATACTACCTCTAAGTCAGGAAATACTACCTCTAAGTCAGGAAATACTACCTCTAAGTCAGGAAATACTACCAGTTGATGCCGGAAATCCTACCATTGAAAATAACACTTGTTTTGATAAGAAAAAATGTGATAAATGCTATAAATTATTAGCATCACAAAAAACATTACAAGCTCATATAAAATTATGTAAAGGTATATCTAACCCATTTGAATGTACTAAATGTCATATAATACTTGCAAATAGTGGTTCAAAATCACGACATATTAAAATCTGCAAGGGACTACCATTAATTATACCTGACAATGTAGCTACAACGACTTCGCAAGTAGCATATACTATTAATAATAACACTGTTAATAATATAACCAATCCAAATTATAATATTAACATCATAACATATAACAATGAAAATATTTTATTTAATTCAGAAGGTATTTGTACAAAAGACCTTAAAAATATCTTTAATGGTGCAAATAAACAAATGATTGAAGCGATTGTTCAATATGGTAATAAATTATTAGAACAACCAGAAAATAGATGTGTACGAAAAAAACATATTACATCAAGTTATTGTGAAACATATGCTGGTGATGGTAAATGGGAGACGAGACCTGATACGAATGTTATTAATAGATTCTCACAAGATATAGCAATTTCTGCAAACGACCGTCTATATGACCATCCTACAATTGGTACCAAAAAAGTACGTGATGAAATAGCTGAACTTGCTTCATTTCCAGATGATGTTCATTCAAAAGCAATCAATTTACGACGAGAGATACGTGCGATGCTTGTTAACACTTCTTCTTCAAATGATAGTAATAAAAATTAATTTAATAAACTTTGATGTGATTCGTGATCAATTGTAACAAAAATAATTTGCGCGTAATTATTTTTTATTTGCTTGATGGATGAGTAGCGTCGTATGATAATTAAATGATGATTCGTATAAAAGTAAAAGCTGGGCTACGCGACTTTCATATCCTAGTTTTTTCATAAAGCCACCTACATTACCTTTATTTTCACGATACCAAAGTACTGCTTCAATTTCTTTGATAGGTATATTAATGCGGTCATTATAATATTCCATATTATGAAGTTGTGGATTTATAAATAAATCATTTTTAAGATGTTCAATCCATTCTAGAAGGTCTTCATTTGAAGCCATTATACTATGCACTTATATTACCAAGTTATCATTATCAGTTATAATGATGAAGGAATAATGGATATGAAAGATATTCGACATATTTTGAAGGCACACTTTAGTGGTGGTGTGAAATTATACAAGATACCCATAAGAAGTTTATTGCATAAGATAATATAGAACGAAAGATTCTATATGAATATCTTTTCGTAGCAAAAAAATGACTTAATTTTTTATATTTATGATAGTCCAGGAGAAGAGGCTAATAGTCTCTGCAGTGTAAACTGTGCGTCTTTTAATTCATGATTTGTAATCAAATTAATACGGGTTGCTGGCCATGTATCTTCCGGATATGAAGCCATATGTACTCTTGCATATGCAATTTCTAGCTGCAATGTAAGAACATTTTCTTGTGCTAATAATATTGGGTCCTGTGTTCCCGTTTGTTTGTATTGTTCTATGAGTTGGTTGGTTATTATATTGAGTTGTTGTTCAATAGTATGAGCATTTTCTAATAAATCCTGCGCTCCTGGCGAAAGTGGTGGTGCTGGAGATGGTTGTACTTCTGCATAATTTTGTAATACCGTCGGAGATGGTTGTACTTGAGAAGAATGATGTATTTTTGAAAAATTGTGTAGTGGTCTATAAATATGTCACATTCTAAATCCTTCATATTTTAAAATAAATCCTCCTAATATAATTCCAATCAAAATGACAAAGGTAAAGAATAAATATTTTATATTTTTTGTTTTTTTGCCATATCTAAAATATATATATATATATATATAAAAAATGAATTAAGAATGTAGATTTTAATATATTAATATATAATGACTACTATTGAGTTACAATGCAAAAATGATGCAAATTTTCTACTCATTGATACGAGCTATTATATTTTTTACAGATACTTTGCTACTTTGCGTTGGTTTACATTTCAACAGCCAAAAAATGAGGAAACTGGTGAAGTGACTCTAATTGATCACGAGAGTTTACACGAGAATGAAGCATTTACGAATGCATTGAAAAAACATATGAAAGCAGAGTTTGTAAAATTACAGAAAAAATGGAAAGTGCCTTCATCGAATGTTATTTTCTGCAACGATTGTCCTCGCGCTGAAATTTGGCGAATGTCTGATTACACCGAATATAAAGCTGGTCGTGTTCTTGCAAGTAATTTTAACAAAGGTATCTTTCCAATGATTTATCAATTCTTACGTTCAGAAGGCATTTGGTCAGTAGAATTGAATGGTCTAGAAGCAGATGATATGGTCTATATTTTCTCACAAAAAATTCACAGAATGTCTCCTCATTCAAAAATTATTATTATTACAAATGATAATGATTATCTGCAAATGAAAGCACCACATATTGAATTATATAATGTTCAAGGTAAAGGTACTGATTTGTGTACACGTAGTATTGGAGATCCTATGGTAGACTTGTATATGAAAATATGTATGGGAGATAAATCTGATAATATCCCACCTATATGTGCAAAAATGGGTATTACCACTGCTGAAAAAGTAGCACGAATGACACCTGAAGAACGCGATGCCTGGATTGATACAAAAGGAGAAGATTGTCGTGCAAAATTTGAAAATAATAGGCGCCTTATTTCATTTGCAGAGATTCCTACAGATTTAATTACAAAAGTAAATGAAAAATATTTCATTGATCTTATATAAATAAAAATTGATATAAAGCTTGTAATTTTTATAATTATTAATAACTCTTTCTATTAATTAAATTTTTACACAGTCCCATACAAAATAAATGACCGAAAGTCTCACTGAAATTAATACTATTATTCTAGATGAAGATGAAGATATTAAATATTCAACTGAGGATGATATATGGAATATTTTAGATGATTTTCGCGATTTTAATTTAGGGGAACCTCAACGTCGTAATGAAGAAGGAATTCTTAATAAAGATTGCGATAATGGATGTGAAATATGTGCAAGTATTCGTTTAATAATCGATGACGGTGCAAACATATGTCTTGACTGTAAAGCTGTACAAAGTCGCGTTATTGATACTGGAGCTGAGTGGCGTTATTATGGCGCAGATGATTCTCGCGATGGTGATCCTGCACGATGTGGTATGCCTACAAATGATTTACTTCCCAAATCGTCAATTGGTTCTATTATAAGTAGCCGCCGCGGAGATACACGTGATATACGACGAATTCGCATGTATCAAATGTGGAATTCAATGCCTTACTGGGAACGAACACTCTATAATGTCTTTGATAAATTGGCAAATAATACCTCAAGTCATGGTATACCAGCAAAAGTCCTCGACGATGCAAAAGTGCTCTATAAAAAAGCAAGTGAGAAAAAAATAAGTCGTGGTGATAATAAAGAAGGACTCATTGCATCATGTATATACTATGCATGTCTTATGAATAAATTGCCTCGGTCACCAAAAGAAGTGGCGCGTATGTTTCACATTGACCCAAATGTACTCACGAAAGGTAATACTCGCTTTCAAACGTTACTACAGATGAATGTTGATTCATCAACACCTGATGAATATATTGCGCGATTTGGGTCTAAACTCAATATGTCGTATCAAGATATACAAATCTGTAAAAAATTTGCGAAAAAATTGGATGATTTAGAAATCGTCAGTGAAAATTCACCAACATCTGTTGCAGCTGGTGCGCTCTTTTTTTACTGTATGGAACACAATATTGAATTCACAAAAAAACAAATTGCAGATGTATGTGAAGTAAGTGAAGTAACTATAACAAAATGTTATAAAAGATTACAAAAATTTAAGGATATGTTTAAAGAAAGCTAAGTAAGTGATTTATTTAAATATTTTTTGTTTGTAAGATATTTCCAAATATATGATAATCATATAATTGTAATGTAATTCCAAAACACATTGCAAAAAGCCATCCATCATATGAAATATATGGTTCATGATATACTACACGACTTACTGTCATAAATCCAGTTATTAATGTTACAGCTACCATAAGTATAAGTAAAATTTTATCCAAATGTTTAATTTTACGCATAAGTACTCTATCTATTCTACTTGTCTATATTATTTTAAAAAAATGATTTATTATTGTGAATATATTTTATTAACTTGCTTATAAAATGCTCCCAATCACACTTGATGGATTACACGATGATGGTGTATGTGTATATATAGATGAGGCAGGACGTGGATGTTTTGCAGGTCCTGTATGTGCAGCCGCTGTCGTATGGCCACGTGATTATACTCCAGATAATGAAGCTGAAAAAACTCTTCTTGAAATGATTAAAGATAGTAAGAAAGTGAGTGAAAAAAATCGCCCAATTCTTGCTGAATTTATTAAAAAACATGCTACTGCATATGCAATTGGTTGTGTAGATGCAAAAGAGATTGACGAAATAAATATATTACGAGCGACATATAAAGCAATGCATATTGCAATTACTGAACTCAATTTACCTGAAATTAATCATATATTTGTTGATGGAAATAGATTTGCACCTTATATTGGACAAGATTTAGAGTATGTCCCACATACTTGCATAGTCGAAGGTGATAATAAATTACTGCAAATTGCAGCTGCAAGTATATTAGCTAAAACTCATCGCGATACATATATGACAGTTCTTGGAAATAGTACCCCAGAACTGGGTGTATATAAATGGGCTAAAAATAAAGCTTATGGTACAAAAGAACACCGTGATGCTATTAAAACACATGGAATAAGTGAATACCATCGTAAGACTTTCATACATTTTTAATACATTAATTAGAATACTATAATTTTTGTCTTTTATTTACTTCATTTTTTTCAGTTGTTAAACCTAGTTTTTCATCAAATTTTTTATTAATACAAGGTCGACAAAATTCAAAAGGTCCAGTTAGTGTTGTTATATTTGCACATACAACATTTGTTTTTTGACAAATATGACAAAGACCAATATAAAATGAAATAGCTTGTGACATTAAAGTTGTTATTATTAAAAATATGCAGCTATTTCTTAAATTGATTTACTTAATTTCAAATTTTATAAAATTTGAAAGTATCTTATATTTTACATGAATATAAACAGTCTTTGTAGCTACAATGTCAAAAATATATATGTATACTCTTTATTCTGATCTTTTGAAGAGTAATAATCCTATGGAATCTTTTCAAAAACAGCGGCCTCGCGATGCAATTTTACGAAAAGCAATGATTCGAGAAGGTATACCCGACTTTCCATTAGATACCTCCGATGCAAGTATATGGTTTCCATTTCTTCAAGAAAAAACTCGTGAAATCCCAGAATTAAATATTATTCTTATTTATAAAATTTGTGATAAAGAACTAGAGTGTAAAACGATTCGTTCTGGCGGGGTCTATCTATATTCCACAAAAGAAGATGCATTTAATTCAATTACTCAAGAATCTATTGAAAAATATAAAATTTATTCTTATAAAATTGACTCGTAAAAATAAAATCTCATCTTAATATTGAAGAAAGAATTATTGTATTATTTTTTAATATATAAAAGGCTGCGTTGGTAATCGCGCCCTACGGGACTAGCTCACGCGGTCCATAGGGACTTAGTGTGCTAAGGCATATTATGCTGCCCCCCTTTATGTATTTGTTAATAGAACTCCACCTTTATACGTATTTTTAACATTAAAAGTTATACTTCGACTATTGCCAGACGGATTGGTTGCTATTATTGTAATATTTGCTGAAAAATTTTTATTTGCGACGCTATATACTGCTATATAATTATTTCTTTTTGTAGTTAGTAAAATATTATCATTTGGCGAATATGTCCATTTAATGGTCCCTGTTCCACGGGCCTTTTGATATACTATAATACTTCCTCCACCATTTAAAATTACATCCGGATGGGATACTAGTACAGGAGGAGAGATCCTCTGAATTCTAGTATTAGTGACAATAATAGTAAGTTCATTAGATTGAATCTTATTACTATTCATAACGCTAATTTTAATTTTTGTATTTGAAAAAGGTATATTATCAACAATAAAAGTTGCAGAACTATCATTTGTATTAGAAACATCAAGATGAATACCCTTTATCTTGGTACTTGGCCATATTATTAAAGACTTATTTTGTCCATTATTAACATAATTTGTAGTTACTATAAAACTTCCTCCACCGCTAAATGTATATGTAAGGGCGGTACTTGAAATAACGGGCTTTTGATACTTTCCACCATCAATATATTTTCCAGAAAATATTATTTCACCTATTTTTTTTGTAGAATAAACCCAAATTTTGTCACCCATTTCAAAATATCCTTCACAAAAATTACCTCTTTCTGGTAATTTTTTAAAGATGGAGCTAGGTGTTGGGGTTCCATTTTTTATAGCTGCTCTATTTTTTTTATTTGTAAAATATGTCTTAATATCACTATCGGACGTAGTACTATTAAATATACATATATATATATGGTCTTTATAAGGTAGTGATTGACCATTTTTAGCGTAATCACCATATCCACCTGGATAACCTTTAGTAGCAGGAGTTATCGTTTTTTGTAATCTTTGGTATTTATCTCTTTGATTTTTAATAACGCTTATTTGATATCTACCTGCAGTTGTTATTATTATACCCAAATTTGTATTTACTGATGAGCTTACATTTACACTTTGAATTATAGAAGGGGGAGTGGGGGGGGCTAGGGAAAGCGATGGTGGATAGCTAGGTACATGCTGTCCTTCAGGATACCCGCTACCAAGATTATGTATCCAGTTTCTGTGCGGGGATGTTTTTGGAAATGATATTATACCACTATGGCGTATTTCACGACGATGTGTATGTGTTCGTTTATGTCTTGGTTGTCCTCTTATAGTAGTCTTATCTACTGAATTCCTTCCATTGACAAAATTATGTAATTGCCAACCAGGTGTATTGGTAATAGATTGAGGATATTGAGATTTTTCTTCTATGTTTGTATTTAAAAATGGGACTGTAATGTAACCTAAATCAAAATACTCTTGAAATATGGTATCATTATAATCAATCAATTGCCAGATTTCTTTTGTTTTTGAGAAGTTTGCATAAAATTGATAAAGTTTCGCCATCTAAATATATTATATATTAATAAATTACAACTCCGGTAATAAGTAAACTTTAATATTATATACTATTCATTTATAAAGTGCGTTAAAATCTGCAAAAATAAAATCTCACCTTTCTTTTGAAGAAAGATATATAATTTTTGTACTATATAATTGGGCGGGGCGGTAGTTCTCTGATCTTTATATATAATTAAAATCCGTAAAAAATAAAATCTCACCTATATTTTGAGAAAGAAAAAATATTATTTTTCTATATATAAAGTGTTGTGGTGTTAC
>Ga0136642_1000345_pt1 | contig 26052 bp, 20 predicted proteins | sample LowCatLa1302831Y_FD_115313 | JGI IMG/M metagenome (GOLD analysis project Ga0136642, IMG submission 115313) | Freshwater microbial communities from Lower Cathedral Lake, Yosemite National Park, California, USA - 13028-31Y | ecosystem: Environmental > Aquatic > Freshwater > Lake ... | reverse complement strand
GCACAAACAACACCTAAAACGACCTGGTTTGATCTATTATATGGTTCTCTTCTTCCAGTCACTGATAGAACAGAATCAAAATATTATCAAGACACTTATATTTCTCCTGAAACATTTTCCAATCTTCAACGGAAAGAAACAGCTGATTTAATAGCTCTTTTAGAAAAAACACAAGCACAGATTGAGTATCTTGATATTGAAGAGGAAAATACAATGTATGTAGCTATGACAACTGGTGAAATAAACGATTTCCATACTCATCTTGAAATTCATCCATCAACCGCATTTAGTGTTGTAACACAAATTATACCTTTTTCAAATCATAATCAAGCGCCTCGTATTATTTTCCATGCTGCACAAAGTAAACAGGCATTAGGCATATATAACACAAATTTCAATAATCGTTTTGATACTGCATCATATATTCAACATTATCCTCAGCGCCGTATAATTTCCACTAAAGGTGGGCATTATAACGGGAGTGACCTTATGCCTAATGGTGCAAATGTAATAGTTGCTATACAAACATTCACAGGTTTTAATCAAGAAGATAGTATTATGATAAATAAAACAGCAGTCGAAAGAGGTCTCTTTAGAGTTACCGCTTATAAAACACTCACTGCAATGGAAAAAACACTCAATGCAAACGAAAAGATAATATTTGCAAATCCTGTTACAATGAGAGATAGTGGTAAAGTAATTGAAAATATAAAACATGCCGATTATACTTTATTAAATAATGAAGGCATTATCAAAGAAGAGTCATATATTCCATCTGGACAAGAAGCAATAGTACTGGGAATGGTACACGTTCGTGATAATATGAAAGAAGTGCAAAAAGGTGTTCTTATAGAAAAACAAGTTATTCAAGAATATCATGATATTTCTCTCAAAACAGATGTACATTATTATGGTACTATAGACCGTGTATTTATTGGACATCAAATACCAGGTAATCCAAACCGTATTTGCAAAATACGTTTCCGCAAACAACGTCGTGCTGAGTTTGGAAATAAATTTTCATCTTCTCACGGCCAGAAAGGTGTTATCGGGATGCTTATACCTCAAGAAGATATGCCTTTTACAAAAGATGGAATTGTACCAGATTTAATAATTAATCCTCATGCATTCCCTTCACGTATGACTATGGGTCATGTCATTGAAACTATATTTGCTAAACTATGTTGTCTTGAAGGAACACGTGGAGATGGAACAGTATTTATGCCATTTGATAAAGAAGCAATTTATGATACTTTAGAGGAACGAGGTTTTGAAAAACACGGTAATGAAATATTATATAATGGTCGCACAGGTGAACAAATTAAAACAGAGATTTTTATTGGACCAATTTATTATTATCAATTAAAACACATGGTTGCAGATAAAATTCATAGTCGCAATATTGGTCCAAAAGTACAATTGACACGTCAACCAACATCTGGTCGCAGTGCAGGTGGTGGTCTTCGCATAGGTGAAATGGAGCGCGATTCACTTTTATCTCACGGTCTTGCATTATTTGCAAAAGAATGTATGATGGAAAAATCAGATAAATATAGATGGGGCGTTTGTCGCCATTGTGGTATTATTGCAAAATATACTCCAAAACGTGATTTAATAGAATGTCTAAATTGTGGTCTACAAGATATTGCAGTTATAGAAACACCATACTCATTTAAATTACTTATTCAAGAAATGGAATCACTTGGAATTCAAATGCGTATAAGTGATGAGAATTTTGTCGATGAAGATGAAGAACCATCTCTTTTATTTTCTGAATTATATAAAGCTATTAAAGAAAAACCAAAAGCTACAGAAAAACCTAAATCTAAAAGAAAAACAAAATCTAAAAAAGCAGCATCTATAGAAGAATCTGATACTGATGAAAAACTAAGTACTGTTGATGAAGATGAAGAAACCAAAGCTGATGATTTTTCAAGTGATGCAGAAAGTGCTTTAAGTGAAATGGAAGGTGGTGATGATAAACTTCCTATTATTGAAAATAATGAAGCTGAATTAGTAATACCTACTATTACAGGAATGGCTGAAGAAAATATTACATTACCACAAATAATGACAACAGTTCCATTCGATGAAGATGATGTAGATACGTTTACAAAAAACGAAGATGAAGATTTAGAAACTAAAGTCTTTAAAGACAAAGTTGAAAAAGATTCGATTACAAGTGCTCAAGCTGCAATCAATCAAGTTGGAATACCAACTGAAAATACTGCAGAATTAGCAAAATTAGGAAATGCAAAAGCAGCTTTTAATGGAGGAAATGAAAATAACTCAAATACGACTAAAATTATTATGATAAAACAAACAGGACAAAAATTAGAAGAACCAAAACCAGATACTCAAGAAGGCGGTGATGATGACGATTTTTTTACTGACTAATAATTAAGGGTGTTCAAAAATGAATGCATTATTAGTAATTCAAATTATTGGAGTACTTATAATTATTGGAATAATTGTATACATTGTTATTAAATACACACAATTTAAAAAAATAATTACTAATGAAGTAACTGAGCAAGATGCATCTTTTGATATAAATACAGAAAGAGCACTTCGTGATACAGAATTATCAGATGTAATCGCTCAAATGAATACAATAAATAATGATATATATAATACTATTAATAAAGAAAGTACAGATTTTTCTAATAATATTAACGCAAATCAAACTAATTTTAAGAATATTATTGATAAAGCATTTAATTATACAGATGCAAACGGAAATTCAATTGATGTCACTCAAGTATCACCCACAACAAAAATGAATACTGCTCAAATGAATGCGAAAGCTTCATTATCTGTAAATAATTTAAATACAACTGGCAATGTAAAAATATGTAGCCTTCCAAAACCAAGTACCAGTTATAGTCCATCTGCAGCAAAATGTATAGATTTTTCAAATGACAGGAATAATTTATATTTAACTGATATTGGAAAAACTCCCGGAGCAATAATGTTAGATGGTAAAAAAGGAGTTCTTAATAATAATGATTTATCTGTTCGTGGTAATATAAGTATAAATACACCTTGTGGTGATACGAGTGGGCAAATATCAAGTCCATATCATTCAACAGTATCACTATCTACTAATAAATTAGGAATTGGTAGTGGTCAATGTTCAACTACATCACCTCGTGCAACATTAAGTATTAATTCTGCAAATGATAAAACAGCTTTATTAAAATTATCCAATACACATCGTAATAAAATTTTAACAGTATCATCAAGTAATGAATTAATTATGTTTCGCGATAACAATAATTATTCAATAATTAAACCAACTATTAATAGCTCAACTAAAAAACGTGGTATTAAATTATTAGCAAATAAAGTCAATATAATAGGAAACTTAATTGTAAAAGGCACTATTACTTCAAATCTATCTGATGGTGATTCCGCAGATATTACTGCACCTTCAGTAAACTTTGTAAGTAGAATATCATCATCACCATCACCATCGTATGATTTTGGTAGTTCACTTAATGCAATTAAAAAAAATTGCTGATAATGATCCTGTAACACCAGATATAAATATGAAATTTAATCAACATTCTAATGTGAAATTAATTCAATGGATATTACTTCTAACTAAATATATGTTTAAGAATGATATAAGAGATATTGATGCGGCTGCTCAATATTTTCACTTTAGAAGTGAAAACACAGGTATATCATTAGATGATTTAATAAATCAATTAGAACCACTTAAAAATACTTATAGTATGCAAGAAATTGGAATTTATACAGATATAATAAAAATTTCGAAGGCACGTAGCAAATACCAAAGCAGTATTAATCCAGTATCAAGAACTATTGATATGACGAATGATGATGTTGTGAACGAATTAAATTATAATATAATTCATTCATCACAATACATAACATATTTTGAATCAAATAATTTAAGTCCAAGTACATCGCCGTCATATATGTAATACTGTCCATCCGCATTAAAATAGTTCAGTTGTTTATTTTTTTAACTTATTAATAAGTAGTAGGTGATCCATAATGGGTACAATTATACATATACTAATAATAATTTTATTAGTAGTTAGTTTTGTAACTCTATGTTATTATATCTATGATTTTATGAAATATAAATCACAACTTGATTTGAATATTAGTACAACACAAGCTGAGATAAATTCAGAAAAGAAAGAACGTGTTACTAATTTAAAATATGTTGTTGACCAAGTGAATACAATTAATCAACAAATATCTTCAACGACACAAAAACAATTAAATGATCAACAACAAGTTATATCAGCTTTAAATTCAAGTCAAGGTAGTATACTTACTGGATTAAATAATACTATAGCTTTTAATGATGCTCATGGTAATAATATTCCATTAACCAGTTTACCAGGTTCAGTTAATCCAAATATGCAATTATTGCAACATGTATCAGCAACAATGGGATTAACTGCAAATGATTTAAGTGTAAATGGTTCAATGACAATGTGTTCTAGTAAAAATCCAGATAAATGTATTAAATTCCCAGATAATAATGGCAATTTATATTTGACAGATATGGGAGATGGTGGTATCATATTAGATGGAACAAAAGGTGCTCAAATTAATAATGGACTTGATATAAATGGTTCCATAAATATTTATTCTAAAAAAGGGGTTCAAGGAGGAACACTTTCCGCAGGGAGTAATCAATTAATATTAAATACAAATATGGTTGGTGTTGGTAAATTTACTGGTCCATCGCAAATACCCCAAGCAACACTTCATGTAAGTTCACCAAATATAACTGATAATTTATTAGAATTAACAAATCATGCAGGACATCAAGTTATGACTGTTGATGCAAATGGTGCATTGTCAATATATTTAAATGGTGAACTTGCTGGAGTGATTGAAACAACTATGATTAATGGTGTTGCATCATTACAAATAAGTTCACCAAATGTTGTTATTGATGGCGATTTACAAGTAGAAGGAACTATTCAACCTAATAAATCATCATCATCAACAGCAACATATAATACACCTTCATCAATTGAAAATTTTACAAATACACCTGCATCACAAAATTGTCCAACATGTAAAGTATGTAAAAAAATATATATGCCACCATCTTCTGCACCTTCGCATTCACACCAATGTCCAAAATGTAAAGTATGTAAAAAAAAATGGAATTTTCCATCTACTGATTCTTTCATTGGTGGAACACCTTCTCAAAATCTTATGGCACAAGGATTTGCATCTTCACAAAATTCAACTGTAGAATTACCATTACCAAATTCTCAAACATCAGTCCAATTACCAGTATTTAATACACCCTCATCATTACAACAACCACAACAACCACAACAACCACAACAACCATCTATTATTCAAAATTTCGTGTCTCCATCATCAGTTTCATCAGCTTCTTTATTAACACTACCAAAGAATACAACACCTCAAAATATAATGTTATGCTCACAACAAAATTATGGTGTAACACAATTACCTACAAATACTACAAGTCAACAAAATGGAAATATAACACAACCTGTGGGTAATATAAGACCACAGGTTCCTATCAATTTTTCAGAAAATATTATGCCTCCCCAAAATACAAGAGAACTTCAAGAATATTTAGATATATTAAAAAATTATGATAGAAATCCATTTACAAATGGTCAATGTGCTGCACGTGGCATTAAAACATATAATTAACTGTGTATATTTATCAATTTTTTTTAAACTCTTTATATGTAATAGGAATATTAATGAGTATTATAAAAGATATTTTAGTTGATTTGTATAACGATGCAAAAGCTATTATTATAGAAAAATTTAGCGATAAACAAAATGCAATTTTAGAACCAGTATATAACGATAGTACTTTAGCATCAAATTTTTCAGTTCGTCAACCCCAAAATTTTGCCCCACAATGCCATGTTCATCAAATACCAGTTACGCAAATATCAGGTACATATCAAAATAATCCAGGTAATTATACAATATATGCACCATTTGTAAAAAGTTTATACAATGACTATACAATAAGTGATTGGACAAATAATAATACATTTATATCACAATATCCACGTATTAGTCAACAAGCACAAAAAGCGCTTTTGCCAGAAATATATGATATCACACAAAATACATCATCTGCGTCATCTGCGTCATCTGCATTTTCTCAAATGAATGGACCAGTATCCTCAATTTATACACCTGATATATATCAAAACACTACTCCTAATATAAATTTACCCTCATCGCCATCACCATTTCCTCAAATGAATAATCAAATATCACCAAGCTTAGCATCTCAATTAGGTTCTCAATTTACACCGAGTCCAAATATTCAAGTTTCACCAAGTATAGCATCTTTTCAAAATGACTCACAAAGTCCATTTATACAAAATATACAAAACACAAATGCGCAAGTATCACCAAGTAGAGCACCTTCTAAAATGGAATCTACATTTGTACCAAGTTCAAGTTTTCAACCAATAATAGAAACTTTGCAGCCACAATCACATGAAAAATCAAATATTCAAGTTAATTCATCATCAATGATATTACCAGATGGGCGTGTAATGATAATACCAAGTTATGAAAAAGATGTTATTGGTATATACGACCCTTGTACAGATTCATATAATAAAATTAGTGCGAACGAAGAAATATCATCATCCTCTTCAGTTAATAGTGCAATACCTATATATTTCTTATTTAATGTATATTTTCCAACAATACAAAACTTGAATCAACAATTAATTACAACAATTATTAAAGTATATAATATGATACTTTTATATTCAAAAATAAATGGTACAATTACATTAAATAAACAGGTTGATAATTATGTAATATTATATGCACTCTTTCCGGACGGAAATATTAATTTAGCTAATTTATTAATTAAATTATTACCTAAAACACAAACATTTTTAAAATTTATAGATCCAAAAGTGTATATAGATACTATAACACCTATTCAAAATGGAATGCCAATAAATTTTGTAAATCAACAATTAACTGTGAATGTATTACCAACAGATAATGTATTATATCTAACTTTTATATTACGCTTTCCATCATTAGAATTAACTACATTTAATCAATCAATAGTAACAACAATTATAGAAATATATAATAACATATTAAGTAAATCAAGAATATCTGGTTTTATAAGTTTACAAAACATATATAGTGGTAGTGTAATATTCGAATTTAATGCAATATTTACAAATGGTAATAATTATCAGGCCGTACAATTTAAAAATCAATTGCCAAAAACATTATCATTATTAACTTTTATCGATGAAGGAGTAAGTATTCAAAATATATCACAAATAATGACTGGATTACCTATTATTATTCAAAGCAATTCAAAAACATCACCATCATCTCAATCCTATGATACTGCTCTTCCACCATCAAATCAATCCTACGGTGGTTCTCCTCCACCAGATCAATCCTATGGTGGTTCTCCTCCACCATCATCTCAATCCTATGATACTGTTCCTTCACCATCATCTCAATCCTACGGTGGTTCTCCTCCACCAGATCAATCCTATGGTGGTTCTCCTCCACCATCATCTCAATCCTATCATACTGCTCCTCCACCATCATCTCAATCCTACGGTGGTTCTCCTCCACCATCATCTCAATCCTATGGTGGTTCTCCTCCACCATCATCTCAATCCTATGGTGGTTCTCCTCCACCATCATCTCAATCCTATGGTGGTTCTCCTCCACCAGATCAATCCTACGGTGGTTCTCCTCCACTATCATCTCAATCCTATGGTGATTCTCCTCCACCATCATCTCAATCCTATGGTGGTTCTCCTCCACCAGATCAATCCTATGATGGTTCTCCTCCATCAAATCAATCCTATGATGGTTCTCCTCCATCAAATCAATCCTATGGTGGTTCTCCTCCACCAGATCAATCCTATGGAGCCTCTCCAACAACTCAGCAATATGTATCACCTATAGCAGACCAATCTTATAGAGCTCCTCTTGCACCTCCTCCTAATCAAGATTCGGACCAAATAAATTATGGCATACCTGCACCATCGTCATCTTATAGTCCAATAATATATTTACCACCACCATCGCAAGTATCTATAGTAAGCAAAAAAGGGTTCGTTGTTGGTAATAATGATACAGTAGGTGGATTAAAAGTAAATTCATTAATTGCTAAATGGTATTATACATGGGGAGCAACACCTGTATCACCTGGACCAAATGGATTATTGTTTACCCCCATGATTTGGAATATATCTAAAACACCAAATGTTAATGCAGTAATAAATTCTTTTAAAACATTAAATATTCCAGGACAAGAAAATGTCTTATTAACATATAATGAGCCAGATGGTATTAATGCAAGTGCACAAGGAAATATGTTAGTATCTCAAGCTGTTGAATATTGGCCTCAAATTGTAGCTACAAATCGTAGACTTGGATCACCAGTTATGTATGGTAGTTTAATAAATGTCACATCTGATCCTCCTGGAACAGGAAAAAATATAAACAATATGCCTCAACCAACTGGAATTACAGGCCCAGTATCTATAAATATAAGCAATACTAATGTACCAAATATGGTACTATTAAATCCAGCTATATGGCTGGATAATTTCTTAATACAAGTATCACAAGACTATCAAAATAATCCTGAAAAATACACAGTTCGCAGTCCTTTTCCAGATTTTATATGTATACATTGGTATGGTAATCCAGTTGCTTCAGCATTCTTATCATATTTGCAAAATATCTATAATAAATATCATTTACCCTTATGGATAACTGAATATTCCGTAGCTGATTGGAATGCAACTTGGAACACTACTGCAAATACAACCAAACATACAGCAGGGTTTGATTGGTCGATACCAACATCTGCAAATATACAAACAAATGCAACAGCTCAATTTATGGCACAAACAATTGCTGGAATGAATAATATGCCATTCGTTGAGCGATATTCCTGGAAAGAACGATACCTTCTTTCACCATATGGTACAGAACCCTCGTCTTCAACCACACCCCCTGCACTACAGTTGTCAATTGAAGGACCAACAAATATTGATTATATGAATCAATCGGCATTATTTAATTCATATGTTCATTTCCCAACAACACTTCCATCACTTACACCACTTGGCCAATTATATGCTTCATTATAATCAAGTTAAAAATTATTTTTATACAATAATACTTTCTATTGAATAGTTAGTAGTGAAAGATGTTTAAAATAAAAACCCTTATTAAAAATACATTGATATTTTTACTATTATTTGTAATAGTAATTGTACTTCTTATTCCAAGGGGATTATCGAATCCCCATGAATCATTTGTAAGTAGTATATTAAGTGGTAATACATCCCAAAGTATTTATAGGGATACAATGAAAACATCTAAAACTGCAGCTGATGGTGTAGCTTTATATGATGAACTCTCTAGTTCAATGTCTTTTTCTCAAACAAATGATGATAAAAACTATGAATTAATAATGAAACGTTGCTATCAATATCCAAATACTACATTTGATGATATTCTTAATGGATGGTTAATTAATAAACATACTGATATATTTACACAATCATTTTCATTAAGTACAGTTGATTTTAATGAAGTTAAAACAAAAATAATTTCAAATATTCAAAATGCACATGATAATATATTAAATGGCGCTATTCCAAGTCCAATTCGCGGACCAGTATATGTAGATATATTCCAAGTTCCATATTATAAAAATTCAACAAATAAAGTTATTGATATAAAATCATTCAGTATATCATCTTATAATTTCCAAGCAGAACACAATGAACTCGCAAATAACGTCAATTCATATACTCAACCAATAAATTATTATTGTATAATTTATTATCCAAGATATACTCCAAATGGAATATTAAATAATTATGATAGTTTTACATCTCAAGAAATACCTAAAAGAGACCGCTCATATGTATCTGGACAACAACAATGTTATATGTATGGCCAAGGTGCAAATGATGGACAAAAAATATATGCAGGTTGTTCATCAAGTACTGGGTCAACAAACCTTAAGAATAATGGTCTCATTAGCTATGTTGCAAATTGTTTTGGACCAAAACCCGACAATAATTTTCTTCAAAAAGATCCTGTAGATAAATTAACTACTTTATCTTCATATGGTGTATTATATACAATTAACACAACTTCATTAAGTTTAAAACCTTACTTTTTTACAAAAAATATGACATATCCAACACCATGGCAATATACTGTACAATCGCAAAATTCAACAGGTTTTAAACCAATGCGCTTAAGTTCACAAAATCAACTTGAATGTCTTTTAGATTCAACAAAAAATTCTTCACAATGTTATATTACACCTAATACTCCTCAAAGTTTTAAAAATACAAGTGCTATAGTCAATTCACCTTCTGCAAACTATCAAGTTCTTCCAGTAGATTCCTGCACACAAAATCCATCACTTTGTCAATTATATACTTCTTAATCATCATCACTATCTATAAAATCATACACTCCTGATGAGTCATTTTTTTGTTTTTTATTACTTGATTTATTAATTTCTACAAAGGGTATTTTTTTTAATTCAAGTACATCATTCCAAAATTGTTGTATTTGTGGAAGAATACTATTCCATAAAGACTCATCAAATGGTACCCGTGTTGCAATTAATTTATATAATTTCCAATAAGTAAGTTTATTAAATTTAAAAGTAGAATTTGTTTTAATATAATTATTTTTCCATTCAATACATTGATTTACTGATAAATATTCAGGACTATATTCAAATAGAATACCCCCTTTTTCATCAAAATATTCAACTACAATTCCATGGTCAATATTAACATCCGCAGATATAGAATTAATATATACATTTTCATTTGTAAGTACATCTAAAGTACAATCAACAAATTCACATTCTAATAATCCACAAGCAGCCATTTGCCCTTGCATTTGCAACATATATTCATAAGGAATACTACCATCAACTTTACGCCTATAAGGTGTTTTAATTTCAATCATTATTCCTAATTCTGTAATACCATCTGGAGATGCACCATAACAAGATAGTTCAGGATGCTTTATCATACCAAATTCATGAATTAGCATATCATTGATACGTTGTGAATAACAACGACTCGTCATAGCTTCTAACATAGTACCATGATAGAGTGGTCCACTCGTATGAGTTACCCATTTTTCAGTTTCTGGATATGCTTTTTTCTTCAATAATTGATCTCGACTTTCATATTTACCTTTACCTAAAGCTGCGGCAGTTGCACTAGCAGTGAGACGACCATTACGCATTTCATACCATTCTGGAGAACGTTGTTTTACTTGTGGAATCGCTTGTAATATTTTTAATTGGTTACGATATTTTTTAATAGTTTTTACTCGATTAATAATTTGTTCAAGTGTAATATGTACAATACTCTTATTCTGTAAATTATTTAAAATATATTGAGCACAAGTATTATTATCTATTAATGAATCAATAATATCTGTAGGAAAATATTTATATAAACGCCATAGTTCAGCTTCAATTATGCGAATATCATTTATCTCCATGAGTACTATCCGCTACAGCAGCTTCACGTATTTCTTTTTTAACTTTCTCACGTTCGTTAATTTTATCAGTGAGCTCTTTTGTTTTTTTTTCAATAATTTCAGCGAATGCGCTTTCAAAGGTATCCATTATTATTATAATAAAACACTTATTTCTTATATAAGTGTCAATTTTTAATTTATATGAATACACGAAGCGTTTCAATATTATATAAATCATTCTCACCATTATTTATTTTTCGTATTTCAATAACTTCAACGTAATTTTCATGTAATGAATATGCTCTAGAAAAACCAGCGTCTGTAAAATATAATTTTCCATTTGCAACACGTGTAATTTCGGGCATAGTATTATGACCAACAAATAAAACTTTTGTATTACTTCTCATACATACACTGTCTATTACAGATTCGAGCATATGTGGTTGATTTTGTAATAAATCAACATATTGACGTGTCCATACAATACCAGTAGTATTATGGAAAATGATATCGCGAATAATAAATTCCTCATCCGGTGTTAAAACCTCATTTCCACGTAGATATTTTTGCATAGCTACATTTATTTTGTTAAAATCGCATTGAACAAAATCAAGATGTTGCGGCAATATTCCACCGTGACAAAATAAAAATGGACCAATTGATGATACAATATTTCTTCGCGCTAATATTTGTGCAAATTGATTTCCCTGGCTAAATAATGCTGCACGATTATTTGGACCACCAAGTTTATTCATACTGTTAAGTGAAACATATTCAAATATACCAAGTACATTCATTATTTCATGGTTTCCAAGAAGCGATAAAACACGTCCAGCACCACCACTTGCTGATTGTGCTATCCAATCAAGACGGTCCATTAATGCTAAAACTTCAACATCTGGTAAACTCTCCCAATTTTGTTCTTCCACACTTCTTGATAAACTATCTATTTGGTCACCTAATTGAATTACAACTGTATTTTTTGGTTCAGCAATCCATTCAAGTGAGTTTGAAAATAAGCCGATTGATTTTACCATTTTTAGAAGACGTTCGACATCACCATGAACATCACCAATGACTATAATTCTTGGAGCATCATCTATTTTAGAGGGTTGTACAAATGTATTATTCATTGATAATGTAGATACTACTTTAAAAATAATACATTAGATTTAAATCAATATTTAAACGCTATTTTTAATTAATCGGGCTCTTCCAGCTGCATCATCACGATCTTTATAGCGTTTATATGCTGCTTGTTCAAATGCTTGAACTTCAGGATCTTTTCCAAGTAATCTTTCAAGTGCTAACCATACTGGTTTAATTATTCGAGGATAAATAAGATTACTGTATATATACCAAGCAATAAGTAATAAAGCTGGAACTATTATAATATATATAAACCATTGCAGACATGTTTTAAGAAATCCTTGTGCTTCATTTGTTGTAGGTGGTTCTGGGTCTGGCTTATCATCATCTGGTATAATTTCTCCGGTTGCTGGATCTATATCTTGTGGAGGTGGAAAACATACTTGTTCTTCGGTTATAAATCCTAATGCAGTATCATTCTCATTACAAAATACTGCATTACATGCTTGTTTCATCATTCCAATTTTACGTTCAATATGTTGAGTATCACCAGATTCACGAATAATACGTTCGCGATATTCTTCTTCATTATCATATAATTCTGCACACCATTTATGAGCTTGTTCTACTCTTTCAGGTGTATTTAATCGATTACATGCATCTTGCATCGTAGTTGTAGGTGTATCAATATTATCAAAATATGTTGAGCATTGTTTAGCTATATAATCTGAATTTTGTTGTATACTTGTTGGATTATTAGCGTATGTTGAAAATGCACCAGTGATCATATTACTTGAACCAAAATTAGCATATAGATTTTTCAAATCTTTTGATACACTTTCTTTTGTAGCGTTTAATCTATGAATCCAAGCAATTGGACAATAATCTGAACCAACTTTATATTTACCATAAAAATATTTATCACGAGGAATGCATTGTTTTAAATTTTCAGTGCTTACAAAATCAAGCGTTGAACCATCAACAGGATCAACTGCATATCCAGGAATTTGATATTCTGGACAAGGTGCAAAACATTCTCCAATATTAGATGAATATACACCATTTCCTAAATGATAATTTGGAGTAACAAACCAATCATACCATCTTTCATCACATCGAGAACGTTTATCAACTTCTGCATCAGTAAGTGGTTTTTTACATTTTCCACCTTCTTTTATAAATCCAGGAGGACAATCATATGCCATACATGAATAACTTCCACTGTCAATATTTGTTAATTTTCGTACATTTCCTGGACCATATTGATCAATACAATTACGTGATGAAGTTGTACCATCTAAACTATCTTTGCAAAGTGTTTTTGTTCTATTATCTTTATTATCTGTCTCATCATTATATGTACGTAAATCATTATAATTATTACCATTTGAGTCAACCATATAATTTTTTTCATTTTCATTATATATCCCAAGTTGTTGAGCTCTTGAAATAGTACATATTTCTGTTGGATTTTGAGACATGTGTATATGACTCCCTTAACCAATAGAATGGAAAAAGAATTATTCATTTATTGTATTTTATGGACATGGAACATATGATAATGTATTTATGTCAATACATTTTTTAGTAGTTGCATCATCAAATGAATGAGATTCAGTATCACTACCTATAGGATACTGTGTTGGTAATTTGTCATTTTTTGCTTTGCATGTTAGACCTAAATCTTCAAACATATCTGCTTTTATACATATTCCATTTTTAGTACATGTTTTTGGATAATAGGCTTTTTCACATTGTGGAACATAGAATGAAGCTTCTGGATTTACATCCCATGGAATTTTAACAGTATTATATATATCAAGTTGTGATTTTCTTGATTGTGGTAATTCAAAATATTCGGGTGTTTGACTTGTATCTAAATTCCATGTTAAATCAGTTGGATGTTTTGCAATATCACACACCCCTTTTTTTCCTTCATCAGTTGTTTCTAACCAATTTATATTATCACAACGTCCACTTTGTATTTGTGTTCTATCAAATACATTTTTTGAATGAGCGCCTCCGGAAAATAAATTAAAAAATTGAGTTATTTGATATAATGGATGAAATAATTTTTCAAAAAATTTAATTATTCTGCGAAATATTTTTCGTGTCCATTTAAATGCAAGTACGGTATCTTTTTCAACAGTTCTTTCTGCATTTCTAATAGTTCTTCCTAAACCAGAAAAAGGATTGCGCCCACGGTTCTGACGACTATTATTTGATTTTTTGCCTCCTCCTTTTAAAAAGGATACAGCTACAATTATAACTATTGCAAGTGCAACATATGGTGCAATATTTCTCCAAAGTGGTTCAAGTACACCTTGAAGCATTTTAGTAATTCTCCATGGAGCCATTCGTCCATGATATGCGCGAGATTCACTAAGTTGAGCTGCGGCCTGTGAAGCTTTTTCTTTTCGTGTTGCATTTTCAGATGCTTCTTTTTGTTTAAGTTGAAGTTTAATAAGTCGTTCTTGAGTATCGCGACCAAGTTTCTTATCTTCTGCAAGTTGTTGTGCTTCTTTTTTTTGTTCAATAAGTTTATTTAATTCAGCTTGATCTTCTTTTTCAAGTGGTGGTTTAAAAAATTCAAGTGCAGATAATATCCAATGACCAGGATGAATTTTACCATCTGCATCGCCCCCACTCATTATAAGTTTCATATCATTAACCGATGGACCATGTCTAGGAATTTTAAATTTTGTTTTTCCTTTGCCATTTAATATATTTTTAGGCATATTACTATCCCTCTCCTATTGTCATAGATGTATTATTTTTGCGGTAATTATCTTAAAACTAAAACATATAAATTAATTAATGGATGCATATTATATATTTTTAGTTATTCTACTTAGTATAATATTATATGTATATTCATACTATACATATCCTGAAAATATAGCTATATTACAGTCGCGTCCTCATGAATTTAGTACAGATATGCTTCTTGAAAAACAGCCAATAATTATTGAAAATAATAATATAAGTACACTGAATGACTTAAAAAATGCATGTTTTAAATGGAGTCCAACACAAATGTTTAATATTTCGGGAAGTACATTATGGCATTATAATAAATTTAAATATGTCGCAATCCAATTAGAAACACATGGTGAAATTATTCTTTGTCCTCCAAATACAAAAATGCTTCTAGAAAAAAATACAAATCAACAAATTCCTGACCCGGAAAATACAAACCTTTTAGCTATTCAAGCAAAGGCAAATGAAATAGTTATTCTTCCATTACACTGGCGATATATAATATCAAAAAAATTAGACGTAAACTGTATGGGAATACATGATTGGATAACCTATTTTTTGCCATAAATTTTATCCTTCTAGAAAGACCTTCGTAAAACTACTTAAGAATTACCCGCGCTATAGTACCATACAGTGTGTTATAAAATGGCTCCCGATGTTGCAGTGGGAATCGATCTTGGAACTTGCATGTCTTGTGTAGGCATTTGGCAAAATGGACGTGTAGAAATTATTGCCAATGATCAAGGAAATCGTATTACACCAAGTTATGTAGCATTTGGTGACACTGAACGACTTATTGGAGATGCTGCTAAAAATCAAGCAGCTATGAACCCAAAAAATACAATCTATGATGCCAAACGCCTTATTGGACGGTCAATCAATGACCCAGCTGTACAAAAAGATATGAAACTTTGGCCATTTACTGTAAAAGCTGGTAAAGAAGACAAACCAATTATTGAAGTTGAATCTCAGGGTGAAACTAAATCTTTTCATCCAGAAGAAATTTCTGCAATGGTACTCGTAAAAATGAAAGAAATTGCAGAATCCTATCTTGGTCACGAAGTTAAGAAAGCTGTCGTAACTGTCCCAGCATACTTCGATAATGCGCAGCGTCAAGCAACAAAAGATGCTGGTGTTATTGCTGGTCTCGAAGTACTGCGTATTATTAACGAACCCACTGCAGCAGCCATTGCATATGGTCTTGACAAGAAAAAGAAGGAAGAACAACATATTTTAATTTTCGATTGTGGAGGTAAATTGCTGCCTCCTGTAGGTGTAAACCCTACCTTAGTGTTTTAAATATAAACATTAAGAATCTGGTGAATTGCTGGAAACTCCTTAGAGTCTTTCCTACCACAACATGGTTGGTGACAACGAGTGTGACGGTTTGAAAAAGGAAAGAATTGGACAATCAGCAGCCAAGCTATCTTTGAAAAAAGTAGAAGGTTCAACGACTAGGAAAAGTATCCTAAACGATTCGTTTCGCATGGAAAAATTCCCACGAGTGCCAGAGTTTTTATTTATTTAAGAATTTAATTATATATATTCATGATAAGATGAATACACATCTCGCTGCATCCATAAAAGAAATAAAAAATAAACTTACTGATGAACAAATTGATATAAAAACATTATCAATTGTTCACACTGCTAAAAAATATTCGTCTACAGGTGACAAAATCTGGAGATTAAAATTGGCAAATGAAGAATTAACAAAAAGACAGCCTTATATTATTACATACGAATGTTTAACATGTCATAAATTAAGTTCAGTTGGGTTAACACAATTTTTTAGAAAAATAAATTCTGAAGAACCAGATTATTGTTATTTATGTAGAAATACAAAAGAAGAGAAACGTACTGCACATTCACTTCTAATAACAAATTTATATGCTGGTAAATATACTCCAAAAGAAAAATCTATTAAAATGAATTTTAAAGATTTATTATTACAAAGTATAGAAGAATTTAATAAACTAGAACCCATAAAACAAAATATTTATAACGACAAACATTTATCAATAGATGAATTTAATAAAATTCAACCATATATTGATAGTTTATGTAATGGTAAAATAAAAGGCAATCAGTTGAAATCTTTAGAATTTTGGCCAATTTTTAAATGCAATAATCAAATGCATTTTAGCAGTGTATTTTATAATCCAAATAATGATACTATAATAAAAGGTAACCAACCTATTATTAAATGTGAAAATTGTAATATATTAAAACGATGTAAATCAATAGAACAATTTAAAACGGCAATTCGTATACTGTGTGTTGATTGTAAACTATGTAGAAAAACTTTTAAAATTAGGAATATACATAATATTATTAATGAACAAGTTATTTATCAATCTAAACCAGAATTTAGATTTATAACTTGGTGCAATAATAATAATATTCTTGTTAATAATGGTCCATACATAGCATATACATTTAATACTAAAGAACATACATACCGTGTTGATTTTACATTACCACAATTACAAATTCATATTGAAATTAAGGATAATCATATTTGGCATAGAAAGCAAGTTGAAAGTGGAAATTGGGAAGCAAAAATGAAAGCAGTAGATGAGTATATTCAGAAATCTGGTGAAAAGTATTTATTACTTTTCCCATCCAATTGGGATGAATCTATAAAAAAAATTCTTAAAATAAATAAAGATAAGATATAGTCTGAACTTACGTGAAAGCGTAAGAAGTTAGGATAAAGAGCCTAACGATAACAATGTGTGGGCACACACGATGTATCCCTCCTTACACTCGATGATGGTGTTTTTGAAGTTAAAGCCACCGCTGGAGACACTCATCTTGGCGGCAGTGATTTCGACAATCGCCTCGTTGACCATTTCGCCAAGGAATTCCAGCGAAAATATAAGAAAGACCTCACCACGAGCGCACGCTCAGTGAAACGTCTCAATGCAGCTTGCGAACGTGTCAAGCGCACCCTCTCTTCCAGCGCTACTGCATCTATTGAACTTGATAGTCTCTTTGATGGTATCGATTATAACTCCACAATTACTCGTGCACGTTTCGAAGAACTCTGCATGGACATTTTCCGCAAGACTATCGAACCTGTTGAAAAAGTCCTCACTGATGCAAAAATGGACAAAGGTTCCATTCATGAAGTTGTCCTCGTTGGTGGGTCGACCCGTATTCCAAAAATTCAACAACTTCTTCAAGATTTCTTCAATGGTAAGGAACTCAACAAGAGCATCAACCCCGATGAAGCCGTAGCTTATGGCGCAGCTGTTCAAGCAGCAATCCTTACTGGTCAAGGTGATGAGACAACCCAAGATCTGCTACTTCTAGATGTTACCCCGCTCTCTCTCGGCATTGAGACTGCCGGTGGTGTAATGACCAAGATTATCGAGCGTAACACGACCATTCCCACAAAGAAGTCTCAAATCTTCTCCACATATGCCGACAACCAGCCAGGTGTAAATATTCAAGTCTTCGAAGGCGAACGTGGATTCACCAAGGACAACAACCTCATGGGTAACTTCCAACTTGAGGGTATTCCACCCGCTCCTCGTGGTGTACCTCAAATTGAAGTCAGCTTCGATCTCGATGCAAACGGTATTCTCAATGTTAGCGCTCTCGAAAAAGGCACTGGTAAATCGCAAAAGATTACTATTACCAATGACAAGGGTCGTCTGTCTAAGGATCAAATTGAAGAAATGCTTAAGGAAAGTGAGAAATATAAGGAAGAAGATGAAAAGAACCGTCAGCGTATTGAGGCTAAGAATGACCTTGAAAACTATGTATACAACACCCGTAACAGCGTCTCCCAAGCAACAACCGATGTGGCCAAAGAAATTAAGCCCGATGTTGAAAAGATTGTTACTGCTGCCACTGAATGGCTTGATAACAACACCACTGCTTCAACTGAAGAATACAAGGACAAAAAGAAAGAAATTGAAGAAGAACTTGCACCTATAATGGCTAAATTGTATGCTGCAGGTGGTCCTCCAGGTGCAGGTAGCGGTATGCCTGGTGGTATGCCAGACATGTCACAATTTACTCAACAACCCGGTTCTGCCCCAACAGATGGACCTCGTGTTGAAGAGGTTGATTGAATTAAATACTACAAAATTTATTTTTATTTCTTGCTCGTCCACCAATTGGTCGTCTGGTAAGCATTAACGCTGCGACATTTGTAGCAAGTTCATCAGCACCAGGGGTTTGGGTTACAAGAGATGCACGACGCATTATAAGAGCAATATTCAAATTATCAACTTTGCGTTGGGCTTCTGTGAGATGTGGGCGAATTGCATTAAGTACAGCTGTAATTAGAAGAATTTCTAAATCAGCATTATGTCCATATTTTACTAATTCTAAAGATTGTAAAAATGTGAATACTTTATGCAATATGACAATTACTTTTGGTGCAGTTGGATCAACGAGACGTACTAAACGTTGTGGAGTGAATGCACCAGCTTGATATTTGTGAATTGCTTTACGTATGAGAGGGCGCTCTATATGCATCATTCGAACGGTTGCATGTGGGCTGTCAAATATTTCTTCATTATTTATCGAATCAATGTACGGGCGATAATATGGGAGATTCTTAAAAATTTTGGCAACATTAAAAGATTTTAAACCATTTACTGGATCCTTATTTTGAGCAGTAACAAGTGCTTTTATACCTTTCCATATTTGGTCTCCAATTTTTTCAACAATTGCTATTGCAGCACTTTCCGTTTTCGGAACAGCCCTTTTCCATCCAGCAGTGCGATTCTTTGTTTCAACAGACGCTGAAGAAGCTGGAGTAGGAGATGACGCTACCGCCGCATTTGGATCTGGAGAATTTCCACGTGAAAATAGACCAGACGCTACTTCGGGTAATGCAATATTATATTTATTTATACAACGATTTTTCAGAGCATTATATGTAGGCCCATCAATTTCAATCGGCTTTCCAGTAATTGGATTTATAGTTGGACGTGCCGCCCACTCCCGACATCTAGCCTCAGTAATTCTTTGTATGCGAGAAGCAGACTTTGCTGTTGCAGTAGATGACATTACGCTTAATAGTATACCAGAATTAAATCTTGCGTAAAATAACTATCCAATTATCTTTATCAAATATAAAGCTTTCCACAACTACTTCTGCAGTGCATTCATTCAGGACCTCGCGAAAATCGGTTTCTGTGAATAAATGATAATAACGCATAATAACTTCCCCATTTCGCTTATCAAATGGAATCATATAATCAGTATTTGAATTATTTGTATTGCACAATTGCCATTTTGTTTTTTTGATTTGTTCATCAGCCCACACTGATATACAAACCTTACCACCTGGACGTACGATTCGTATAAGTTCTTTCACAGCAGCTACTCGGCGATCTCTTGTTGAAATATGATGTAAAACTGCTACATTGATCACGGCATCAAAGAGTCCCGTCCGATATGGTAACGCCATCATATTTCCAAGTGAAAAACTCAAGCACCCTGCACGTCTTTCACGAGCAATCTTCAAGAGTTCAGCACTCGTATCACATGCAACAACAGTACAATCGCGCGCCCGATAATCCAAATACTTCCCATTACCACATCCAATATCAGCAATAAGTGACCCGCTTGATTGCGAATCTAAAAAACGTACTACTTCAGGCCACATGCAGAAGCGTGAATTATCAAATTGACGCGATATTGAATTATAAGTAGCCTGAACATATTCGGTTTCCAACAGTGTAGCCGACATTATTACAAAAATAAGTTCTTATACACATTTCATTTTTTAAATATATATATTAAAAATGAAGTTGTTACCATACCAAAAAGAACACCATCTAAAAATACATATTTAATTGGAATTGACATATATTTTATTATGTATAAAGATTATAAATTTTTAATCATAAAACTTCCATTTCCTTCATTATCATAATAACCAAGTGCTCTATAATATTCACGTGTGCCTTCGCCAGCAATTACACTCATTTTTTTATATCCAGCATCACTCGCAATTTCTTCTGCTTTTAACATAAGCCTTTTTCCAAATCCACGGTGTTGGACGCTTCCTCGATTATAATTCCTTCCAAATCGTGAGGAAGATGTATCAGTGATAGTATCCATCCTAACATTTTTTTCAACGGTTTTAAGTTGACCATATACATGAAGTTCTCTTATCATACCACACCCCCCCAGTTCAGGAAATATGTGTATTGCAGGACAACGTGTTAAACGAAGTCGTACAAAGCCAAGTAATATTCGTGCATCAACACTTTCGAAACTTATAAAATATTCTTCTCCACGTGAAGCGTTATATTCACGAACTCTTAAAACAATCAATTTTTCATCAACTTCTTTATTTTTTACTTCACGACAACGAATACATGAGCAATACCATCCATCATTTTGCAATATTTCTCCTAAATCTTGACGTATATTTGAATAATAATCTTTACGTAATGCATAGTCATTTGGTATATCACGTATAATCCTATTTAAACGAATCCATGGAAAGACAAGCCCTTTCATTTTAACAAGGAGATCTATCATCGCTTCTTGTGAGTATTGTACAAATGACCCTTCTAAAAACCACCGCTCAATATCAGTATATGGAACAACTGTACATGGATAAACTTTCCATTGATCAACTTGTAATTCAGGACATCGTAAGTCCCATTTTTCCCAATATTCTTTAATATTTTTCCGCCTGTCATATAGTTTTTTGTTCACTCCCAGTAAATAGTAATTTAACATTTCATCATCTAATGCTAAATTACTTCCTGGTAGATTCGGCATCCAATGTGCATCGATTTTATACCCACAATTTTTGAGCAACTCTATAGCTTCGATAGTTCGCTGAGTTGTACAATCACGGCGAATGACTTTCAATACACCATTATTAATATGTTGTACACCAAGTTGTAAGCGAGTACAACCGTATTTGCGAAATAGGCGAATTTCTTCAAGTGTAATTGTATCTGGTCGTGTCTCCAAAGTAAGACCGATGACACGAACACGTGCTGTCTGATTTTCTAGTTTTTCATCATTTAATCTGCGCCGTTCTCGTAATGCATCTACCACCGTGCCATAAGTATTTGCAGAATAATAAATATCGCGAATAAATTGTTCACGATATTCAACAGGATATGATGTCCAAGTTCCACCCAGAACATTTATTTCTAACTTATCAATTTCATGCCCGGTATAATAAAGTGCATCCAGACGAATACGCATTTGACCAAGACAATCAAAATTTTCACGATTTGCTCGCAATACACCGGGTTCTCCCTTTAAATAACTTCGAGGTTGTCCTGGTTCATTAGGACAATATGCACAATTCCATTTACAACTAAATGATTGACGTTGAAGTTCACCAGTCTCCGCATCAATATATTCAGGATAAGGACTTGTAAATACTGTTACTGACAATATACCAGAATGATCACGACCATGTTTTATTTTAAGCAATCCTTGAATAATCCGTCTCATGGCTTCAGTATACACTTCTGGTTCACGCAATTGTAGTGCCAGAAATACTTGATAGAGCACTGAATTTTTATATGAATAATGATATTTTTTACGCAAAGCGCGAAATGTTGTCTGCGTTGCACTTCTTTCGCCATCAATCAAGAGTGCATCTACAAATGGTCGAAGACGTATTATTTCTTCTTCATTTGGTAAATGATATTCTGTAGAAATATGAGCATCTAATTTTTTGTTTAATTCTTCAATATCAATATCACGAAGGTCTTTTTTATTTGGTTGCATTATACTTCTATTTTTTTTATATGAGTATGATTACGATTATCAGGAATAAGTTGTATATTATGTAAATTAATAGTTCGTGTCATTTTTTTTTCAGGTTCTTCAAGTAGATTTTTATTTATGGAAGCAACAAGCATATCCATTTCATATTCATTCATTGATTCATCTTTACGTGGAAGAAAAGACTCATAAAATGAATGCAGTGATTTCTTTTCAGTTGGTTCAAATTCAGAGTACTCTTTTAATTCATCATTTATAGTCTGCTTCTTTGTTTCATTTAATGCAAAATTCCATAATTCTGCAGTAATTCCTTTCACTTTTTCAAATATACTCAGTTCACTATCTGTCCATACAAGTTCATTATAAATATCCAATACATAAGGTATTCCCCATAATAATCCTATACGTTCATTTCGTATACTTTTTCTCCAATTTAAACAAAATAATTTAAGATGTGTAGCTATAATTTCATTCATAGGGTATATTAATAATATCATTGTCCATAAAAACCAACATGGGTCTCCTCCTTCTGCATCACTCTCAGTAGGTGCAGGCCATTGCTGACGTAATGGTAAATTTAATTTTTTACGTGAAATATATTCAAGACCATTTCTATAATTATCCCATTGTTCTTCTTCAATTATTTTACTAAATCCGGCAAGAATACGATTATAAAACATATACGTATCATCTGTATCATTTGGTAATAATTTTTGAAATACTTCTCTACCAGAAATAGATAACATAGCTCTTTCTGGAAAACATCCAATAACTGTTTCACGTAATTTATTAACACGAGCAGTTATAATAGGATCAATATCTCTTTGATTTAATAACATAAGTTTTGTAGTACACAGAAGAGCCGATTGAATATGAAATTCACTCGCTTCAATAATTTCTAAAAGTAATTTATTTGCATCAATCCATGAACGTCCAAATGGCATTGATTCACGTTTACCTATATGACTTGACATTGCAATCCATTCATCTTCTAAATAACTAAATTGACTTTTAATTACATACAAGCAAGTTATATATAATGCTTGTGTACTATCATTATCAGTTATAGCTGCTTTAAATAAATCTCCTCTTTTTGGCATACTTACTAAAAATAGATTTTAAAAATAAAATACTATGACGCAAATTTATTTACGTAAAAGTGCTTGAATATTGAAAGCAGACTTAATAAGTTCACTACTTATAAAATCATTATTAATACGTTTTATGAGAATGGTCGAGTATAAAAATATACATATAATTGGTCCAATTAAAACACGTGTTGAAAATATTTTTGAATATGATAAATATATGAATGAATATAACAGTCCCATGCCAAATCCAACAATAACTTGATTAAGTGTATGTCGTAATGAATACATACGTTGTAATCCAGTACATAGTATTATAAGAATCCCTCCCCATAATGGGATTAATTTATTAATTATTAAAAATGTGCACATTATTGTCGCAGCTTCAACATGACCAGATGGCATTCCCAAACAAGCCAAATTATCAGATTTTTCGCAATTTTCACAAGGTCTTCGAATACTACCAAAAATATTTTGAACAAGTAGTTTTTCTAAATTATTAACAAAAACATGTAAAATAATAAGACTTAAAAGAATGAATAGATTAGGTTTTAAGGACATATTGTTAAACTATTTATTAAATAAAGATTACTAAATAAAATAGAAGATTAAAAAATGACATGCGCATTTGTAAAAAATGAAAGATATTTTCTTACAACTAATATAGAACCAAAAACCAGAAGGTTCGATATGCAAAATAACGAAGACTTACTTACTGAATCTGGTAACAAATATGTTTTATTCCCAATTAAGTATCCAGATGTTTATGAAATGTATAAAAAAGCTGCATCAGCTTTCTGGCTCCCAGATGAAATTAACTTTCAACAAGACTTAATTGATATTGATAAATTGAGTAATAACGAGAAACACTTTATATATCATGTTCTTGCATTTTTTGCTGCAAGTGATGGAATTGTTATGGAAAACTTAGCTACACGTTTTTCAAAAGACATCCCAATACCAGAAGTTAAAAATTTCTACGCATTCCAAAATGCTATGGAAGCAGTGCATAGTGAGACGTATTCGCTCCTTATTGATACCTATGTAAAAGATACTGTTGAAAAAGACAAACTTTTCAATGCAGTAACTAATTTTCCAGCAATTAAAAATAAAGCAGATTGGGCAATTCAATGGATAGATAATGATACTGCTCCATTTTCACAGCGCCTTGTTGGATTCGCAATTGTTGAAGGACTTTTCTTTTCAGCGTCTTTCTGTGCTATTTTCTGGCTAAGAGAGCGTGGTCTTCTTCCAGGTTTGAGCTTTGCAAATCAACTTATTGCTCGTGATGAATCTATGCATACCGATTTTGCTTGTCTCCTCTATAGTAAAATCAACAACCGTCTTCAACGTGAAACTGTTGAGAAGATGATTCGCGATGCAGTAGATATTGAAAAAGAATTTATTATTGAATCAATACCTTGCTCAATGATTGGTATGAATAAGGAGTTAATGTCAGACTATATTAAATATATAGGAGACCGTCTCCTTTTACTTCTTGGATATGAAAAAATTTACAATACTGTGAATCCTTTCCAATTTATGGAAATGAGTGCGAGTGAAACAAAGGCTAGTTTCTTTGAAGTGAAAGTTTCATCCTATGCAAAACCAGTATCATTCGTAGGTGGTCAATCAATTATACCAAGTGAACTTTCAATTAATACAAACGATGATTTCTAAATGTATTTAAAAAGAACTTATATAATACTTTTGTGGTATTCACCATCAATATTTTTGGCCCTATAGCATAATTGGATAATGCGTAAGACTTCTAATCTTAAGATTGTGAGTTCAAGCCTCACTAGGGTCGTAATTTTTATACGTTTATTTAAAATAAATT
>Ga0136642_1000344_pt1 | contig 26122 bp, 44 predicted proteins | sample LowCatLa1302831Y_FD_115313 | JGI IMG/M metagenome (GOLD analysis project Ga0136642, IMG submission 115313) | Freshwater microbial communities from Lower Cathedral Lake, Yosemite National Park, California, USA - 13028-31Y | ecosystem: Environmental > Aquatic > Freshwater > Lake ... | reverse complement strand
TCAAACCAGTTGGAGGAGTACCAGCAACACCAACGATGTTTGCTGTGTTAGCAGTAGCCATAATTAAACCATCACGGTCAATCTTATTCGCAATTGCAGCACATTCTGTTACTTCAGCTTTCGCTTACTGACTACTTTCGTAGCGGAGCAACTTCTTCGAATCGCTCTCTCTGACTTCAATTAGGTTATGTCAGAGTTCAGACTATCGCATACTCTTTTGAGTCCATCCCACTTAGTCGTTCAGGCTGCACAAAGTTTCCTCTTGCTTGCCCCTTGTTAGCCTCCTCAGGCCGTCCAAGTCAATCAGGGACAGTTTTCCTAATTCTTAATGAATTAGGCCGCTACTGTTAACGGCAGGCTTCAATACACGGTCGCTAAACATATCTAAAGATAATGCTAAGTCTTGTGTCGTGAACTGTGTTGATACTTGGAACTGAGTTGACAATGTAACAGGTACAGAAGTTTCGTTGAAATCTTCAACTACTAATTGTGGGCCTACTGCACCGACAAAACGACCAGGACGTCTTACGTTTACTGTGTTACCAATCTTACCACCTACAACAGCAAATTGATCATCGTAATTACGGTCAACTTCTGAAGTAAAGGTAAGTTCGTTTTCCAATACCATCAACGCTTCGTTGGTGATTTTGGAAATGGTTAATAAATTATTAGCCATGATATTTCCTTTATAAATAAATTAGGGTTTACCTAATCCTTTTAGCCTGTCTCATAGCCTTGTACTGTGCATAAGTCATTTTATCTGTATCAGTTACAACAACTTGTTCACTTGTACCAGCTTTAATCGGACTAATTGGAGCAGGTGCTTTAGATTTCACAGCAACAGTTTTCACTTCTTTAGGCTCATTCTTTTCAAAAAGAGCTTCCAATTTACCTATTTGTCTCAAAGCAGTAATAAGTGATGATTTACTGATTTTCTCTGCAATATCTGGGTTCTCAGCCAAATGGTACAAAATGCGTGGCCCAACTTCGGACTCTAAAATTGCATCTCGTACTTGATCGCTAACAACTACATCGCTAGATGCCACCATATCATCATAATCAGGTAGTTCTGATTTAGTCGATTCAAGTCTCGTGTTCCAAGTTGATATAACTTTTTGACGTTCTTCTTGAACTTTCTTTTCAATATCTTCCTGTCTTGCTCTCATTACAGCGTTTTCAGCACTCCAATCAGCTAATGCTTCTGCGTATTCAAACGCATCTACAAACTGATCTGGCTTCGGCTTTTCATCCCTGCTCTGCTCCTGTTTAGGTGCAGCCTGTGATTCTAATGCCTTTAAACGAGTTTCCAATTCTTCACGTTTACCACGTTCACTTTCTGCTTCTTTACGCAGTTGCTCACGTTGTTTCGTAAGTTCTGAAAACCTCTTTTCAAGTTTCGGATTGGGTTTCCGTTCTTCTGTTACTTTTTCCTCATCCTCTGCAACTGGTTCACTCTGTTCCTCTACTTGCTCAACTGGCTCTGTAATTTCTACAGCCTCAGGAGCAGATTCGGCAGCTAAACCTAATTTGTTTGCATAAAATTCGGCACTATTCTCACTTGTTAAAACATTTGACATGGAATTCTCCAAGAATTAACCCAATGTACCTCATTGGTAAGGTTTACTTATCTTAATACTTTTGTTGTAAAAATACAACTATATTCCTCTTTCAACTGCTTCAGCTTCTGCTTCTTTTGCAGACGTTTTATTCATATCCGCCAAAAGTAACGCTAATTGCGCTTTCATGCCTTCAATTTCTTTTTGTGTTTCAGTTTTAAGAACCGTATCATGTGCCTGAGTTTCAACACGCATTTCAGTATCGTGCGCTTTAGTAGTCTGACGCATGAGTTCACGCTTTGTCTCAGCTTCTTGTTTAACGCCTTCAATATCTTGACGTTGTTGAATAACCATTTGCAACTCTTGTAACTGTTGTTGCATTTGTTGAATGGTAGCCTGATCTTGCTTGAGCTTCATCTGTATTGGTGGTGGTATATCAGACATATCATCAATCTGAGCCAATGGGTTATTAATTGCCAAACGGTCTGCAATAATGTCAGCCCCAGGGAAGTCCATATTTCTAACAAGTAAATCACCAGCAACTTGTACAAGTGCAGGTTCAGCTTGGAACAATGACATCATGGCAGTTACGGCTTCTTGACGCTTAGAATTGTAGCCTGGTCCTGTATCCATCACCACATCAAACTCACCAATGCTCATATCATTTAATATGCGTTCGATACCTTGTTCATCCATCTTACGTTCATTAATGGTCATAATCTCAGGTTTACCATCATCGCCAATAATACGCATTGCACGTTGTGTATCGTAAATCTTAGGTATTAAATCCAAAATAATACGACCAACTTGTCGAATTGACCTTGTTAAATTGTCGTAATAGTGCATATTTGTCATATCAGATTGCATTTGCTGACCTTGAATTGCTTTACCTGATTGGATACCTTGTGGCAATTGATTTGGGTCATAAATACCAATCACAGCTTGTAAATCTAAATTCATAGATTGCATTGCAGCCATCGCACCTGTTGGCGGTGACTCTGGTGTTTGTCTAATCGGTGGGTTTGCAGGTCTGCCATCAATATCGGTCTGTTTATAACGCAATACAGGCATAGCTTTAATGTTTGCCTGCGCCCATTCATTTTCATGACCTTCATCTTGACCTTCTGCAAGTATCCATTTAGCTTTAGGAGCAAGTGCCACAGTCTCAGTCAAAGCAGTTGACCAATAGTTATACATCCGTTGTGGGTCTTTAGCCATTCTGACCAAGCCAAAACGCTTATGTTTGCCTTGCACTATGGTGGACTGACCATAAACAGGGATAATTGGAATGTATTTACCTGCCCATTCGCCTTCTTCAAGGACTTGCATTGCAGTAACTTTGCACCATTTCACCTTTTTGCGTACAGAATCACGCTTATTAATGATTTCTACACCTAATTCTTTCATTAAATCTTTGTCTATTTCATCTTCGTAAATGCTAGAACCATCCGATAGTTGTAATAAAACAACACTTTCACGCACGGTGTACCAATATTCTGCAATACGGATATCTTCTTTTTGTATCCAAATGCCTACAACATCACCAGTTCCACGACTAACAAAACCTGAATCTACTTCAGCATCAGGGTACATTGCACTAAATGTTTTCTTAGGAATAAGTGTTGTAATTAAACAACGTTCTGCGTCTGAGCCGTCAGCCATGATGGAATTAGGATCAAAGTAAACGGTAAACGGATTTTCAATCGGTCTAATATAGATTTCTTGGTCAAAGCTATCATCTTTAACGTAATCTGTCGTTACTCTTATATATCCCCAACCCATGCGAACTGCGTAATCTACGGCATTTAAATAAGCCTGGTCAGCATCTGATTGCAATTCTATGTGTCGGCACATACCTGTAATAATCTGTGCTTGTTTCTCGTTTGACTGAGTATTCATGCCATGAGCTTTGATTCTTGGTCGTTGCTCACGAATCTGATTAACAATTTGACGGCAATACGCATCTACTTTATTAATAGTAAGGCAAGGTCTAGCTTCTAATTTTCTTGAGTTTTGTACGTCAACTGGCCATTGATCGCCAGCACTAAAACGAACATCATCTAGGGCTTCAGCACGATTATTGGAATCAACGTCATTAACTTGACGTAAATACTCCATAGCTTGATTAATACGATCATCTTGCTCTAAGATTTCTTCAGCCATAATTTGCCCTAAATGTAAAGACTATGTTGTATTTTAACCCATCCATGAACCACGTTCAATGTAAACTTTCTTTGGTTTTGTTTTTTTAGGCTCGCTTACCATAAGTCCAAGCATCCTAAATGCGTCTGCACCATGCGAATATTGATCGTGTAATGGTTTCTGACTCCATGAGCCATCTTCTGCCACATCATACTTATAATGACGCAAACATTGTAAACCCTCGTCACAGTTTTCTCTGTCAAAATAACATCGTGGAAATATAGTCCTTGCAGCGTTAATACTATCCATTACAGGCACTCGGTCTAATATCTGCACCTTATGGCCTAAACTTCTTACAATTTCTTCTATGCTACGACCAGAACCTAAGTTTTTAGCTGCTGCATCATGCGGCAACCACATTGTATCAATCATATATCCATACTTTTGCAACTCAGCCATATGCCAAGAAATAGTTTGTTGGTTAGCCTGAAAATATCTAATAATCCTAATTTCCATACCAATAAATTGTACTGCCCACCAAGCAGTATGATCTGCCCAGCCTAAGTCAAACACAAAATGGACAGGTTTAATGGGATCATAAGGCACTTTGGTTATGCGATTGTCTTGTTCTGCCATTTGCATTTCTTTGGCAAAAATAGCACCATCCACCGTTACACGACACAAACCTTCCCAAACGGTGTTGTAGGCTTCAGGGTCACGATTCTTAAGTGCAGTACGTTCTAAGTCTAGTGTTTCAGGAAACCAAGGGTTATCTGACCAATTAATTTTTTGTACTAATGCACCTTCTGGCGGACTAATTACAAACCGTTGAAATGTCTCATCTGACTCCAATTCAGGATTAAATGTAATCCAAATCTCGGAATCTTGTTTACGAATTGTTGGAATCAGAACATTCCATGATGTACGGCTAGTAGTCTGTGCTTCTTCTACCCAACAAATGTCCACACCTTCGTAGGACTTCACATTGGCAATATTGTTTTTTAATCCAATAAAAGAAAACTCACTACCATTCTTACCTCGTATCGAGTTCTGCGTTATCTCGTAAAACGATTCTAAACCCAATGCGTAGATTTGATCTGATAATAACTTGTGTACTGAGTCTTTAATGGATGTTTGAAATTCCCTTGCACATAATATGCGCAGGGTAGATTTGCACCCCAAAATAAGCAATGCCCTAGCAACACCCCAGCTTTTAGCACCGCCTCTGCCTCCGTAGAGTACCTTGTAACGAGCTTTGTCGAATAGTATGGATAACTTCTCAGGAAACTCAGCCTTTGCAATAGCCCCTTGAAGTTCATTCATTAGGCTTTACAAATGTTACTTGAATACCTGTTAATGGCTCACCGTCTGCGCCTGTAATCTCAGTTGCTTGTATAGCTTTACCATCCATCCTATCCATAATTTCTTTAATTGCCCAGGGCTCAGAATCTTCCGCAGCTTTAACTAGGTTCTCAGCAATAGTTCGCAACCGTTTAGCATCCTCTTGCACAAGGACTTTACGCAACTCTCCATGAAAGAGTTTACCTTTTGCAGAGTTCTTATTGCCTTCAGGAGCACCAGCCATTGTAACAATTCCTAATTATTTGATTAACAAAACTTATTGTTGTATTTCTGCAACAGGTGCAGATGGAGTTTGTTGTATTTCTGCAACAGGTTGTTTTGCATCAATTTGTTTTTTTGTATGGGCTTGAATAAAGTCAACTAATCCTCTTGAGTATCTATGAGGTACTTCATCAAGAAACTTTAGCATTTCGTTAATTTGGTCAATATGGAATTCAATTTGCATTATTTACTCACTTTCTTTTTTTCTGCTGCTCGTTTGACGGATAGGGCGATTGCTACTGCTTGTTTTTGGGGTTTGCCTGCTTTGATTTCTGCCTCTATGTTCTTGCCTACTGCTTTTTGCGACTTGCTCTTGATTAATGGCATTTTTAATTTCCTTTGGAATTTCCATAATAAAACGGTAATCAACTTCTAATCTGTCAATTTTAAGGTCTGACATTTGAGTTTTATACCAACCAAAATGATTCATCATTTTTTCAAATAAACTTCTATCATCTAAAATTTCTACACTCATTAACAATTCCAATTTTTTAATGATGCTTTGGCTCTTGGTGCATCGCCTTTAGCGTGTTTAACAACTCCTTCCATGCGAGCACAAAAAGATTTCTTTCTACCTTCGTCTTTTTCAGTCTTAGGATTAGGAGCTGGTGCTTTTAAATTAGCATTGTTTTTAGCATTGTATTCAGCACGACCTTTAGCCGTCATGCCAGCACCTTTGTCGGTAGGATTGTAAGTCTTACCCTTGCCTGTAGTTTTATGTTCAATTGGTTTGTCGTGTTTTTTCATTATTTTTTCGCAGTCTTAGCTGATTGTTTAAATGCTTCAGCAGTTGGCGCACCTTTACTACCAGGTTTACGCATCTTCTCGACTGGTTTACCTTCTGCTTTTTCACGTTCTATACGTGCCTGTTTTTTATGAATATTGGCATATAAGCCAGGTTTTGTTGCCATTATGCTACCTCCTGTTCAAAACATACATCTTCCCATGACATGATTAAATAGCGTTCATTGCCTTCAAAATATTCTTGATACTTCAAATATTCATCATTGCCCATTGTGCCAAATCTAACAAATGATCCTACACTAATAGGCATTGGCTCACGCTTACCGTTAAGTAGTTTTCTGCCAGGGCCAACAGCCATGACAGTACCCATATTATCTCGTTCATCCATAATTACTTCAATAATTGCTGATTTCTGTCTTTCAATAGGTTTAACGACAATTTTGTCGTGCATTGGTTTAAGATTCATTTTTTCTAGGCCTTCCTGGTTTAGGTTTTATTGAACCAACTTCTGCCATAATAGTTTCTCTTGTAACATCTGCGACAAGATTTTCTAAAGCAGCAGGACTAGGATTTTGTTGAAATTCGCCACACCATTCTGTAGCGTGTCTATTTTGATACGTTGGGTATCTGCGACAATTTCCCATTACCATATTTGGGTCTGAGAAATATATACAATTTAGGCAAGTCTTATTAAAATTACTGTTAGCCATTCAACATTATCCTGTTGTGTTGGTTAAAAAGCCCTACTTTCTTTACCGAGAATTTAGGGCTTTTGTTTAATTACATCTTATCTTGTGCGTGATCCATACGGCTATGTTCGTAGGCAACATGCTCTCTAGAACCGCCTTTCATTTCGCCACACATACCATCATTTTTACCTAAATGTGATGCGTCACGAGAACCAATGCTATCAGCCTTCCCCATTGCTACACCGCCAACAAGTTTAGCTTTTCTTTCGCCAGATGTATCGCTAGAAGTTGCACCTGTTGGAGCTTTAGCGCCAGTTACCGATGGCACACCTTTTAAACTGTTAGGGCCTTTTTCGCCGCCCATTTTTTCGCCTGTACGATCAGATGACTTAACACCTTTTGGTTCTTTTTCGCCTGAAGCTGGTTTACCATAATTCATTGTATTTTTTCCTTTGCAAAGAAATCTCACCATTGAGATACTTTATTTTACTATAAATTTACTGCATATCAAGAACTTTTATTAGTCGAATTGCACCGTCAGTATCATTAATTCTTGTAACTGCCGAACCTTTCCAATCAGCCATAAACTTTAATTGCGCTTGCGTAAACTTCTTTTGCTCACCTGATTTAATTTCGACAAGGACTGTTTGATGGTTATAACCAACAACTAAATCAGGAAATCCCTGCCCCATTCTGCTTGCATCAAAGACAGTTGCACCCAACGAACGTAGTGTTTTTACGACTTCTTGATGGTTTAGGTCAACTCTTTTTGCGTATGTCATTGTAAAATAATAATATTATGTTATAAATATGTAAACTTCTAAAGGACTTGTATGCCACCACCATTAGTGACGGATGAATACTTTATACAATTATGGCATGAATACAAGTCACCTTCAAAATTAGCCAAAGTTATAAATTCAGATTTAGCAGCTTTATATAAAAGACGTAGATCATTAGAAAAAAAATATAACATTAAACTTGAATCAATAGAACTTACAATAAAAAAAGAATTTAAGCCTGAGCAAGAACGAGCAAAACTACAAGCAAAACTTGACGAAACTAGATTAAATGTAAGACGTGGTGCAAACATAGAAAATGGTCGTGTCATTGTGTTTAGTGATGCTCACTTCTATCCTGATACGGAAACTACAGCATACTTAGCACTCTTAGAAGCAATTAAAGAATACAAACCAGAAGTAATTATTGCCAATGGTGATATTTTTGACGGTTCTTTAATTAGCCGACACCCACGCATAATGTTTAATGATGCACCTACTGTATTAGAAGAACTAAACGCAGTTACGCATTACATGGGTGAAATTGAAGCAGTTTCCAAGTTTAAAAAAAATTTAATACATACGTTTGGCAACCATGACGCACGATTTGAATCATTCTTATCTGCCCAAGTACCACAATACCAAAACATTAAAGGATTTAGTCTTAAGGATCATTTACCATCTTGGCAGCCATGTTGGTCATTTTGGTTAAATGATGAAACCATTGTCAAGCATAGATTAAAAGGTGGAGCTTATGCTGGTTATAACAATGTCAAAGCAGCTCTCGGAGCTAATATTGTTACTGGCCATACTCATGTACTAGCCGTACAGCCACTTACAGGGTATCAAAAGACTTTTTATGGTGTACAAACAGGAACATTAGCCCACCCTAAAGGCAATCAGTTTATAGACTATTGTGAAGATTCTCCTGTGGACTGGAGGTCAGGGTTTGCTATGCTGACATTCTATAAAGGTAGATTACTTATGCCTGAGTTATTCCAAGTACACGATGAAAATGACCATACAATAGAATTTCGTGGCAAGGTATATGGTGTATGACACCATCAGCCAAAATTTGTGAGATTATTTATTGCATGGTGTGTCAGTTACCACCACTCGATAAATGGAAACTTCCAAATACAGCACAAATTGAATTTATCTGCTTAGATGAATTATATGTAGATGACGCTAAAACTATACCTGCGTATGCAACGTATATGTTTAATGAAGAAACAGAATTGCATGAAATATGTATAAATAAATCAAAAAATTATACATACGATGCGTTACTTGGAAGCATTTTGCATGAAACTATACATATGAAACGATTTAAAACTAAACATTGGGCAGAGCATGATCGAGTGTTTAAGTCTTATGCTAATCGTATATGTAAAATGTATGGCTTATCCAAAATTGGATTCTAACCTTGTAATTTAGCCATACCACTACCTGATTTACAAGTTTAATAATTCCATTGTTTGAAATAATAGGGTTTGCTCGTCAATTCCATAGCAAGATTCAAATCCTTTTCTGCCAAGTCCGTGAACACCAGTATTCCCTCGATGATGCTCTGGGCAAAGTCCAATGACTTCGGCATTTTTTCTTTTCCCACCAAATCTTCTAATGTGGTGAATTTCAGGTTGTGTTGTACCGAGTTTAAGATGCAAACAGAGAATACATCCCAATCGTGCAATTTTTCCATATAATTCTTTTTCTGTTTTTTTCACCTAGTTATTTTTTCTATTTGTCTATTTGTAGCAGACTCAGTTCTGAAAACTTCTATTTTTAATTTACAAGTTTCAATAATCAATTTTAATCTTGCATAATTATGTTTAGCAGAAAATAAATCATCACAATATTGTATATATTCGTCAGAAGCCAACGCATCCATTTCTTTACCTGCAATAGATGGATTGGTACTCTCTTTCATTTTTAAAGCCTTTAAAGCGTGTTTATAAGATTCTAAAAAAGCTAATTTAGCATCTGCTTCAGCATAGTCATCAATAAGGTCAACAATATGTTGTATTTCATCATTAGGATTTATCATCTATTCTTCCTTTAAGGATGTTCCAAGCTGTTGCTGCACACAATGGAACTTGTCCATTTCCAATGGCTTTAAGTCTGTCCACTCTAGCGGCCATCCCATCAGCCACTCTGTCCACGTTGGGTTCAAATGCCCACCATTGTGAATTCCAGCTACTTGTTCTCCAAGATTCGATTTTCCTCTGTCCCAACTCGCATGGCGAGAATCTTGTGCTTTTGGTGTTCCCCAATATGTTGGATTCTTCATATCTTTGCAAGGTATTTCGCCTGAATACATTACTTGTTCCGCTAGATTGGCTGGTTGAACTGTATTGTGTCCTTGACTCTCTCTTTGCTTGGTTCTGTATTCCATTGCTTGTGAACTGCGACCTGATATTGCTGTTGCTGTTAAAGTAAGCCAATAACCAAATTCGTTTTCTGTGGTGGTTTGCTCCCACGTTATCTGCTCCCAACACACCCCATTCCGCATCGTACCCCAATTGGGCCAAGTCTCTAAGGACTGTTCCAAGTCCTCTAGCAGTGAGCATTGGGGAATTTTCCACAAATGCGTATTTGGGTCTAACCTCGCCAATAATCCTTGCCATCTCTCGCCACATTCCTGATCGTTCACCGTCAAGTCCATCTCCTTTTCCTGCAACTGAGATGTCCTGGCATGGAAATCCTCCAGATACGACATCAACAATTCCTCGCCACGGTTTTCCGTCAAAGGTTTGTACGTCATCCCAAATCGGGAAAGGCGGGAGTATTTTGTCATTTTGTCTTGCGACAAGTACGCTTGCTGGGTAGGCTTCCCATTCGACTGCACAGACTGTTCTCCATCCGAGCAAATGTCCCCCAAGTATTCCTCCACCAGCGCCTGCGAAAAGAGCCAACTCATTCATTTAGCTACCAATCCGAGGCCTATATTGCCTATAAAATATCCTACAAATGACACACCTAGAGCTACATTACCTTTAAGGATTTGTTCTATCGCAACGTATAGATAAACTATACCTATTGCCCATATTAAATAACTACTCATCTTTTTTCCCTTTTAAGATGTTAAATTGCATTACCATTTCTTTTTTTAATTCTTCTGCTGCAACTTTACCTCTATGTTTTTCAACAAGCAACAAATAATTTCTACGTTGTTGTAAAGGTGTTTGTAAAGTTGAAATAGCTTCTGTTATACGCCTGTACTCCTCACTTGTTTTATCTATATCCATAAAAAAAAGAATAATATCATTACTAACACAATAATGATTCTATCTAATTTTTGTTCAAAGTTCTTAATATCTTTACTATTCATATATATTTAATCTATATTTTTAAACAATACGCTACCTTGAGTGGTCACCCCACTATCCATCCATAATAATAAGTACTACATATTATTACTAATGCTACCTAAGTTAATGTTCATTCGATTAGGAACGGTTATTACCACTCATTTAAACCTAATCTTGTGCTATACCCATTTAAGTTAGCGAGGCTTGCAACGGAGTGTACGTTAGCCTATGTTTCCTTCCAAGCATCCCATCTAGGATCACTACTGACGTGTGGAGTACGGTCACCCAAATGAAAATGCCCATTCAACTGAGTTGGTGTGGAAGTCTAAACATAAATCAACTCAATAAAATCTATGTAAGAAAACCAACCCATGTGAATAGGCACTTATTGAGTTAAATCATGTCGGCTTCCACCCCTGACAATTAAAATTATAAACTATTTTCTATTCTTTGCAAGCTCAGGCCATATCATCCACCAGGTATTAGGAAATAAATCTTTTCTAGTAACTAAACCATGACTATCTTTTTCTAGTTTAGCCGCTAAAAATACTAATTGACCATGTGGTAAACCTCGATGTCTCCATTGTGCAACTGCTGGAGGTGCTACGTTACATAATTTAGCAACTTCATATGTTCCTCCGAGCAAGTCAATCAATATAGAATCATTCCAATTATGTTTGTTAGTTGTAGTTTGCATAAAGTTATCTTAATTTATTTTTGATTATTTTACAACACTTGTTGCAACATATATTAATTTTTGTTAATATAACAACATAGTTACTTAAAGGGAGAAAACTATGATTGATACAAGTGATATTGATGATGAAATGCAAGAAATGAGAGTAATGCAAGAAGAACGTCAAATGAGACTTTTAGAAGCATTAGAACGTATGGAATACGGAACAATGACAGAAGAAGATAAACAAGTCATTTGGTTTGAATGTGGTATGCCACGTTCTGCGTTTGTTCAGTATATGGGGCATTGATATGAACTCATCTGCTACCGTAAAAGAATTAGCCACAGCCCTTGCTATTGTGCAAGGCCAATTAACCTTTGCTAAAAAAGATTCTAAAAATCCATTTTTTAAATCTAATTATGCCGACCTTGAATCTGTTTGGGATTCCTGTAGAGAATTATTATCTGCCAACGGTTTAGCAATTATGCAGTTTCCTGGTGATTATGTTGATGGCAATATGACATTAACTACTGTAATGACGCACTCTAGTGGTGAATGGGTAGCTCAAAATATGAGCTTGCCTGTTTCTAAGCCAGATGCTCAAGGTGCAGGATCAGCCATAACATATATGCGTAGATATGCTTTAGCAGCAATTGTCGGAGTTGTCCAAGCTGACGATGATGGAAACTCTGCATCTGAAAAAGCAACAAGTGTTGCCGAAAAAGCACCAAGCATTACTGCTCAACAAATAGCGTCTATAAACGCTTTAATTGAACAAACTGCTTCAGATGAGGCTAAGTTACTTGCTTACTTTAAAAAGCCTTCTGTGTCGCTTTTAGACAGAAATCAAGCCATTAATGCAATTGCATTACTAGAAAAAAAATTAGGAGAATCAAATGTCGGTTAATAAAGTTATTTTAGTAGGCCATGTAGGTAAGAATCCTGAGACTCGTGCGTTTCAAGATGGCACAGGTGTCACCAGTTTTAGCTTGGCAACGTCTGAAAAATATAAAGATAAAAGTGGCAATTTGTCAGAACAAACCGAATGGCACAACATTAGTTGCTTTGGTAAGTTATCAGAAATTGCTTCTAAATTGGTAACTAAAGGCACTCAGTTATATATCGAGGGCAAAATCAAAACAAATAAATACACGGATAAGTCTGGTGTAGAAAAGTATGCAGTAAACATTGTAGCAAGTAGTTTGCAGTTGTTGGGTAGTAAAGAAGTAAAAACCCCATCTGTTGATTATGGAGAAATCAGTACCAAGCCTTCACAATCTTTAGGTGATATTTTAGAAGATTTACCGTTCTGAGGAAGTTATGGATAATATGATTCGTGAATATGCGAAGAATAATTCTGACACGTTTACACAGTTTTTTGGTGTAGATGAAGAACGTACTGTGTATCAATTTGATCAAGTCGGACTTAACAGATTTGTTAATCAAGTAATACAACGTACTTCTGAACTGTCAGAAAAAATCGTTTATTCGTAAAGATTATTAACTTTATTGAAATTTCATGCACTTGCGTGATGGGATAGTGTTCACTTTAAAGGGAAAGAAATGAACTGCAAAACCTGTAAATATTGGTATAGTCCTAAAGGATTTGATGCAATGGGCATTTGCCGTAGGTATCCACAATTACAAAACAAAGCCCCTGATGACTGGTGTGGCGAACATATAGAATTAGTTGTGTTTATCAAAAAGGTGCAAAAATGACTGCAAATGAACTAGCTTATGCAATGGTGTACGAAAAAGTTTACCGATAGGTAATTTTGTATGAAAAAATGTGTAAATGTACGAAAAAGTTTACCGTTCGGTATTCTTGAATTTTGTATAAATATGTAATTTGTTAATGTTTTTGTGTAATTTAAGAAACAATTTTAAAATATCATAAAGGGAAAATATGATCATTACAACAGAAAGTAATTCAGCTCATTGGTACACAGCCGATGGCCAACCTAGTTATACACGCATTGCCAAAAACGGGAATGTACGCAATACAACACTTGCAGATGCAAAAAAAGAGGGATTGTTGCCAAGTGTTACGACTATTATCAATGTCTTGTCTAAGCCTGGTCTTGATCGTTGGAAACAAGAACAAGTCCTATTAGCTAGTCTTACCTTACCTCGTGGAGAAAACGAACCAGAAGCCGATTGGTTAAAGCGAGTTACGGAAGACTCTCGTAGTACAGGCAAAGATGCTATGAATCGAGGCACACAAATGCACAACGTGTTAGAGGCTTATTTTAGCCAAATATATATGCCTGAGTACCCCAACTATACACAAAGAACCGAAGAAGCTTTACGCAATCATTTTGGTGATCAGTTTTGGCATTGTGAAAAGTCGTTTGCACATGAATTAGGATATGCTGGTAAATGCGATTTATACAGCGATGAGGGCATTGTGGTAGATTTTAAGACAAAAGAATCCCTTAAAAACGCTGCCGTCTATGATGAACATATTTTACAACTTTCTGCTTACTCGTATGGATTAAAAATGCCATTGGCCAAATGCGCCATTGTATTTGTATCTGAAACAGAAACCCAAGTTCACGAAATAGATCAAGAAGATTTACAACGTGGATGGAAAATGTTTCAATGTTTATTAACCTATTTTAGAATAAAGAATAATCTCAGTCAGGGGTAACAGGGGTTTACTCCCTTTTTCCCCATCACGTTGTTATCCCTGACTACCTCTGTTGTATTTTTGCACATTAGGGTATGTACTTACTTGCATTATTAACAAAACTTAATTATTCTGTAGTTGTTGTATTCATTAATCATTTTAAAGGGAAATAAAATGCAAACATTTATAGAAGCAGTTATTGGAGCAGTTGTAGTATTTGGCCCAGCGTTGGTTTGTTGGATTATTGTAAGGGGATTTTAATGAGCTTATATAATATTATGTCTACAGGCACATCTTTTGATTCTTGGTTAAGTACAGATACAGAAGCAGAACGTCACGCAGCTTCAGAAGATATTATTGAAAAACGTGTAAAAGAATTATGCAATCACAATGCTGACTACGACCATACATTGTTTGAGAACTTTAGCCAGGATGTTTTTTCTGCAACGATTGAACAGGCAGAGTCGATTGAAGATTATTTAAAATCAAAAGACTTTGAAAAACTTGGTCGTTTGTTATGGTGCATCTCAGTTGAGTCTCGTGAGAAATTAGCAAAAGCACAAGCTCAACAAGACTTTGAAAATGGAGAACTTTATGCTTGAAGACGCTGAGTATTGGAAATCTATGTTTGAAAAAGCCATGACTGAATTAGATAAAACAAATGCCCATCTGAAAGAAATGTCAAATCAGTTGCGTGAACTAGAAACTAAATTATTAGGAGGGCCAACTAAATGAAACTAGCAGCCCTTCTTATATCAACTTTTATTTGTGGGTTTGTTATATATCTTGCAGAACTACCTGCCCAAAAGGTGTACGACTGTAAATATGTATCATATCCAAATGCAATAGATATACCTCAACACGTTATTCACGAATGTCAGAAAAGGAACTTAACATGACGCAATACGAAATCATTGTAAAACTAGCTAAGAAACGCTGGATTAGCCCATTAGACGCTTTAAATGCAGGTGGTGGTATGAAACTATCAACTAGAGTTGGAGAACTGCGTAAAGCTGGTTATACCATTTTAGATAAATGGCATCCATCTAAGTCTTTTAAACTTTATAAATGCGTAGGAGAACCAAAATGACTCCACATTCTGAATCTAAGTATTCAAATGACAACCCACCTTGGAAAGATCCAGAATGGGTTTATAAGCCAGCATTAAATACAAATATTGCTTCAAAAATTGAAGAAGTTTTATGCAATGATATGTTGTGGTCTGAGGCTTAATATTTTCTCATGTGTGGCAAAGGCGCATCTTTCTGATTAGATTGGTGCGCTTTTTCCATTGGCAAATTAATATGTTTATCTAATTTTTTTTCTAAACGTTTTAATTCGTTGTGTTCTGCCTTTTCATGCTCACGTTCAACAACGTAATGCCCTTTTTTTGATTCGTGATGTTTGCCATCAATTTTAAAATTTGTCATAACATTTCCTTTGCATTTTGTTTAACTTGTGCCACTCTTGCTAACCAGCCTTTACCAAACGTATTAAATAAAGCTAGTGATCTGTAAAACAGTTCTTTTTGTGCAGAATATTTATCTATCATATTACTGACATCTGTTTCATTAATTAATTTCATTGTATTAGGGCCTATAACTCCATCAGGAACGCATCCTAGCGATTTCTGCAATAGTCTGATACTTTGCCCTACACCCATATTAACCGATGCGTCAAATGCCATGTAATCAATACCTGTTGGCAAGTCTGGGCATTTAGATTTGTTCCAATAAAGTGCCTTATAAAATGGTGTAATGTCAGCGACGGTAAGTTTAGCCATCTCACCATCTTCAATAGGTCGTTTTAAATATGTTGACCATGCTGATTTTGTTACCCCCATCATAGTCTCGCCACCTGGATCTTTAGGGTTATTGCTATAAAGTCCTTCAGACTTCAAAACTAACTTTAAAGAACGGTCAAAATTATTGTCCAATTGGTGTACTCCTATGTAACATATCTGTTTGTTTTTCAGAGTGAGCAGAACTGCCAAAATAAAAACTTACAATAGCTGTCCACGCTGTGCCTAAACTACCCAACATTAAAAGTAAGGCATCTGACTTGGTTACGTTGTCAGTCATTAAACCTACTAAAATACCAAAAAAACCTATAGTCACCCCAATAGCTAAAATGGCAGGGATATAAGATTTAGTGGCAACTTGCATTTCTCTAGCAGATTTACGATCATCTGTGGCCAACTTTTCAAAATTTAATCCTAGCTCATTAGCCTGTTTTTGCAATTCTATTTCTGCTTGTTTAATAGATGCTAGTTGATCAGAAGTTAATTTACCTGATTCAATTGTGTTTTGTACGTCTTTTTCATCAATGCCAAGAGCTTTAGATATAGCAGTTACAGCCAATCCTGCAAGTGGGCCACCTAGTGCAGTTGCTATGCCTGGTGCTATTTGACTTAACCATTCCATACTATTCCTTTAATATTATAATTAACATCATGCAAATCAATGCAAACATAGTCCACCATTTAAACAAATCATCATCCACGCACTATATCTTTCTTTGATCTAACCGTCATTTTTGTAGGATACTTTACTTTTTCTTGGTTAATTTTAACTATAAAATGTAAATAAATAATGTATGCCCAAAAAATAAGTTCAATATTGTAAACAATGAACCAAATGGTTATCCATGTCATACAAGTCCAAAGTAATACAACAAACAAGTTATAAAAAATGCAGCTAAAAAACAATAAAATTGTACTCGTTTAACATCACGCAATTTGTGACCGTAATAACTAGCGTTTTCTTTATGTTCTTTTTCAACAACTGCTTTTAATTCTAAAACCTTGTTCCATTCTTTTGCACCGTACTTAACTTTAAATTCTGCTTCTGCTTTATTTTCCGCAATAATTATAGCTTTTTGTGATTCATATTCTTGCATAGCTCGATATATCATTGAGTTTTCTATGGTTTGTTCATGTATCTTATGTTTTTTTCTTGCTTCTAATTCTTGTAATGCTACTTCTGTACCATCATGTTGAATATTCTCGATAGACTGAGTAAGTTTTTTACCAGCTTCTCGGCTTTGTTCAAGACTATTTGCTAAAGTTTTAGCCCCTTCTGCAATTGGATTATTCACATTATTTACTCGAAAACAAATGTGTTAAATATCCAACAATAGTGCTTAGTCCTGAAACTACCATCATGCCAACCCAAAAACCCCCACGACCTTTATTAGCCAAAGCAAGCAATTCTTCCATGCTAGCTTCAAGTTTATCAACTTTAGTGGACAACTGATCAACTTTTTCCCAAAGCTGACCGTATTTAACAGGATCAATTTGAAAGTCAGACATGATTAACTTTTTATAATAAACGCTAAAGCATAATAAGGAGGCAAGTTAGCATTTGTACCACTTACACCTGTTGATGCGTTGGTCGTTGCTACTGTAATTCCTGTTGTTGCTGAATTTGTAGACGGAGCGCCAGGCGAGCCACCGCTACCTGAATATAAAAACCCGCCACCTGGGTTTGCATAGTTTGGTGTAACGTGTGAGTGTCCAGGATCAGTAACGACTGAGGTAGCCGTATGTGTATGGCTTACAACAATAGCATCTGTTGAGCCACCTGTTTGACCAACAGAATAGCTATTACCTGCACCTAAAATAAATGAGTTTCTAAGATCAGGAGTGCCGCTTGTACCATCGCACAATAACCAACCACTAGGAATAGAACCAATAGAACCTGACCATATTGCAATTAATCCTGTTGGAACTACATTAGATACCGCAGGTGCGTTTTGTAAAATACCATAAAGGTTATCATAAGACTGTATTTGGTTATTGCTAGAATCAGTCAAAATAAACTTATAAGAATATCCTTGCGTTAGCCATATTTCAGTTTGTGGCCTACCATCACTACCCAATACAATAGGATTAGCATTAAGAATTAATCCATTAACATCAGAATATGTTGTTAAAGGAGTAGATGAACCTGCTTGGTAAGTATAAATATACCCACCATTAAGAGGTAATCCTGTTGTGGTTAGGAATTGAAATCCATTACCGATTGGTGATAATAAGACGGCCATTATTTTTTTCCTATATCAGAAAGTTTAATATTTTTTTTCATTTGCTCTTCTAATTTTTTTGATTCTTTTTGTTCTTTTTTTGCACTCAATTTACTTTGGGTTGCTTCACCTTGTTTTCTACCTAAAAAGCTACCTATTGCAGTTCCTACGCCTGGCGCAATTGCCGTACCTATAGCTGCGCCAGTTGCTTCTGACAATCCAGGAATAGATTTTTCAATTAATCCAACTCTACGTTGTTGTAAACCCCCACCTTCATATTCATGTTTAGGTTGCATAAAATGACCACCTAAATTTAATGTATAAAATGCTTTTTGTTCACTTGGCGCAAAACCATGTTTAATTTTTTCAGCTCTTGCATTTAAAACTGTATGTACAGCATTTTTATTCCATTCCCCAGCATTTTTAGCACCAGCTTGGTAAATTTCTCTAGCTAAACCACCAAGTATTTCTGCTTTAGCAACCCTCGCATAATTTTGTATTTCTTTTGGAACTTGCATTTCAAATTTTTTTGTTTTAACTAAACCATTTTCTAATAAAGTTAAAGTATCAAAAACGTGTTTCCATTGATCAACAGGCATTTGATTTAATTTAGTAATTATTTTTTCAAATGGCACGCCTTTTTGTATTCCATTAGGATCAAGTTCGCCAAATAATTCTTTCATACCTTTTGATTCAAACAATGTTTTTTCAGCTTCATGCAAATTATCTGCTTTTTTATATAAACCTTCACCACCAGCAGCCGCAATATCTTGATCAATTGCACGATTAATACGAGCAATAATTTTTGCATTGTCTGGTGACCAATCAGCGTTAAGTGCTTTTTTTACAGCGTCATAAGCACTTATACTACCTGGTGGATGAACAATCCCAAATTCATCTTTAAAACCAATTTCTTTAGCTAATTTAATTAATTCTTCAGCACTTGCAGCTACTCCTTCGTTTTTCTTTAATCCTAATCCAGCTTTAAATTGTGGATCAGATAATAAATCATTTACATGAGTAGTTTGTATCGAATTATCGCCAACTTTATTTTTGGCTTCTTGAAATAAGTTTTGTTTTTCTTGTTTTATATGTCCTAATAAACCTTCTTCACTAGCAATTGCATCGTGCATAACTTGACCACGTTCATAATCACTTAATAAATTTTTATTTGCACCAGTATTTGTTATGCGTTGTTCACCATATTTATACAAAGCATTTTGTTCATTAGCAATTTGCTCTTTTAAAATTTGTCCACGCATTGTTGGATTAGGCATTTTTGCTTCTGCAAATTCATTTCGCAGCGTATTTTCATTGCGTGTTTTTACTCCTTCACGCAAACCTAATTCACCATTACCAATTTCATTAACAATTTGCGCTATTTGTGACTGTTCTGTTTTTGGTACATCTTTAGAAATTCGTGACAATTTTACTTGTGGATATTGACCTTTTGATTCTATATCTTCACCTGTAAATCTGCCGTAAGGGTTAATTTTTGTTTTTGCAGCACCAACACCTGATAAGGTTGGTTCTAATGGTTGAAGCGTTACAGTAGGTTTCCCTTGTGGTTTTTTCATTTCTGCCACTGCTTCGCCTAATGAATCTGCAACGGTTTTAGATACTTCTCCAGCCTTAGAAATCGCCTTAACAGGATTTGCTTTTAGCATGGCCATATTAGTAAAGAATGAAACATCACTTTTCGGTATGCCTAATTGATTGGCAATCCATTCATCACCTTTTTCTTTGTTTTCGCCAATAAATCCCATAATTTTACCAAGTGCTTCATTTTGGTATATAGGGTCATTAGTAATTCCAAATGCTTTACCTACTGGTTTATCAACATAACTAGTTAACTTATTGGAGATTTCTTCGGCTTTATCTGCACCTAAAAATCGGGTAGATGGGTAGGATACGTTTTTAACAAAGAAAGGCAATACACCGCCAATCGTGTTATCAAATAGAGCTGCTAGGTCTTTAGCAATAAATGATGGATTGGTTAAATCCCTACCCATTTGCTCTAATTGCGGTTTAGCTTGGCTTGGCACTGCATTTTGAGCTTGACGTTTTAAGTGCGGGAAACCAACAAATGCGCCAGTATCTTGAGGGTTTTCTTCTATTGGTTGCGTGACTTGTTTAACTTGCTTAACTGGTGTAGTGCCTAAAATTAAACTACTAACATCATCAGCTGGTTGCTGTGTTATTTGCTGCCCTTGTTGTTGATTTGGTTGTTGATCTGTTTTTTGTAAAAAACTTTTTGCGCCTTTTTCTTGCAAAATAATAGGGCCACTTAAAATATGTCGAATAACAGGATTACTTAAATCAATTTTATCATCAGGTTTAATACCTGTTTTTTGAGATACATTTCTAATATATGCTTCTGTATCATTATTATCGCTTGGAGGAGCCCATCGAGATATAACTCCTCTAATGGTATTAATTCCATGTTTACTACCATAGGCTTTTAAATTATCATCAATAGCTTTAATGCCTTCTTCAAATGTTTGATGTTGCACAAATCCAGTTCCACCAACAGGTCGAATATTACCAACATTCATGGCATTAACTTTACCGCCTTGTTGTGGAGTAGTTTTTGGTTGTTCTCCACCAATTAAAGAAAGAACGTCATCACTCATTCTAGTGATCCAGTTTGCTGTAATTTAATTAAATTACGATATTTTTGTTCCGCTGTTTTACGTTCTTTAGAACCTACTGGCCCAAGCAGTTTTTCTGTTTCTTTATGTTTTTCATCGCTAGACATATTAGAATCTTCTGCAATATTTATAATTTGAAATATTTTGCTATCAGCGTTTTTTGACCATTCTTGTTTAAATTTATTCATATTATTATCACCAAAACGATCAGAAAACTTTTTAGCCCCTGTTGCTTGCATATCTAAATTTGTTAAATCTGCTTCAGTTCTTTGGGCAATTCCAATTAATATTTTTGGCGGATATGTTTCATCGCCATTAGCTATTCGTTTTAATCTTAATCCTTCAACAGTATCTAGTGAACCGCCTTGAGCAGTAATATTAGCCATTTGTGTATTTGCTAAATCTTTAGATAATTCTTTATAACGAATTCCTTGTTCAGTTCCTAAAAATGTAGATGCTTTTCTTTCAAGCGCACCTAAAACACCACCTGTTGGCAATGTTGCACTTTGTTGTAATTCACGAGCTTTGCTTATTACTTCTTTAATATTTCGTTTATCTGTTACTAAATTTGTTTGCCTATTAATTAAATTATTTTTATAAGTTATTCCTGACAATTTATCTGATTCTTCAGACGGCATTGGCAAATAAGGAGAATTAGGATTTCTAATAGGATAAGGGGTTTTAACAGGTTGACTATACTCTGGCAAATTCATTGCTTGAGGAGTTACTCTTGTTGTTGGTTGAGCAGTTTGTGGGGTTTGTTCTTGATAGGATTGATTAGTTGGTAATTGACCAGGCAATATACCGCCAGGATATAATTTTTCTAATTGCGATAAAGAATTTAAGGTTTGTGCTTGTTTTTGTGCCAACCAACCTTTTAATTGTATTGAAGAAGCATTTTGAGGCAAACTTTGCAAAATAGATTGTAATGCTTCAGGTGTTCCACCATGTATTTTGTTTAATTCTGTTGCTTCTTTAACAATATCATCAGAAGTTAAATTATCTTTTACTGATAATTTTTGCATTGCTTGTATAGAAGTATTTGCTTGCTTTGTTAAATTTTCTAATTTTTGAGTATTTAAAACTGTTTGTGCAGATTCAACTTCTAATGGCATTTTTTGTTCTGCACCAGTTGCTTGTATTTGTGCGAATTTACTTTGTGCTTTAGCTTGTTCAACACTTGATTCATATAATTCTTTTTCTTTTTGATAAGCTAAATTACTTCTGCCAATATTTAACATATCAGCCAATGACATAGGCTTTTGCGTATTTAAATTGCCATATATACTTAAGTCAGCTTTTTGAATTTCTGCCATGATTATTTCCTATTCTATAGTGTAATCAGGATTTGGAATTTGACCTTGACCACCGTATCCATAAACATTTCCACTTCCATATTGATTCATGGCAGAATTAGCTTGATTAACTTGATTAGACCCACCTTTACCTAAACTATTTAAAAACGCTAAATTACCCACATTTTGTAAATTATTGCCATAAGCAGTTGCTTGACCAATTGTCCCTGCTGCTTGTGCATTACCTATGCCTGTAGTTAAATTAGCCACGTTTGTACCTGTGCCAATTAACGCATTTGCAGTTCCAGTAGCACCTTGTAAACCAATTCCTGATATGCCAGCTAATTTGTTATAAATATTGGTTTGTTGCGCTTGATAGTTATTAAATGCGTTTTGATATGCGTTTTGTGCATAATTTTGACTAAATTGATTTAAGCCTTGCAAAGCATTACCACTCATCATGCCACCAGCGGCATTTGCAGCAGCATTGGTTGTGCCTTGACCTTGTTGTAAACCAAATTGATAATTAGGTGCTAATTGTGCATTTAAATCAGCGTTGCTAAATTGACTTGTTAAATACGGTAAGTTTGCATTTAAAGCATTTACACCTGTTTGACCTAATTGCGTGTAAGGGGCATATTGCTGTGCTCCCTCACGACCAGCAGTTAAAATTTGTGCTTGTGCTTGTCTTTGTGCGTCTGCTTGTGTGTTTGCAGCCCTTCTAGCAGCATCACTTTGCATAGCCCCACTCAATACAGTACCACCAACAACAATACCAGCAGTTACTGGATCATTTCTTTCACCATAGGCAGGCCCACCAAAAGGGTCACCAATTGGGTCGTGTAAACCCATTGTTCGAGTTTGAGACCTACTAGCATAAATTTTAGTCAACATATTTGCACCTATCGCATTTAAGTATAATTTTACTACCTTCTCTAGCAATTTCATAGAATCCTAGACGTTTACAGAAAATTAAACCTTTGTCATAATTTTCCATAACCATTGTTACTGCATACCCATATTCATCAATTACTTTTTTCAATGTTTCTTTTAAATGCTTGCGTATCGAAAAGGTTGGTTTTTCACCATATCCTATGTGAACCTCATTGCCTTTTTGTATTACACATCCAACTAAAACATTATTTTGATACAAGGGAATTTGTTTCCAATCATTAAATAACTGCTCAAATGTCTTATATTCCAATTCTGTGCGATTTTTTACTGATTCATACAGTATTTTTAACGCATCAGACATTGTAATAAGGCACTTTAAAAGGTTTACCATTCACCGTTACATTAATAAATCCTACAGGTTTAGCAGGTAAATTGGCTGAACCAGCAGTTGCACTTGGTGAATCATTAAAATTTAATATATTTAAAAAGAATTGTTGCCATGCCCTAGTTGGTCGTTTAGTCTGTTCATCCATGAACTCAACCTGTGGATACGGAGTATTGCTAGGATTTAAACTCACGATTCACCTACCGTTGCTTTTAAGTTAGCAGATACAATCACCGCTTTTACAGGATCAGTTACCACAACCTCAAACACTCGATCACGAGCTTGACCTAATCTTCTCCAAATAGCACGATTCTTATATTTACCTTCTTTACCAATATTTACCCAATGTTCGTTTGACCACGTTGAACCACCGTCATTTGACCAACGCAACATAGCTTGTGGGTTTGCACCTACATTAGGTATAACTTGACCAATTAAAACAGTTTCATCAGCAGCTATAAAAAATGTTTGATTAGGAGCTAATAAGAATGGTGATGAGAATACTCTGTTTGCTTGCGTAGGATAACTAGGTTGTGCATTTTGCAATCCAACACCAGGCTGAAAATAGATTTGTAATTCATCAAAATACATTCTTTGATAATCAGCCACTAAATGAACTGCCCTACGCAATCTGCGTATTTCTTGGCCGTTATCTGTGTAATTGTTTTGATCTAACTGATATATATTGCCATTTTCCCAATCACCTACTAAATTCATGTTTTGAAAGTTAGCTTGGCAATTACCTCTGTGACGATGGTACACATTTTGATTATCAATCCATAACCATTTATGCCACATTCCTGTAGCAACGTCATATACCCAAGTTAAATCTAAACTAGGAAAACTTAATACATAACATTCGTGACCTTCTAATTGATAAGTCCACGCAATAGCGTCTTGAACATATTGATCAACTAACGTATTTTCTACGGCATGAGTTGATATTCGTGTAGGAAAATAACCGTTCATCATCATTACTTGAGATTGCCCACGAATATTACGGCTTAAATAAGCAAATGAATTACCTATTCTTGCAACAGAAAACTTCGCAACTATACCGTGCTGACTTGATGAGCCTGGTATTCTTTGAAACGGAAATGGAAATGTACCTACATCTGACCATACTTCACTTGTAGTTTCACCCAATAAATACACTTGTCCATGATCGGCAATAATAGAAACTAAATTATCAGGGCCAGTAAACTTACTAGCAAATGATAACGCAGGGGTTATAGGGCTTAAAATATTAGACGCAGCAAATTGTTGTGTATTAGGTCGATTATAAATAAAGTAGTTATCAACAATATCCACAATGTCTGCGCCTGTAAATGCCCCATCATTTGTCGGCAAAATACTAAAATTAAGACCGTACATTGTTCTTGAAGCAATTGTTTGACTTGTACTAACAACATACGTTCCTGTGCCACCAATACCCGTACCAAATGTTAATGTTAGCGTTAAACCTGTACCAGAACCTGATGTTGATGTACTGACGTTGTTTGTAGGATTACTTGTATAGTTTCCTGAGTTAGTCACCGTCAATGCCGTTACTGCACCAGCCGTTACACTCGCCACCGTATAAGTTGCAGGGGTTGTACCATAAACACCACCTTGCACAGTAATCGTGTCATTTACGGCATATCCTGTGCCACCTGTGGCTATTGCTGTACTCAATACAGTTCCACCACCATAAGATGTGATAACTGTACCAGCAGCTATGCCTGTACCTTGCACCGTTTGTCCAGGATATAAAGTTCCTGAACTTACAGCAGTAACTGTCAGAGTTGTGCCACTAATTGAACCTGTAATCACCGCACCTACTGTTGCACTATTAAATACTTCAGATGGTTCTGTTTGTGAAATATTAATGGTATAAGTACCAACTCCACCTATACCTGAGCCAAGTGCTGTAATAATTGTTTCACCAGTAACACCCAATCCAAACAATGATTGACCTACTGCAATTGTGCCTGATTTCATTAAAGTCACAGTTAATGTTGTACCTGTAACTGAACCTATAAATTGTGCAGAAGCTGGATTAGATATTCGCCATGTATAGCGATACTGCCCATCTGTTATATAAACATTTAATCCGTTATCTGTAATCCCTACGCTACCAGATGATGTATTTAATTGCCCTACAATTGTGGGTGTTAAATTAGCAGTTAAAACATAAACATATTGCCCACAAACAGCAACTAAATATTGCCCACCTGATACGGTACGCATACCTCGTACTTGTGCTTGATTAAATAATGTGACTTTACCTGTTAAGCCTGGTGTTGGATATAAAGCAACTACTCCACGTTCACCCTGTGGTTTTGTAGGATCAATTTCAGGTCGAAAGTTGATGCACTCCTCGCCATTTACATAAATGGATGGAGCAACATAACTTGGCCCAACAAAACCGAAGTCCAAATCTATACCCTACTTTCTAAATAATCTTTTAACGGAATTTATCACCTGAAGAAACCCCCCGAAAGTATCCAACCAGCATCTTTTTGCCTACTTGCTAACATAGCATCTTGGAATCTAGCTGATTGAATAGGCTTCATATTAGTGCGTTTAATGGTTGATTTACCTTGTGCTGCAAATGCTTGAATCATGGCTATTTGTGTTTGAGAAGCCTTACCATACATCGGCATTAATCTTTCTGCTAAACACCATCTAAGAGCCATTAAAAAACCTTGTGGCAATATAATAGGATCGTTAATTGAGTTATAT
>Ga0136642_1000340_pt1 | contig 26326 bp, 26 predicted proteins | sample LowCatLa1302831Y_FD_115313 | JGI IMG/M metagenome (GOLD analysis project Ga0136642, IMG submission 115313) | Freshwater microbial communities from Lower Cathedral Lake, Yosemite National Park, California, USA - 13028-31Y | ecosystem: Environmental > Aquatic > Freshwater > Lake ... | reverse complement strand
CAAGCTGGCGAAGGGAGATTTCAAGAAGAAGTTCGCGGAGGCACTCGGCCGGCGACAGGTTCCCGCTGACCAGGTGGAGATGGTCTTCTGTGAGAAGAAGCTCCTCTACGGCTACACAGGCGGGAAGACGTTTCCGTTCGTGAAGGTTCAGGTGAAGTCGAAGGCGGCGTGGCAGAAGGTGAAGCAGATTGTGCTGCGGTATGAGACTGCCGAGCCTGCTTTCAGTCTTGTAAATAAGGGAACCCCTCTGGAGGTCTACGACGCCAATCTTGACCCCATGCTGCGCTTCTTCCACGAGCGCGACATTCAGCCTTGTGGCTGGGTAAGCCTCACAGAGGCAGAGGATGCGGAAGGTAAAGATCAGATTGACTGCCAGTGGGACGAGGTGACTCCCACGAAGGGCCCCGTCCCGTGCGCGCCTTTCCTCCTCGCCATTTGGGATATTGAGTGCTATTCCGTATCAGGCGACTTTCCTGTTGCGAAGAAGGGCGATCCTATCATCCAGATTGGCGTCGTTCTTGTGCGCGCAGGCTCGCCAACCGAGAAGCACATCTTCGTGCGCGGCACCTGCGACGAGGTTCCTGGCGCGATTGTCCACAGCAAGCCGACGGAGAAGGAGATGATTCTTGACTGGGCCTCACACATGGAAGAGTGGAATGCTGACATTCTCATCGGATACAATACCTTTGGTTTTGATGAGAAGTATTTGTGGGAACGCGCAGAGCAGCTCAAGATTACAGGGAAGGCCGAGATTCAGGCTCTCAGCCGCCTCTCAGACCTCGGCAAGGAGGTGAAGCTGGAAGAGAAGCGGCTGAGTTCCTCTGCGCTCGGTGACAATTTCCTCTTCACATGGTCAACACACGGCCGTGTCCAGATTGACTTGTATCATTATATTAAGCGAGGGTATAACCTCGGCTCTTACAAGCTGGACTCCGTCTGCCAGCATTTCATGAGCGGCAAACTGACGGGCGTTGATACGATTTCGGAGGCGGCGGCGGGCAAATGGGTCCTCAAGACGAAGTCAACCGGAGACGTGGTTGTGGGCCGTTACGTCGTTATTCTGGACGAGACCGGCGACGTGGCCGTGGACAAGCTGAAGGTTCTAGAGGTTCGCAAGGGGTCCGCGGTCGTTGTGGAGGCGCCGAGTGGTGACGATGCCGTTGACCTCGCGCTCGCATCCGCAGATGGCGTGAAGTGGGCGACAGTGAAGGACGACGTGAGCCCCGCCGACATCTTCCGCCTGGATCGCGGCTCCTCCGCAGACCGCGCCCGTATTGCGGCCTACTGTATTCAGGATTGCGACCTGACGTATGAGCTGTATAAGAAGCTGGACGTGTTCAACAACGCGATGGCGATGGCGAATACGTGCCCTGTGCCGGTCGGCTACATCTTCACTCGGGGGCAAGGCGTCAAGATTGAGTCGCTCATCTTCAAGGAGTGCCTACAGTCGGGCCAGGTCATCAAGGTTATGCCGAATGCGAATGGACCCTCCGCAACCGTCCAAGAAGAGAGTTATGAGGGCGCAATTGTGCTCGACCCTAAGCCCGGATTCTACTTTGAGAGCCCCGTGGGTGTTGCGGATTTCGCCTCTCTGTATCCGAGCACGATTGAGTCCGAGAATATCAGCCACGACTCGCTTGTCTGGGTGAAGGACTTTGACACGAACGGGAACTTTCTGAGAGTCCGTTTCGGCTCCGTTGCTGACGAGAAGCATGCGACCACCGGAGTCCTCTTCACGGACATTGACTTTGATATCTGGGGGCCGCATCCTGAGGACGATGCGAAGAAGGTACCGCGCAAGATTGTGATTGGTAGGCGCATCTGCCGCTATGCGCAACCTCCTGCTGCTCCCGATGGCTCCTTCCCAAAGGGCACTCTGCCCACAATTGTGCGGAAACTGCTCGCCGCCCGAAAGGCAAAGCGCAAGGAGGCTGAGAAGGAGACGGATCCGTTCCGTAAGGCGCTGCTGGATGCTGAGCAGTTGGCATACAAGCTGACGGCGAACTCTCTCTATGGTCAGCTCGGCTCAGGCACATTCAAGATTCGTCTTCAGGATTTGGCGGCGTCTGTTACGGCCTATGGTCGCAAGCAGATTATGGCGGCGAAGGAGGTGATTGAGACTTTCTATGGACCGGCTGCCGCAAACCCTGCCTACTCGGCAGAGACTGTCTACGGCGATACGGACAGCTTGTTCATTAATTTCAACCCGCGGGACCCTGCAACAGGCAAACGCCTCGAAGGGATTGAGGCTCTCAAGGCGACAATGCACTTGACGGAGGAGGCTGGGCAACTTGTGACACAGGGTCTGAAATCGCCGCACGACTTTGAGTATGATAAGGTCTTCTACCCGTTCATTATCTTCAGCAAGAAGCGCTATGTGGGGAACAAGTATGAAGAGGACCCCGAGTATTATTCCCAGACGAGCATGGGGATTGCAACGAAGCGGCGGGACAATGCGCCTGTTGTGAAGACCATCTATGGCGGTGCAATCCGCATCTTGCTCACGGACAAGGACATTCCTGCTGCCACGCAGTTTGTGCAGGAGAAGACAATGGACTTGGTGTCTGGGAAGATGTCTATGAATCAGCTGACGATTAGTAAGTCGTTGCGGGCCGAGTATAAGACGCCTACGCCGCCGGCACACAAGATGCTGGCGTTGCGGATGGCGGAGCGTGATCCTGGCACAGCGCCTGCGTCTGGCGACCGTATCCCGTATGTATATATCGCGGCACCTGTTGGCCAAGAGGCGAGCAAGCTACAGGGGGACCGCGTAGAGCACCCATCCTATGTGAAGCAGAAGGGACTTCTCTTGGACACCAAGTATTATATTGAGCACCAGCTCATGAATCCCCTCTCACAGCTCTTCGCCCTCTGCTTGGCACAGATGCCTGGATATACAGGACACAAGCCTGGGATGGAAGAGGTGGCTGCATCTGACCTTCTCTTTCAGAAGGCGCTGAATGAGGCCGACAAGACGAGCCAGAAGCAGTTTGCCAAGAAGTTCGGAATGACGATTATTCCGCGGGCTTCCGCTACGAGACCTAGCACAGCACCTACAGTAAAAAAGCCGGCGCAGGCTCAGATGCAACTAGATCGCTTCATGTTAGACAGTATGTTGATTGCGGCGACGAAGACGAAGAAGTCGCCTACACAAGCTATCCAACCAAAGGAAGCTGCCCCGAAGCCTGCACCGGCCCCGAAGCCGAAGCGTTCAAAGAAGAAGGCAACAGAGGCTGTCTCTCTAGCTGGTGAGTCATAGTCGGATACTTCTTGCGAAGATAGCTGAGCCAGGAAATCGCCGATTCTAGCTCAAGACAATACTCGCCGTGACCTGTGTTACCATTCTCATCAGTCCAAACAATACGATAGAGGGGAACCATTTTTATTAGACATCTCCGCGCCCGTTTTCATTTCAATTTTAAGAACCTCATCTTTCAGATGGACCTGCTCGCAAAGGCCGAGCAGATAGACAAATATCGCACGGCCTGTTCGCGCTCCGAACTCAACCGTCTCGCGCGTAGCCAGCATATCTATTCTGTCTTTTCTAACGAAAACCCTGCCGCCCTCCAGCAAGTCGCGGACACAATGGATCTCACTCGCGGCAGTAAGATAGTAATCTTACACCCCTCTGCGGACAATGGCTACCCCCACACTCGCCCTGGGAATCTAATCTGCATGCCTGCTGGCTTCTCCCTCTACAATGCACCCAAAACACTGCTCCACGAAGCATGCCACCTCCACCAGCGGGCCCACGAGGCCAACTGGGCCAGCTACTCTATTCGCCAAGGCTGGTGGCCAGTCGCCGCTGACCAGGTGCCAGAGCGTTTCCGCAGCCGCTGCCGCATCAATCCCGACACGATGGCCACACCCTTCTGGAGCTGGCAGGAACATTACGTCCCTCTCCCTCTCTTCAGAAACGAACAAAGTCCGTCGATGGGCGACTGCGATGTGCGCTGGTATGATATGCGCAACGGCGTCCTGTATAAAGTTCCTCCCCCCTCCTTTAGTGCGCGTTACGGAGATACAGGCCAGCCTGAACATCCATTTGAAGTCTCGGCAATTGAATTCTCTGAACGCCCTATACAAACAAAAGAAGAGCTTATAAATGTTCTATTAACTGAATAGGCCTATCTAGAAAAATAGAATGTTTTCGCTGAGTAATCTTCATATTTATGAAACTATCTCTGTTCGTAAAAATCTTGACATTACACCTGATGCGTTTCCCAAGGAGACCATACACGGCTGGCTACACGATTCTCGTTCCATTCCCTATGCCAAGTTATCCTATAATACTGTAATGTTCGAAGGGGGCCACGGTATCTTACAACTGTGCTCTCGCACCGATATATCAGGTATACAAACAGAAATAATTGTAAAAAGACCGAAAACATCTACATATCTAGGTTCAGAGGCGATTCTGCAATGGATTGCGAGACACATCCTGAAACCTTATAAACTCCAGAGATCAATTCCTAAAATCTATGATATTTTCACAAAGGGCGGTGAAACACGGTTCTCTATGGAGTTTATAAAGGGGGATTTCCCACACGTATATTTAGCGACTAGCCCAAACCCAGACCAGTTTTTTTACCGGATTCTCGCACAAGCATCCGTCGTTCTTTTCTTTCTTGAACGTGATTTATTCTTGGACCACCGCGACCTCAAAGCGAATAATCTCTATATACGTGAAACACCTGTTGACTATACTGTAGATTTATCGGGCGTCTCCTACCATTTGAAGGCCCCCTTCCAGGTTGTTCTTCTGGATTTCGGATTCGCATGTATAGGCGACGAAAGCGGTATGACACGTATAAATATTGGGCCTGACGTCTATCCAATGATGGACCCGTGCCCAAAGGAGGGGCGTGACCTCTTCCACCTCGTAACGAGTTTCTGGTCAATTCCATCTGTGCGCGAACGAATGTCAGCAGATACGTCAGCACAGGTGGCAGACTGGTTAACCACGGGGAAGCGCGACTATACACGACTGGCGCAGAAATTCAAGACGCCAGAATGGGTCTATATTGTCACGGCACAGCCAGAATTTAGATATCCCAAGCTGAGTCCACTCGCCATTCTGCAACGATTTAAGACGCTGGGGCTTATCTAAAGTATGACGCCAAATCCTACACTCATCACATATTGTAACAGCGGATATGCGCCTTTTGCCATCAATCTCCTGTTAAATCTCATAAAAAATGTGAAGAATCATCGACTTCACTTCTACTGCCTAGACCAGGAGCTCTATGATACGCTTACCCGCAACTTCGGCCACCACCCTCTCTTCACATTCCAGAGAGTGGAGGCCGGCGTCTCTAAGAATTTTGAGAATTATGGCAGCCCCTTATATAACCAGATTACACACACGAAGATGAGCGTTCTGCGGGATGCCCTGGACAAGTATAAGTTTATTCATTTCATTGACTGCGACATTGTGTGTGTGAATGAGCCACCTGCCGACTTCTACGACAGTTTCAAGCAGTATGATATCGTCTTCCAGTATGACAATGGCTGGATGTATAATAACGGTCCACTCCACCCGATGTTCAACAACTGGGTCTGCACGGGAAATACGACGTTGCGGGATAGTCCTGGAACTCGGTATATCTTGGATAAGATTGAGGCTTATCAGGCCAGAGGTGCGGGCAATGACCAGGATTGCCTTAAGAAGTATTTTGATGAGGCGGGTGTCAAAGACATACGCAAGGAGCCGAATGCGAAGCTATATGTATATCCCATTGAGTTCTATACAAATGGATTCGTGGTGAATCACGGGCTATTTACGACGAAAGACACGCACTTCTTTCACGCAAATCATGTGGCTGGTTCCGCGCAGAAGCGGGATCTTTTGAAGAAGATTGGGGAATGGTATATAAGAGAAACTTAATGCTCCCAGACACGCGGCATGTGGCGCCCCCATCCCGTGTGGCGAACGAAGCCGCGCGGGTTATCAAGAATGGCGCCTCTGTATCCAAGATTGTTATAGATACGCGAGATATCCGTCTCATTCGGGTGACCAAATCCTTCCATGTAGGGCTTACAGCTCTCCGTGAAAGGCTTCACCACATTGTAGTCGGCGAGACGTCTCATACCAGGGTTCAGCGTAAAACCGTGCCAGAAGCGGTCAAAGTTGCGTGCAAGATAGTGATAGCCGCCATAGTTCGTCCCTTCCACGGGCTGCCCATTCGTATCATTGTGGGCGCGCAGCGTGATGGTGACAACCTTCGGATCCTTGGCGAGAATCTCCAGCGACTTCTCGACGAAGCCAACATCATAAAACTCCCAGTCATCCTCGGAGTGGAAGATGAACGGCGTCGTGACGTGCGAATATGCAATATCAATACTCTCAATCTGGCCAATGTTCTTTCCGTTATAGAGGCATAAGCAAGGGAACGGCAGCAGCTCCTTGGCGAAATCATTGATACCGTTCTGGTCACTGTCCTCAATCAGGATGGCCTGCTCAATGGGATACGTGTTATACTTGACAAACGACTCCAGCATTATCTTTAGAAGGTCGGGCCGCTTGCAGCATGTGACTACGAGCGTAATCTTCTCCATTATAAGTTCTTATCAAGCATAAATGTTTAAGCTGGTTCTAGGTGCTGTATTTCGCAATGAGGCCGATAATATGGTTGAATATGTGGAGCATTATTTATTCCACGGCGTTGAACATTTATATTTAATAAACGACGGGTCTACTGATAATTTTCGCGAAGTCCTCGAACCTTACATAGAGAGGGGTCTTGTAACCCTTTTTGAAGGTAATGAAGAAAGAACAGGGGGTCGTCAAGAGAGGGTATACAACAAAATGTTTCTTCAACATCTTCATGAAGCCGAGTGGTGGCTGATTGCCGATTTAGATGAATTCGCCTATTCACCAAAGGAGACGGATCTGCGCCTCGTCTTAAATACATACAGCCAATATTCCTATGTTAGCGCGGAATGGCTCATGTTTGGCTCGGATGGGCAGGAGGCGCAACCACCTCTCCTTGTCACCAGCTTCACGAAACGCTGCGCCGCAGGAATTAGTTATAAGACGTTTGTCCAGAGTAAATATCTTGCAAACTTCGGCATTCACATTCATGGTCTGCGCGAAGGTGCTCCTTCTGGCACTCTTCTCAAAGTAGATTCTGATGGAAATGCCGATATCATTCTAAATCACTATCGCCAGCAAAGCCTGGAGCGATGGATGAAGAGAGTAAAACCTCGCGGAGATGGAAGTCTGTCTAGAAAAGAGTGTGCCAATGAGTTTTTCCTAGGTGTTTTTTATGAGCACAACTACAACGACGTGGACGATCGCCGCCTACTTGAACAGAATGCGCCTGTTATAGAGAGGACTCTTGGTATAAAGAATAAATATCAATATATATAACTTCGTGAGTTAATGTTATATTTAACCTACAATAATACTGCACACATGGACGGCTTTGGCTCCCAGCTACAGCGTATGCTGAGCGTTTATTGTGTGGCAAAAGAGATGGGTGCCGCATATATACATAGCGGGTTTCATGATATACAATATCAGGGACTGAAGTGTCTAGAAGAGAACAAGACGGACGACGAGTTCGTGGCCACCGCCAATCGGCTCTTCAAGATGGAGGGGGTTGATGCGGTGCCGTCATTTGACGAGGTTGTTTTAGTTGACTATCTTACTCGCGACGTGCTTGATAAGTGGCTTTCGGCGGCTGCCTGCAAGACAATCTTACTTCGCATTACCTATGCGCATAGGCTTCTTGATGCGGAACCGGAGATTTTCAGGCACGCGCCTGCGTTTCCTTGGGTTAGTCCGTCTCCTCGGGTTAGTGCGTCTCCTCGGGTTAGTCCGTCTACGCAACCAATCCAAATCGCCGTTCACATTCGCCGCGGCGAGCTCTTCCTCGTTGACTCCGACCGCATGCTCCCCAACGAATATTATTACGAAGTCATGAAACAACTCCATCAAATGTTTTCTAAGAGTAACCAGTCCTATCAATTTACTATTTACACGGAGCAGCCGACGAAGAGGACAGAGGTCTCACCCCAGCACCCTGGCATCTGGAATCGGTTTGAGGCCAACAAAGTCATTTCGCCTGAACAGACTGACTTGAGCATATTTATGAATATACCGAATACTCGCTTCAAAATCAACACAGATCCTTTTGAAACGTTTATTGAGATGGTAAATTCCGATATTCTTGTGTGCAGTCTTTCGTCTTTTAGTTATACCGCCGCTCTTCTAAAAAAGGAGGGACATGTTCTCATTCCGAAGAAGCGCTTCTGGCATGGAAGTATGGCTCACTGGCTTGATACGGTGTGACTTAAATTTAACGAAGCTCAGAGAGCTTTGTTAAATTTAAGATCTATCACCAAATTAGTCGTTTATAACGACGATACGGTGTAAACAATCTGGTCATGCGTCTTGTGCCTGGATACAAGACGGGTGCCGATGGCGGCCTCTATCTTCTGTAAGGAAAGATGCGTCCAGTCCTCGCCGATAAAGCAGCGATTGCGAAGACCCATGCCCGCCGCGTCGAACTTCTCCGTATCATCCACATAGAGAATGAACTCGCCGCGCATCGTCTTTACAAGAACCATAATCTCCTCTAAGAGGGGATTCTGATTCTTGGGATCCATCGGATTCGTCCCTCTGTAACCCGTGTTTACAGTATACCCCTTCCACTCGCTCTTTACCCAGTCAACTGACGAATCGCCAGACCAGTGAGCGTCCAGGAAGAAGACGGTAGGTTCGGGGAGGCTGAGCCGCTGAAGCACATCCACTGAATCTCCTCGGTGGCACTGGATGCCTGGATTCCCCTGGAATCTCGCCTTCGCCTCCTCATAGAGCGTGTCCTGGATTTCAATCGTGTGGACCGTCTTGAAATGCTTTGACATCAGCTCCGCTCCGTCTCCAAACAGCGTGCCCGTCTCAACAATCGTGGTATACTTTGCCAGCGTCTCGGCTGGCACCGCCTTCTGTAAAAGTTCATACGAGAAACGACCCATATATAAAGAAGGTATGCTACATTTAAATAGTAAATGTTTGTAACGGAGCGGGCTGGAGTGAGATATGTCTTTGCGGATACAAGCATACCGCGCCAGAGGGAGTGGCTGGAGAAGAATTTTGCTATATGGGAGCCTTTCACATTTGAAGTCTTTGCGAGAGCGGCCGATCCGACTAAGATATGTATTGATATTGGCGCCTGGATTGGCCTAACTGGCATCTGGCTTTCTAAGCACTTTGACCATGTTATCTGTGTGGAGGGGGACAGGAACTCGGTTGAGAGTCTTCACAAGAATCTTGTCGCGAGCTCGTGTTCAAACTGCACAATTGTGGCGCAGCCAGTTTCAAACGAAAAGAAGACGGTTATATTTGGCCCGAACGTCTTTCTACATGACACGACGCTGAATGAATCTACGTCGCAAATCAAGCAGGGGGCCACGAAGGCGGAGGATTATGAGATTGAGACGGTGACATTTCACGAGATTGTCAGGCCCCTCGGTGCTGGTCGTATCGGATTTATTAAGTGCGATATTGAAGGCGGTGAAGAGGATATTCTAGAGGATATGCTGCAGTTCGCGCGGCAACACTCTATAAAGACATATATCTCTTTTCACATTTCCTGGTGGAAGAACAGGGATATTCGCCGATTCAAGGCCCTTTTTGACGGACTTTCTCTATATGATGAACATTTTAGCCTGGTGTCTGACCCGGTTAGCTATCTGGAGGGAAATCCGATGGGGAGCTTGTTTTTGAATGGTCTAAATCCGATGTAACGAATCTCTAAAGATGATTACCGTTCTCGTGCCACTCTACAACGGTATTGAGTTCCTAGAGGAGTGCCTCACATCTGTTCGGGCGCAGATATTCCAAGACTGGACTTGTATAATAGGTGTGAATGGTTACGGGCCTGGCGGCGGCCCTGTAATGACGCAGGCGATTTCTATTGTAGAGGAGCTCCAAGACAATCGGTTCAAGGTTGTGAATTTACCCGACGTGAAAGGCGCGCCAGAGGCAATTAATGCGCTCGTTGCGATGGCGACGACGCCCTGGGTCGCACATCTAGATGCGGACGACAAGTGGCATCCTATGAAGCTTCATTGCCAGATGAAGAGTTTGGAGGAGGCGTCGGCTGACATTGTTGGAACGTTCTGTCGCTATTTTGGAGACTGGGACAGTGGTCCGAATATCCAGTCTGGCTATGTTCTCGAGGACGTTTTTCACCGGATGAATCCGATGATTCACAGCTCCATTCTGATTAGAAAGGAGCTCGCGCACTACACGAACGAGTTTGTAACCTACGATTATGATTGCTGGATACGAAATTTACAGGCCAAAAAGGTCTTTTTTAATGTGCCGCTTGAACTCACTTTCCACCGCGTATATAAGTCATCCCATTTCAATGCGTCTGGAACTCAGAGACCTGAGTTGGTGCGTATGAAGTATTTTGGGCATGCCTAAAAACAGATAGACTTACCTAACCAATGGTTGTCTGCGTAGTATCAGCATTTTATAGTATTCCATCCAAATTCTCGGTTCAACGATATTTTGAATGGATGACACCCTTCTTCCAGCAAACACCCTTCCACTTGGTGATTTTCACCCAGCCCGAATTTGTTGAACATTTTAAACAGATGCGGCAGCAATGGGCCGACCGAACCATTGTTGTCTCGCTTCCACCTGAAGAGCTTACTGCGATGAAGAAGTGGGGTTATAATACCTGGATTGAGACTGCGAAGAAGGATCATGAGACGAGTCACAGTCCTGAACTCTACTGCATGTGGTATGAGAAGAAGGAGTTTGTTCTCCGCGCGATTGAAATGGGTGCATTCGGTGCAAAGATGTTCGTCTGGTGCGATGCTGGCATTCTGCGTTTTACTAACTGGATTCCGCACATCCAGACATTTCCAGAGGAGGGGAGGATTGTCGGTGGAAAGATGACATTACTGAGCTTGGTTCCATTCTCAGAGGGGGAAACGGTGAATACTGACTTCCAAAAGGTGAATCGGATTGGGGGCGGAATCCAGGCCGCCGATGCCGCCACATGGAGATGGTGGTCTATACAGTATGATAGCATGATGATACAATATCAGTTATCGGACCGTTTTATTGGAAAGGACCAGAATCTCATGTCCTCTTTGTGTTTATTGCACCCTGATCGCGTTCGTCTCGTGCAGGCACCTGCAGAGCTTGATGGCTATACGAAGTGGTTCTGGCTTCTTCTCTGGCTCTCTGGGATTGGTGTTTAACGGCGCGTGCTGCGGCGATTGCGGTGGCGGCGGCGCCGACTGCGGCGACCACCATAAAGTCCAGTATTATTCACAACGACTGTGTTATTTACGACCGCATTCGCGGCGGCGACGTTATTGACCGCCACCTCGGTAGCTTCGGCAGCATACGCGTTGGCAGCATACGCGTTGGCAGACTCGACGACCGCACCAGATCCGTTGTTTACAACCGCATTCACGACAGTGGCATTCGCCTCCGCAACCGCCAGATTGGCCTCGGCAACCGCCGCATTCGTCTCGGCGACAACCGCATTCGTCTCGGCAGCCGTATTATTGGCATCAGCCGTGTTATTGGCGCCAACAGCCGTGTTGTTGGCGTCAGCAGCAACATTTGTTGTTGCGGCGGCAAGGCCCACTTTAGCAAGTCCAGTATTCGTAACTGCGGCTACTTTGGCCTGCGCGGCGGCCGTGGCGGCATTCTTCGCATTCGTGAGGGCCGTTGAGCCCAGGTTCTTGACAGAGCCTGTCGCCGCGGTTCCGATCGAAGCTAACACACTAGCCTTGGGAGCGGCGGCGGCAGCCTTCTCAGCAGCGGCCTTCGCGGCGGCGACCTTGGCATTCGCAGCGGCCTTCGCATTCGCAGCAGCCTTGTCGGCGGCGGCCTTTGCGGCGGCATCAGCCTTGGCTTTTGCATTGGCGGCGGCAACCTTTGGGTCGACAGCCGGCTTGGCAACCGGGGTAGCAGGCTTGGCAACCGGGGTAGCAGGCTTGGCAACCGGGGTACCAACCTTCGCAGGAACCTTCGCAGGAACCTTCGCGGCAGTCTTCGCAACAGCCTTCACAGGAGCCTTCGCCACGACCTTCTTGACAGGAGCTTTAGCAACAACCTTCTTGACAGGAGCTTTAGCAACAACCTTAGTCGCGGCACCACCTGTAAATCTACGTGTGAACCCTCTAAAAAAATCCATCACTCTACAATTTACGCATATTTTATCACCCAGCCATTTGGGCTTTATAGCCAGCCTTTTGGGCTTTATGAGCGGCTGCGCCACTGCTTGTCACAGACCGTGCAAATATAGAGATACTTCATGTTTGTCGGATCATACTTGATATAAATGACGTCCTTCTCCGTAGATCCCAGATTGCTTGCACATGTCCCACTCGGACACTTGATGGTCTTGCTGTGAGGCAGGGTCGGGTCAAACTTCGTAAACTCATTCAGAAGAATCTTATACCCCTCGTTTGACCTCTGCTGTGTGTGAATCTCAAGAATGAGACCACCCTTACTATCAGCCTCCTTCTCACCACAGTTATAACACTCGAGCACAAGACCATCCGCGGTCACCTTGTGTAGCTGGGCATAGCGACAAACAGGGCAGAATTTCATATCGTGCCTAACTCTAAGTTATCACCATATTCAAATTTTAGACCATGTCATTTATCCCTCCAACAAGAGTGCTGAATCCAACACCACCCATAATAATAACACCCACTGCCATTAGAATAATGCCAACAATCTGGATACTGCTAGCTTTCTCACCCTTCTTCTTCTCTTGCAGATACAAGATAAAGCCGGGAATAAAGAAGAGCATTCCAAAGAAAAGATAGACCATTAGAGAGGCCAAGAAGCCGAGGCCGACGCCGAAACCTTCGCGCACAATATTCTTAAAATTACTACGAGCCATTTTCTAATATAGAGAATAGAGTATTCCAATTTGTATTGCCTACCATTCCATAGGGAATGTATGGATACACGTCAATAGGCTGTATACGAATCTGCTGTTGGATTTCTTGTTTGAGTGCGGCCTTAAGATTCGGCAAATTCTCTTGAATCTCCTTCTCAAAATAACAAAGAAGACTCTTCTTGCGCAATTCGTTAACTGTATATTTTATAATCTGATGATGGATATATTCCTTATAGTGAAGAGCATAGTTGTGTGTGAGTGGAATATTTTCATAGCCAGGTTCGTGTCTGAGAGGATTATTATCTAATAAGGCTTTCAAGGATAAAAGAACCATTGAAAGACTCATAGTGCTTTGCCAGCCTGGCCCTGAATAAGTGCCAAGAACGGATAAACAAACTTTTCCATCAATGTATAAATTGGGATGGAAACGGGTGTCTCCATCGTTCGTAAGAAAGTCTACTTTGGGGGGTGCGAAGGGATAATCATTTGGAAATTCAAACTTGAAAAAGAGGAGACAGTTTGCGTAGATGGAATCGGGGGGGCCAATAATGAGCGCCATACCCCTGTTGAGAATGTGCGGATCCTGTCTGTAATAGATGCCGACATTGGAGAGGTCAGATACCCGTGCTAATTCTCTGGGGAGCCTGCGGGCCGCTGACATATCTATGATGCTTTCCTGGTTTTCTTTAGACTGAAAAACCAAACGGCTAAAATTGACCACAATTTTTCTGACGGGGGATTATAACACAGGATGAGTGCGGTATTACACATTTATAACAGTCATCCGTTGCGAGATTTCCTGAATGAGCGTGGGGGATGCGCAGGCCACGAAGCAACTGTTACCGCGATGGGGAGTGAACTCAAGGGCAAATGGCTCATTCCTGATAACGACTATCCTAGATTTCTAGATCTTCTTCACGATTATCTCTTCGTGAAGAAGGCTCGTTCGCTGAACTTGGTTGAGCAGCCTCGGGTGAATCACCACAAGCCGCTCCTCTTGGATCTCGACTTTCGCTACTCTTCAGATTCTGCCATCAACCGCACCTTTGGAGAGAGCAATATTAAGGCCTTTTGTGAGGATGTGGCGAAGGGTCTCGAGCACTTCTTTGGCCTGGATGAGTATGAAGATGGCATCCGCTTCTTCGTGACTCTGCGCCCTGCGCCTTACCAGGAGCAGGGTAAGAAGGAGCGCAAGGATGGTGTTCACATCGAGTGCCCTGATATCTGCCTGAGCAACGAGAAGCAGAAGGTGCTGCGCCTCTGGCTCCTCAACAAGAAGTCGGTTCAGACATGCTTCGCCGGAACAGGCTACATCAACAAGGATGAGGACGTCTATGATGAGAGTATGACTCGTAAGCAGGGCTGGTTCTTCTTCGGTGAGAGCAAGCCGAACATTCCTCGTTATGAGCTCAAGAATGTGCTCTCCTACAATCCTAGTGATAAGACGTTCAGTTCAGAGAATGTTAGTGAGTATAGTGCTCGTGCTCTGATGGAGATTCTCAGTGTTCGGTATAATCTTACTGAGGACGGAAATGTTGTTCGCGAGGATGCGTCGGCAGAGTATCAGGCGCTTCTTAGTCCTCCTGTAAGTTTCCAACCGGCGCCTGTAGCGGAGGGCCCGGGGGATGAGGTAAACGTGACCGAGAATGAGGCGCTCGCAGCGATTCGTGACATGATGGTTCCGAAGGACTACAACGAAGGAGAGAAGAACATCTTCCGCCGACTTGTTCTTGAGTGTCTGAGTCAGGAGCGTGCTGATAACCGTGATACGTGGATGCGTGTTGGTTGGTGTCTTCACAATATTCAGCCGGACGAGGAGATGTTCAATCTCTGGATTGAATTCTCCAAGAAATCGCCAAAGTTTGCCGAAAATAGCATGAATAGTCTTCGCAGGGATTGGTTCTCCAATATGAGGAAGAGCGGTGATGGCCCTCGTCTTACGATGATGTCTCTAAAGAAATGGGCACGTGATGATAATCTTGCCGCGTATAAGGAAATTGTAGATGCAGATATTATTCAGTATCTTCTAAGCCCACAGTTCCTTCCTACCCATTATCACATCTCTTGCCTCATGGAAAGAATTTACAAGAGTAATTACAAGGCTTCAATCGGTATGAAGACAACAGAGTGGTATTACTATGATGATGAAATCAATTTCTGGAAGATTGTAAACCAAGGAATCCAACTACGCAAGAAGCTTAGTTCCGAAGTAACAAAGTATATTCAGACTGCGCGAGAGGCGCGAGTAAAACAACTCAACACAGAGGGAGGAAATTTCAATGATATCTCAAAGGACCGAAAATGGGATCAGCTCTTTAAGGTAGAACAGCAGCTCTATACTGCTGGTTTCATTGACTCTCTTATGAAGATGGCAGCAACCTACTTCTTTGAAGAGGAGTTCCAGGATAAGCTTAACAGCAATGTCTACCTCTACGGTTGTCGTAATGGTGTTCTTGAGTTGCGTACTATTACAACCGATAATCCAAAGGAGCATGTACTCTTCCGCCCTGGCCGTCCAGAGGACTTCATCTCCTTCCGTGCTGGGCACAATCCGCCCAAGTGCGAGGCCATGGATTATATCCCTATGAGCGAGTTTAATGTGGAACAGAAGGAGCAGCTGGCGTTCATCAAGGACTTCTTCAAGAAGATCTTCCCAGACCCTGAGCTGCGGACCTATGTTCAGCGTCTCCTCGCCAGCTGCCTCGAGGGCACAAACAGGGAGCAGTGCTACTACACTTTCATCGGTGAGGGCAGCAACGGCAAGTCAGTTCTCATCAACCTCTGTGAGATTACGTTCGGTGACTACTTCACGACTCTCCAGACGACGGTTCTTACCCGCAAGCGCCCTGAGTCGGGCTCAGCGAATCCGGAGATTATCGTCATCAAGAACAAGCGCTTCATCAGCATGCAGGAGCCGGATGAGAAGGAGCCGATCAACACGAGCCGCATGAAGCAGTTCAGCGGTGAGGACTTGATTGAGGCGCGCGGCCTGTATCAGGACCAGCAGAAGTTCCGCGCGACTGGCAAGCTCTTCATGATGACGAACAAGCTGCCGCCGATTAACAGCATGGACTATGGCACCTGGCGCCGTGTTCGCGCCGTCCCGTTCAAGAGCAAGTTCATCTCGGAGGACCACCCTGACTGGGGCAAGCCGAACCACTTCCTCAAGGACAAGGAGTATGAGAAGAAGCTACATCCGTGCCGCGAGGTCTTCTTCTCCTGGCTGGTTCACCTCTATGAGACGGAGTATCTCGTCCACGGTCTGGAGCCGGTGCCAGCCGCTGTCAAGAAGGAGACGGACGACTACAAGGAGGGCTTTGACTCCTTCGCCAGGTTCCGCAATGACCGCATCAAGCGCGAGCCTGGCGAGAAGACGCTCTTCAAGCACATTGCGAATGCCTATAGGGAGTGGCTGGGAGATGGCAATCGCACAGGCAGCCGGCTGACGCCGAAGGAGCTGGAGAAGCGGCTGAACAGCGAGTTTGGTGAGCCGACCGACGGCAAGACATATAACCATATCATGCTGAAGGTGGATGAGGATGAGAATGAGAGTTCAATTGTCTAAAGAGATGGAGCAAATATATGTTATGGACAAATACTACATCACAAACAAGAGGGAGTTTGAGGGTGAGGCCGGCCACGAAGTCCTCTTAGAAAAGCTCGTTCCCAAGATGCCTGTTTTTCAACTGAAGGCGCTTGCGATTGATGTGGGCGCAAATAAGGGCAATGAGTGGCCGAAGCTACAGCAGATTCTCTGCGAACCGAATAGTCGCATTCTGGCGTTTGAGCCCAACCCTGTAAATCACCCCATCTTGGAATCCAGACAGCTAGATAACGTGGATTTTTTTCCCTTCGCGGTTTCCAATGTAGAGACGCAGGCGCCCATTTATTGCTGGCGCGACACCCCTGACAATAAACCTGGCTACTCTCTCGCAGGTCTTCGTGCAGGCGGGCCCAAGATTTGTGATGTAGACGTTCGCACACTCGACAGCGTCTTGAAGGAGTATCCCGACGACGAGTATGTGATTAAGTATCTCAAGATTGATACGGAAGGAAACGACACTCTTGTTCTGGAGGGCTGTCGCAAGAATCTTCACAGAGTCCACTATATCATCTTTGAGGCGAGCGACTGTCTTGATGATTTTCGCGGACCCGCGCGCAAAGATCCGCTGAAGAGCTGTATAGACATGCTGGACGCGGAGGGGTTTGACGTGTATCGTCTCGGAACAAAGCGCTTGCTGAAGATCAATGGGGATGGGTGGGCCCCTGTCTACGAAACTAAAAAGTTCTGGAGCAACTGTTTTGCGCTGAAGAAGAGTGACGCGGTTATTCGTGAACTGATAGATGAGAATGGATTTTATCTATGAGGGGGCAACGGATGCTCCACGATTCTTTTTTCGTGGTGGTAGTGGTGGTAGCCGTGGTGGAGGTGGTGGTGCGCGGACCTTAACCACAGCCTCTTCCATTGTATTCTCAGACTCGTCGGATACCTCTTCATCTGACTCAGGTGGGGGTGGTGCCTTCTTTATTTTGTCAGCGCTGTTTTTTTTCACTATTTTAGGTTCATTGTCATCAATGTCTATAGATGCATCCATATCTCTTCCACAACACCTGAATCTGAATTTTTTATGATTGATTGCCGAATATATAACTCCACCACCCGATATTAATATACCAAATATACCAAGTCCCCCTGCTGTAGTAGAGTCCATTCTTACCATATAAAGTTAAAATTAACTCACGACGTTATGCATATCGTCTAACAACTTCAGCAATCACAATCCCCAGAACAGTCATGATAAACGCGGTCGTGCCAGCATACATAAGAGCATTGGTTGCTGAGCTGCGCCACGTATAGGCAGTTGCACCCATAGCCAAGAGCAAATAACAGAAGAAGAAGGCCGCCAGAACAATGTCTTGGAGGGTCTGGAGTCTTCTATATGAAACAGGCGCGCCCTGTTTTCTATCTAAAAACTCCTTCTCAAAGGTGGATGTCACGTTCGAAATATCCGAGAGTTTGGCCTTCAGTGCCTGGATTTTTCCCTGCATCTCCGTCCTCTTGGCTGTGCTTGTTTGTGACCGAGATGTGGTCTCCTGATACTGTGTACTCATCGCGGTAAGAGTCGCAAGATCCGTATTTAAATTTGCTTTGCGTGTGTCATAAATCATCTCCTACCGGTTAGTGCTAATTTTAAAAAGGAATCCTTCTTAAAATTAGTGTTAATTATATTGATTCGTTTAATATCCAGCAGCCTTACACAGACCCGGTATATCAACGCCGGAAACATCGGATAGACCATACGATATATAGTTGGGCGCGCTGCTCACTGTAGCCGGCGCGGCGGCATTCGGATCCTGATAGGTAAAGCGGCGGCGAGTCCAGACAGTCGGATCGCGCAGGTTCACGCTATAGGCATACCGTCCAAGGAAGACGACTGCGTTCAGAACAACAAGGATGATACCGACATAGATAACGAGCGCGCCACTGAAGAAACCGACACGAGAACCATATGCAAAGATAGCGACAATCAGAAGACTCAGAAGAAGAATCTGAAGAAAGAAGAGCGTGTCCATTTTGCTTTGATATGCGTAGTCATTCATGTGTAACTGGCGAGTCGCCAGTTCCATGTTATATTGCTGTGAATCCGTAAGAACTCCAGACATTCTACTTAGAGCGGTAAATATAAATGAGAAGTCCAACAGCCGTTAGATTCAAAAACCCATATAATGCCAACAGGCTTGTCGCCGAACGATTTTTCTCCTCGCTATAAGTTAACATATCCTTGCGTAGTGCGAGATTAGCGGGGTCGCTCATACCTTCCTCTATTCTCTGCGTTGTAAAGTTTTCGGTGAGACCGAGCAATTTCCAAGAGGCGGGCGGCTGTGACTCCGTAGGTGTAATTTGATTTCCAGACTGCATGAACGTTTCCATAAAGTTGAGAGATGCCAGTATATCATCCATTTTTTGTTTCATAGTCTCACCATTAGATTTCATAGTCACATTACCAGATGAGGCATATTTCTTATCAAAAAAGACAACTCGTTTTAAATAATAGCAATATTCTCTGTTAAGCCGCGATCCCAACTGATATGCACTGAACGAGTTCTGTTCAATAAGACGCCCTGCATCTATTTCATTTGAGATGAGCTTAATGAAGTGGTCGCGTGTCATATTTCCCGCATCATCCCGCTCCACTTTATCTGTTAAAAAGGAGTCCTCTTGAAATGGTTGAAGAGCCGTCTCAAGAGTATCAACGGTTGTATCGGGACACGAGGTATTCATGTCTTCTTAATTACCGTGATAACTTAAAAATAAAGAAGCTCAAGAGCTTCTTTATTTTTAAGTTTATCGCTCTTATACCATATTAACTTAAAATTAAGGAAGCTCAAAGAGCTTCCTTAATTTTAAGATTAATCGGTTAATCTGTCGTAGGACATAAAAATTAAGGAAGTTGTGACTTCCTTAATTTTTAGTCACGGCGGTAGTCGTAGGACTTTTAATTTAAGGAAGCAACTGCTTCCTTAAATTAGAGTCACGACGTTATGCTTTTGATTGTTTAACTGCAAAGTATATAGTCACGCTAATAAAAAGAATGAGTGCTGCACTGAGGCCGATAGTCACGGGATTCATTTTGCTCGCGAGATAAGCCATGATACTGCCGGGGGCGGCAGGTGTATACATGTATCCAAGATCAACGAAGAGGCCCATCTGTCTGGCGAGAAGTCCAACAAAAACTGAAAAGAAAAAGAGGGATGTCACGATAAGCAGAAGAAGACTGCTCGTCTCGAGAGGGCGATGAAGAGGAAACCAGCTTTCGTAGACAGTTGTATTTTGCTCGGGGTGTGTCAGAAGCTTCACGCGGTCCTGTGAGATTTTCAGAGCATCCGTCTTTGTCTGGTAATCTCCCTGAAGCGCCGAATACTGTGTATAGAGGGTCGATATATCAGAAGATGTTGCTCGCGCTTCAGCAATTTTTGTATTTAGACAATTGAGCGTGTTGGTCACGTCCGATTCAAGTAGAGTAACCGTATCCTCAGATGCAGAGGCTGCGATTCCTTGAACCGAATTTCTTGTTGTCGTTTGCCACGACGAAAAAGTGGCAGGGTCACTTATTCTTGCTATTATCTTCTCTGTACACGACATTCCTAATTAAGGCATACATACTCTGTACATGTCGTAGACTCCAGAGGCGGGCGATGGGCGGGTAATCTTCACAATATCGCCGGGCACCAGTCCCATAATTCTCGCAATCATGTCCTCGTGGAACTTAATAAACGGGAGATTCGTCTTGCTGCGAATATAGTGCTGCTTCAGGAACTCGGCGTGCTCGGCGGCAGGCATCTTCGTGTGCTTCGGAACCAGGACGTGGGTGCGAGGATCAAAGAGGAGATTGTGTGCCTTGAAGAAGCGGATGCGCTGCTTCTTTCCAGACCACTCGGCGAGGGCAGCGGCGTGGAAGACGTCGGCGACATCCTCTAACACAATCACAACAATCTCGGTTGTGGCGGGGTCAATGGCCGGCTCAGTGCCGTTAATAAGAAGGGAGAGGAATGTGCCAAGACGCTGCTTCAGCTTCTGAAGACTGTAGACAACAATGCATCGCTGGATGGGGTCCAGTGCCGCCTCGGGGGTTGTGGGGGGCGCCCTCTTCAGATCCATCGTAAGAGCCGTCTGTCCGCCAGCAACCATTGCCTCAATCTCCCATGGACCGAACTGCTCATAGTTTGCCGTATCGTAGCCATCCTCCTTCATAATTCCGAGGAGAGTCTTGCGACTCCTGTAGAGAATATCAAGTTCTTCGTAATTCATTTCCTACTATAGTATGGAAGGAATGGATTATCAATTTTTGTCGGTTACTCGCGCTTAATCACATTGATGCGAACATTTGCCGCGGGAGGAGGGGCTCCATTCGCTTGGTTACCAGCGAATCCAACTTTGCGTGTGCCATTGTTGCGATTGGAGGCATTGTTGCGGAGTGCGGAGCGGATCGGCTGCTGTTGTTGCGGTAGACCCTGTGCCTGGAAGGCTGCGGGGGAGGTATCCACTGAAATCATAGGGGGTGCGCCAGGGATTGGAGGGGGGAGAACAGTGGCGGGAGGTGGGGCTGCAAGAGAGGCGACGAGCGCGACTTGGGCTTGCTGGGGCGGAGGTGGTGGTGCACCCGCTTGGCCAGGGACAGCAGCTGTTGTGGGTCCGAAGGCCTGTGCTTGCGCCGAGTTCATCGGAATTACGATATAGGGTTGCTGCTGTTGCTGTTGCTGCTGAACAGGGGTAGCTAGAGGCAGCGACGCCGTATCAAATTCCTCCAGTTCTTCTTGTATAGGTGCCAGGGGACCAGCGCCAGCGACTATAGCATCTTCTGCATTAACGCCAGTGGCTGCAACCTCCTCAGGCAGCGGCGCCGGCGGCGGAATTGCAGACAGTGCCGACAAGTCCTCCAGATTTGCCACCTGCTCCTCCGTCAGCGGCACTAACTCAGGCACCACCGTATCAACAAGAACCCGCGTAGGAATCGCCGCCGAAAGCGCAGCCAGCTGCTCATCCTCTGAAAGCTGCCGAATCTCAGGCGCCTCCAGCTTCTGTAAGTCATTATTTGTAAGAATACGCATGCCAATATTCATGTAGCTAGAGAGCTCCTGCTCCAAAAGTTTCGTCGCATACGGCATTTCTATCTTCGAGAAACTGGTCAAACTGCGTTTAACGGGCGGCAGGAGCTCCAGATTCGTGGCCGTGCTTCCAATATACTGAAGAGGACCGTCGCACATCGGGCATACACAGAGGCCCGTCTTCTCATTATAAATCGGCACCGTGCCACATCCATTGCAGATTGTAAAGGTCGTTCCATCCGCCCTCTTCATATAAGACTCGTGAACAAAGGCAGAAATGCTGTGTCCTATCACCGCATCGCGCTCCATCTCGCCCATACGTAGTCCACCCTGTGCTCCGCGACCACCCGTCGGCTGATGCGTCCGCTGTTCTTTGCGACCCTCTGCGCGCGCATTCCACTTGTCCTCCGTCATGTGCTTCAGACGCATCGTGTATACATTGCCCATGAAGATGGTAGAAGGAATCATGATACCAGACTGGCCATCGTAGAGGAGTTCCTCGCCCATCGGCTGCATACCAAACTGCTCTTGGAGAACCTTGCCGATGGCGGCGGCCGGCGATCCCTCATTCATAAATGTCGTCGCATTTCCAATCGCCGCCGCCGCAGCCGCCGCCTTTCCGAGGAGGGCCTCCAGAAGCTGGGCCATCGTCATACGAGAGGGGATGGCGTGGCTGTTCATAATCATGTCTGGAATGAGACCAGACGCCGAGCGGGGCATGTCATGGCCACGAATCATCATGCCGATTGTGCCCTTCTGGCCGTGGCGGTTGGAGAATTTGTCACCCAGCTCGGGCACTCTGTATTGAACAGTGCGAATCTTCACAAGCGCGAGGCCCGTATTACTAATCATGACAGCAACCTTCTCCACGCGACCTGTCGTCCAGACCTGCGCCGTCACGCTCGCATCACGAATATCGCCACCAGGGCTCTGAAGATAGCGGCCAACTAAGACAGTGCTCTCATCAACAAATTCGCCGACACGAATAATTCCGCGCTCATCCAGCTTGGAATAGTCAACGCCAGGCTTCAGCTTTGTCCAGGCGGGCATGTTGGTCGGATTCGCAATTCGCGTGCTCGTGTGGCTCTGCGGATCATCCTCTTCAAATGCCTCGTAGCTTCTGTAAGAGGCGCTGTGGAAAAGACCGCGCTGAATTGCGTCGGCGTTCATTACAATACCGTCCTCTTGGTTATATCCAGAGAAGCAGCCCATGGCGAGCACGAGATTCTGGCCATAGCCCATATTTCCGCCCGCAACATAATCATAATAATGTGTGCGAACAATCGGGGCCTCGGCGTAGCTGAGAACGTGGACCTGGTTATCAAACCGGTTGTTGAAATTGGTGGCATAGACGGAGACGCCCTGCTTGCTCTGGGAGCAGCTGAGTTGGTTACGCGGTGACTGATTGTGGTTCGCATACGGGATCACGCTGGTCATAAGGCCAAAAATCGTGGAGGGGTGAATCTCCAGATGGCTCGTATCGGGGTGGATATGCTCGGGGAAACAGGCCACATACGACTCGTTCGCTTCATAGGGGTCCACGTATTCAATGACGCCCGCATGCGGGGCCAGTTCATCTCGGTAGGCCTCCAGACTGGGCGCCTCCTTCTCCTTGAGCGGGTCGAAGAAGTCAGTTAGTTCGGCGCGGCCGGCAGTTCCTTTGTAATTACCTGTCACAAGTTCCTGCCATATCTTTGCGGCTCTGATGGCATCAACGGGAATAGCACCATTCTGCCCGAGGTGAATCAAGGGGCGAACAGGGCGGCCCTCGTCTAAGAAGACGAATACGCGCCGCTCGCGAATGCTGAAACCGACGCTGGTGGTTGCAGGCAAGCACCCCGTCCACTTCATAAGCTTAATCACGCCGCGGAGCATCAGAGGGCGCGTCGTATAGCCCACAATGCCGGCGTTCACGAAGACAGGGATGGCCTTTATCGCGGTGGCCGCCGTGACCTGCTCGCAGCTGATGACGCCCGCGCGGGTCAGAAGCCATTTGGTGAAAGGGAGCGGATTCGTTAGAACGCTGATGCCTGCGAGATTCGTCAGATTCTTCGTGATGCCGATGCTCGCACCACCGGGTGTCTCATTCGTGCAGAAATAGCCGAATTGGCTGGTGTGGAGGCGGCGCGGCCCCTGGAGCTTCATACCTGTGTCAAAGTCCAGCACAACGCGGCGGCAGTGGGAGAGGAAGTCCATGTAGGAGAGGCGGGACAGGGCCTGGAGGACACCAGCCTTCTCTTCACCTACACCAGCGCCGCTGCCGCTCGTCCACTTGCCCTTGAATGCCCGCATGATGCCATCGGTGATGAAGGACGCACCCAGCATTGTCGGCAGGTTGCCAGGCGAGAAGAGGTTGGCGAAGCTGTCGCCCTTGTAGCCGCTGCTATTATACTTATACTCCTTGTCTATTGTCACGCGGGCGAACTTGAGCCACGATGTGTAGACGCCCTGGAACATCATGCGGGTGAGGAAGCCGCTTGACAAGCAGCGCTGGTTGCGCGTATCGTCGCGGTCCGTCTTCACATCAAGGCCGGCCGTCACACGCAGCATTTTCCGCACACACTCGGCGAGGAAGAAGGCGCGGGCCATCGGCCTATCTTCTACGTGGATGAAGAGCTGGTTGTGGATAACATCGAGAACGTGCGCCTCGCTGAATCCCTTCGTGAGAATCTTGATATACTGGATTGCGGAATACGTGTCTAAGAAAGGGAAGGCCTCGACGACGGACTCCTCTAAGAGTGGTTCAAGCAGCTTCGTCTCCGCGTCTTCAGGGTCGGGGAAGATAAGACGTATGATATCCTCGTCCGCTTGGATACCTAGCGCGCGAAACAGAATGAACACTGGGATAGGCTTGCGAACGAACGGAATGCCCACCTGCAGCGTCTTTTCTCTGCGCTGGAGGCCGAACACCACGCGGCGCACCTGGCGAGTAACAGGACTCAGGCACGAAATAGAGCCATATGTGAGCGTCTTCGGCTCTCTCTCTTGGTTTTGAACATAGAGCGTGTTAAATGCCTGTTCTTGGTGCGTTATGAGAACCTTCTCGGAACCATCCACAATGAAGTAGCCGCCGTAGTCATAAATACATTCGCCAGCCTCGCGCAGAAGTTCCTCAGGCTTCTTGTTGAGAATACAGTAGCGGGAGTGGAGCATGACGGGTATGCGGAAGAGGGGATATTTGGCGAGATAGGCATAGGCCTCTGTCGCCGGATCCATCTCGAGCACCGTAGTTGTGAAACCTGGGCCTTCACCGGATGCGCGCTGCTGGGTTCTCGTAATGCGGATGTAAATGTCCGCCTGGACGATGCTTCCATAGGTTAGATTGCGAAGACGCGCCTCATTGGGAAAGAGGAGACGGACCTCGCTGGAGTGCTGTAGATTGAGAGTGGGTGTTCCAATGTAGAGTTTATTTCCTTCCAGGCCGCCCACGAAGATTTCCGCCTTATACGCATATTCTCCTGTTGAGCCTATCTGCTCTTCCAGAACTGTGATAGGATTTGAGGTGCGAATCATCGCCGGTAAATCAGACGATAAAAACTGGTCATAGCTGTCAATATGATGACGGGTCCATGGATAGTCTACAGTATTGTAATAGAGTTTCAGTAGACGTTCTGATAATTCTCTTGCTTCATCTCCGCGAAGAGCTGACGTCATTCCAGGAGTCCTAATTGCTAAGTAGGTTTCTTTGAATGAGTTTATGCCCGCTCCGCATCCCATCGCATCGCATCGCATCGCTTACTTGAACTTCCATGTGTGCTCTTCAACAGAGGGTGATGGAGGAAGAGGTGCGCCCAGATAGGCAGCGCGCACATCCTGATAAACAGACGACGGAACCGTGCTGTCAAACGGCTTGAAGGTGGCCGCCGAAGCGAAATCTGAAAACGAAATGGCTGTGCCGCCACCCGCCTGATTACTTCCTAGGCCAGCAGGAACCTTCGGTGAAAAGTCCTTCACGCCACAGTCGGCCATGCGGGCAGGCTGGTTGATACTGTCGTAGAAAGAGAGCCCCTTGTCAACGTAGGCCGGGAAAGAACCACTGACTCCGTCAATGCCGGGGCGGGTCTGGAAGTCAAGCGGCGCACCCATGAGCGGGGCGGCGCCGCCAGCTTGTGAGCGGCGGCTCTTGCGTCTGGTGCCGCCCTTCTTACGTGAAGAGCCATGTTCGGCGTGCTTCACCGCAAGATATGCCTCCACCGCCTTGGGTGATACATCGCGTCTAAAAACAGCCTTCCACGCCGTCTGGAACTCCTCTATCTGAATGTCCTTGTCCTTCCCTTTGAGAGAAAGGGCCTTTTGGTCAAGGTGTTCAAATGCTGACCGTAGCTGGGGTATTGTCATGAGCGTTTTCTTTGTATTGTTGCGCTTCTGCGTCTTCCTTTTTGAAGAAGGCATCCTATTAATGGCTTGGATTTTATGTTGTTTTAAAGGGATCGCGAATCAGGCTCCTCAACGTATTAGTGCCCATCTGAGGCACGGCCGGCACTGTAATCGGCTGGCCCGTCACCTTCTTTCTTAGAAGATTGAGCCCGAATCCAATACACAGAAGAACTACCATAGCAATCATGAAGGGGGCGGCCGTGTTATAGACCGATGACTGCCACGTGCTAATCGCATACTCTTCACTAAAAAGATTCGCATGGTGATATCCGGTTACGGCGAGGATAAGAGAGACAATAACAACTAAAATGAGAGGGCTGAGACGGGGCAGGATGACAAATATAAGAAGTCCTGCGAGGACTACTATCATAAGTGAGGGCAAATACAGCTCCATTCTTAGAATGTCTTTAGATTTTCTCTATGAGGTCAACCTGGGTCAGAAAGTGCTTCCT
>Ga0136642_1000339_pt1 | contig 26334 bp, 8 predicted proteins | sample LowCatLa1302831Y_FD_115313 | JGI IMG/M metagenome (GOLD analysis project Ga0136642, IMG submission 115313) | Freshwater microbial communities from Lower Cathedral Lake, Yosemite National Park, California, USA - 13028-31Y | ecosystem: Environmental > Aquatic > Freshwater > Lake ... | reverse complement strand
CAACTGTTATACCAAGAGAAAAAATAGCTACTAGTAGTATCTCCTCCAGTCCAATATAACCACATTGCAATTGTTATATTTGAAGTGGAATCGAACGTCGACGGATACAAAAATATTCCCGCCTGACTGTTGTTATAGAAAGATGCACTTCTACTTTGTATAAAATTTGTTATAGATAAATTTCCCGACGAATTAGCATACCAAAAACCCGCACCTCCATAATTTGATCCATTAGTTCCGGGACTAGTAACTGCAGTTCCAGTCGCATAATTATAGATATATCGATTACCAAAACCGTCATAATATCTATATGAATTATTCAAATCAAACGGAAAATAATAGACCAATCCATAAGATGAAATAATGTTATAATTATTTACTGAATTATTGTTTGTTACAATATTTAAAACAAGAGGCTTACCTATTGCGAGTGCGCTGGATGGCGTTAATGTATATGTATAATAAGTATTTGCGTTTAATGACAAATCTATATATGGTGAAGTTGCATTGCTTGTAAGTAATATACCATTACGCGCAAGAGCTAGCGAAACATATGTACCCGAAAAATTGACTTGTGCGTTATTAACACCAATATTGGAAACAGACGCTGTATTGACAATTGCGATATTTGGTACAATTGTTTTTACAGCTATAATTACCACACCCGAACCACCTGAACCACCTATACCACTACCTGAGCCTCCACCACCGCCGCCACCCGTGTTCGTAGCACCGTTTCCACCATTTCCTGATACTGTTGATAATGTTGCTACTTTATACAAACCCGTTGCATCATTCGTTCCATTGGTTAATCTACCCGAACCACCACCACCACCACCCAAACCACCTCCTCCACCACCCGCACCTACGTAATTTGCGCCGCCACCTCCACCACCCCAATACGTCGTAGAGTAATATGGACTAATACCATTTAATGTTGTTTGAATTCCATTTGACCCCGGTAATCCGAATATATTGACACCAGTATAAAAACTGGCTAACGATGCTGATGATCCGGTATTTAAATAATTTTGCATAACTTGATTTGCTATATGCATTTGTGCTGGAGTTAATGCTACATTCCAAATCATTAACTGTGAGAATTGGAAATTACTTTGTTCACCGCCATTGTTGATCATTAATGCATAACCACCAGTTCCGCCGTTTGTATTACCTACATCTACATTATTTACAACAAGATTGTATGGTGTACTTACGCTAGTAGAATTTGTACCTGTGCAAATCAACCAGTTATAAATATTACTGTTGTAAATTGATGCAGTTATTGGAATCGGTCCTCTCCAACCGTCATAATGACATACACCAACATATCCAGCCCAGTGTCCGTGCAACCAATTACCACCATTATATGAATTCAAAATGCGACTATTTGCGCCTCCAGTATATCGTGTTAGAGAACAGATTGTAAATGTAGCCGGAATACTGCCTATTGGCCAAATAATCCTAGCATTTGTGTCACCATTTAGATAAGTGATATTTCCAGAAGCTCCATTTCCAGATGCAGTTTGTTGTGTAACACCACTTGTTGATGCATCGCGACCATTACCTGTTATATCGAATAGTGTATTTGACGACCAATTTTCTGCTGAATAAGCCCCCCACATAGGAGGTAATGACGCCATTAGACCGGTAAAATTCGCCGATTTATTATTGTTAATAGTCAAACTAGGTATCGTACCCATAGCACCACCACCACCACCTATAGACTGATTCGCAGTAGTATTATATTGATACATTTGTGTTAATAATGGTATACCTTGTTGTAAATATAAATCAAATGCTGCTGACACAATTTGCAATTGTGCATTGTTGAATTCATAAGGCCATATTATCACTTGTGAAAACGCAAAATTACTGGTTTCACCCGTTCCATTCGCTGGACTTCCATAACTGGTATTCGGATTAATAGCCAATCTATAAGAGCCACCGCCAGTTCCACCAGTACTTGTACCAATTTGCTGTCCATTACCCAAAATATTCCCTGGTGCTGTTGCACTAGTGGTTCCGTTAGTAGCACACATATTTACCCAACTTGTTGCCGGATTAATGTTATTAGTGGGTGATGTATACCAACCTTCATAATATGCCACACCAGCATAATTACTCCAATGACCGTGTAAAAAGTTACCATTCGATGATGTTAAAATACGTCTGTAATATCCTGATGTTGTTTGACCTACAGATGATATATCTGAATATTTCGTCAATGAACAAATTGTAAAAGTGGTTGGAATACTTCCTGATTGCCATGTAAATGTAGTATTAGTTCCACCAACTAAATATGTAATTGGTGCGCCATTTGGGTTATTTGAAGCATCGAAATATTTGGTGGGATAATTACTACCAGCAATATATACATTTGTTCCCGAGTTAAGTGAATCATAAATATAATTCGGTGTTCTGTCAGGATTGTAGTTTTCAGCAGAAAAAACGCCATAGGGTCTATATGTGCTAATTAATTGCGCGAACGCACTCGCAGGTGTTGTTCCTATATTTCCTATTTTACCTTGACCATCAATACCATTTCCTAACGAAAATCCTACACTTCCACCGCCACTAGACCCACTACCAGGTATTGTACCATTTGATGCACCATAACCACCTCCATAAGCTGTAATATTTAAATTATTATTGTTAATAAATGTAACTAATGAATTACCACCATTGTTTATAGAATTTGTACCTTGTTGACCCTGCGTCAATCCAATACCGCCTATTCCAACAGTAATATTTACATTGTCACTACCGTTTAATAAATATGAAGTTTGGACAACACCACCACCACCACCACCACCACCACTTCCACCGCCACCACCACCCCCAGCACCTATTGTTAAAATATTCAATTCACAATTAATTAAATTATTGTATGCAATAGCATTTTTGAATGTACTAGAATAAATAAACAGTGAATAATTACCATATATCACCGAACTTGAGTAACCGATTATACCTGGAATAATAGGATTTGTTACTGTAGGGCTTAATTGACTACCGGTTAGTGCCGTTGTTAAAATGGTGACAATAATGATACCCGAACCACCATTTCCTGGACTATTAACATAATTACCATTTGAATATCCTGCACCACCACCGCCACCACCCGTATTAGTGCCACCATTACCTCCTTCACCTGGAATATTACCCCAACCATAAGTGTTGGATCCATTTTGAGCATACCCACTATATGTGCCATTATATCCTGGATTAATACCATTAGCATCACCTGCACCTGAATAACTTATGTTACTGTAGGTATTACCTGAACCACCTCCACCACCTCCACCTAAGCCACCGTTTCCACCTGATAATGCAAATGCTCCGCCACCACCTCCGCCAGCCCAATAATAATTACCGTAAGTACTTCCTTGTACACCTGGAATGGAACATTTTATTCCGATACCACCACCACCTGCAGTCAAATTACCATTGATATAACCACCAATTTTACCTGCACCGCCTCCACCGCCTCCACCGCCTCCATTATTTGTGTCATATGCATTACCGCCATTAAAACCTTGCGAACCGGATCCACCAATTGCTGAACAACCGTTATAACTACTCGCACCGCCACCACAACCACCATTACCCGGGACATTACTAGGATAAGAATTTTGCCACGGACAAGCACCACCTCCTCCACCCAAAGCTATAATGTTTTGTTTGGCATTATTTTGAAAAGAGATGGTTGAATTTCTTCCATTTTGCGGCGTTGTATATGCCCATAAAGGATTTGCACCCGTACCAATAGTAAAAGAAATATTATCAATACCACTGAGTGTGAATGATCCTTGTACAATACCACCACCACCACCACCACCACCTGAATAAGGTCCTCCGCCTGCACCACCACCAGCTACAGCAAAATAATTTAATTGGTAATTACTGGATACAGCACGATAATTTATAGCATTCGTAAAATTATTTTTGAAAACATAAGCTGTATAATCACCATTTACAAATGACGCAGAATATCCTGAAAACAAGATTGAATTTCCACTTGGTGCAAACAATTGACTAGTTAATATAGCTAGTGCGACAATTCCACTACCTCCATTTCCACCAAAAGTCCATCCACCGCCGCCGCCACCGCCACTATACTGTGCTCCGCTACCACCAACGCCTTTATTATTGGTATCTATGAATCCATTTGTGGCTTGATTCAAACTCAAAACATCTCCTAAACCATTATACAATCCATTTTGTGATGCTCCACCACCGCCACCACCTAATCCACCATTTCCTGCATAGCGACTATCTTCGGTACTATTAAAAGGCACCGTTGTGTTTTTGTTATATGTTGCATTATTAGATGCACCCCCGCCTCCTCCGCACCAATAAAACGATGGATATATATCTTTTACACCAATTACATTTATTTGTTGCCCTTCACCACCATTTCCTGCATATTGTCCTGTAGATATGCCGTTTGTATTTCCACCATCTCCGCCATTCATTGATGCTCCTCCACCTCCGCCTCCGCCACTGTATTGATAATTATTGTTATTTCCGCCTATGTTCCCTTGTGCAAAATCCAATGTTGATCCTCCATTTACTACTGCATTTGTACCTGCGCCACCCCCCGAACCACCATCTAAACCAATATTATTAATTGTTCCACCACCGCCTCCGCCAAACGCAGTTACATTCAAATTTGCGGATTTTGTAAATGAAACTGTGGTATTTCCACCATTAATTCCGTTTTCAATACTACCATATCCACCATTCCCTACATTTATATTAATCGATTCTGATATATTCGACGTTAAATTAATGGTAGTCTGTACCATTCCACCAGCACCACCACCACCACCACCGGCTCCGGCACCACCGCCACCGCCGCCAATCGCCAATATATTTAATGTCATACTGGATAATCCCGTGAATGATATTGAACCACTATTTAAAAATGTATAAACTGTGTATAATCCAACAATAGTAGAACTATTATACCCCCCTACCGAAATATTGCTAATATTGTTAATGGTTGTTACATAGGTGATGACTTTCTTCTGTAGTGTAAATATGTTTTCCAAGGATCTTAAAGAACAGAATCCCATCACAAAATTTATAAAATGTAATGATATATTATTTTTAATTTTTTATCGTGTGAGCATAAGTTAATTTGTTATGAAATTTTTTATTCTATTCATAACAAATCATAAATTTATTATATAAATTTAATTATTAATTTAATTATTAATATATTTCTTCTAGAATGTTGTTGCTGATGTTAATGCAAACATATCTATTCCTGTTGATGACCTATTTACTAAATATACTTGCTGAACTATATACGTATAAGTAACTGTACTACTAATTGTTATTGTTCCTGATAAAACGACTGGTGTTCCGTTAACATTTATCGTACCAGTTGATGGGGCAACATAGTAAGGATTTGATGTACTAAAAATAAATGCAAACGAATAACTCTTAAGTGGTGTAATCGGAACATTAATGATACTGAGTGAAGATATAATCGAGGTAGGTGACATATAATTAATCATACCTTGAGTAAAATCGATTGTTGTGGAAAATGAGAAACTCGTTGGTACTACTATTGGTTCGATGTTTTGTGATGCTGTTAATGTACTTACAATAGCAACAGGATTATTTATATTTACTATTCCACTTACATTGAGCGTACCACTCACATCCAATGTGTAATTCGGATACATATTGTTTACACCAATTTTTCCTCTGCCATTATCCGCCAATAAAACAATACTATCCTGTCCATTACCAACTGTTGTACTCTCGACACCTATCACCATTCTCGAATTATTATTTACGCTATTGTTTTGAACATCATCCATATAACGAATGTAACCATAATCAGTTCCAAAATTGTTATTGGATGGGAAAACAATTGACGAACTACCTCCAGGATTTTGATGGGAAATTGTTACACTACCACTTGTCGCATTAGGGGTTGTACCTACAGTTTCATTTACAATAAATTGGCTATTTATTGTTGTCGGATAATTTACTGTAAAATTACCTGATATGTTCAATCTGTCGATATTGAATTGTCCCATAAATGTGACATCGTTCACAAAGGTTTTACGTCCATTAATGAGCTGCACTGAAAATGTGTCCACAAAATTATTACTTGCCCATAAAGTGCTATTTACATTTGATAAAGTATTACCTCTGAAATAAATACTTACCGAATCACCGTATACTGGATTCGCGTGAACAGCATATAATTCAATTTTCAGACGATAATTAAATATTGCATTTGGTATTATAATTCCGTTTACATAAACGCTGTTGGTATAACATTGCGTCAAATTATATAACGGTGACGAATTTATATTCATTAAATTTTGTGATCCATCTGTTAATACAATTGGATTGTTTCCATTTCCGTCTGTATAATACAATACACTATAAATATAAATTGGACTCAAAGGATTGGTATTCACTAGAGTGGAACTTGCAAATATATTATATGTCCATAAACCGGATGCTATTGTGGTTGATAATAACTGTCCTATTGGTGTAGTAAATGTGCCTAACAAATGGGGATTAGTATCTGATGGACTAGTGTAATAATATGTCATACTTGTTTGACTAGACGCTAAATTTGGTGTTACTAATAATCCACCACTTGGATCTGCGATTGTCCCAATTAAATTTGTGTCAAAATACATTGTATAAACACCCGAAACACCGTCTCTACCTGCTGCACCGGTCGCGCCAGTAGCACCTGTTTGACCTGTCGCACCTGTCGCACCTGTCATACCCGTAGCACCCGTATTTACTGATGTACCTGGAATACCCTGTGGACCTGTCATACCTGTAGCACCAGTGTAACCAGTCGGTCCTGATGCACCACTTACTCCTGTAGGACCTGTTGTTCCTGTAAAACCGGTCGCACCCGTCATACCACTTGAACCCGTTCTTCCTGTGGAACCTGTTCTTCCTGTGAAACCTGTTGCACCTGTTCTACCCGTAAAACCAGTCGCTCCTGACATACCGGTTTGTCCACTTGATCCTGTTTGACCTGTTGTACCTGTAAATCCGGTACAACCCGTATTACCCGTTGCACCTGTATTAACTGCCGTACCGGGAATACCTTGTGGACCAGTAGCACCAGTTGCACCCGTTGTACCAGTTTGTCCAGTTGTACCTGTATATCCCGTATCACCTGTTGAACCGGTTGAACCTGTTGTACCTGTTGTACCAGTGAATCCAGTTGCACCTGTATAACCAGTATAACCAGTCGCACCCGTATAACCAGTAGCACCAGTATAACCAGTATAACCAGTATATCCAGTCGCACCTGTATAACCTGTAACACCCGTATTTCCTGTATATCCTGTGTTTCCTGTGGCTCCTGAAGCTCCTGTATTACCCGTTGCACCAGATGCACCTGTGGATCCTGATGCACCTGTGGATCCTGTAGAACCAGTGGATCCTGTCTGACCAGTCGCACCAGAAGCACCGGATGCACCTGATGCACCGGATGCACCTGATGCACCTGATGCACCGGATGCACCTGTTGCACCAGTAGCGCCAGTGGATCCTGTCGAACCAGTAGCACCTGTCTGACCGGTAAATCCTGTCGTTCCTGTCTGACCTGTTGCACCCGTTGCTCCCGTTTGACCAGTTGCACCTGTAGCACCTGTTTTACCAGTTGCTCCTGTTTGTCCTGTTGCACCTGTTTGTCCTGTTGCACCAGTATAACCTGTATAACCAGTTTGTCCTGTGAATCCTGTATATCCAGTTTGTCCTGTTGCGCCGGTTTGTCCTGTGGATCCTGTTGCACCAGTGTATCCTGTATAACCCGTATAACCTGTATAACCTGTTTGACCAGTTGCTCCCGTGGATCCTGTTGCCCCAGTGTACCCTGTATAACCTGTATAACCTGTATAACCTGTATAACCAGTTTGTCCTGTATAACCCGTAGAACCTGTATAACCCGTAGAACCTGTATAACCTGTATAACCTGTAGAACCTGTGGAACCTGTTGCACCGATGCACCCTGTATAACCTGTATAACCTGTATAACCTGTATAACCCGTAGCACCTGTTTGTCCTGTTGCACCTGTTTGTCCTGTTGCACCTGTTTGTCCTGTTGCACCTGTGGCACCAGAATAACCGGTTACACCTGTATCACCAGTTGCACCAGTTTGACCAGTTGCACCCGTTTGTCCTGTGGCACCCGTTTGACCAGTATATCCGGTTCTACCTGTAGCACCCGTTTGTCCTGTGGCACCTGTTTGTCCCGTGGCACCTGTTGCGCCGGTTTGTCCTGTGGCACCTGATGCACCGGTTTGGCCAGTTGCACCTGTTTGTCCTGTGGCACCTGATGCACCTGTTTGACCAGTTGCACCAGAAGCACCTGTTTGTCCTGTGGCACCCGTTTGTCCTGTAGCACCAGAAGCACCACTTGCACCTGTTACACCCGAAGCACCTGTTGCACCTGTACTTCCACTTGCACCCGTTTGTCCTGTAGCACCTGTACTTCCACTTGCACCACTCGCACCTGTGGCACCAGAGGATCCACTTGCACCTGTTTGTCCAGTCGCTCCTGAAGCACCGGTAGCACCTGAAGCTCCACTAACACCGGTTGCACCGGTTTGTCCTGTTGCACCACTTGCACCTGTTGCGCCTGTGGCACCACTTGCACCACTTGCACCACTTGCACCACTCGCACCAGTTTGACCTGTAGCACCACTTGCACCCGAGGATCCTGTCGCACCACTTGCGCCACTTGCACCACTTGCACCCGAGGATCCTGTCGCGCCACTTGCACCAGTAGCACCTGAAGAACCACTAGCACCTGAAGCACCAGTAGCACCTGAAGAACCACTAGCACCTGTTTGACCCGTTGCACCTGTGGCACCTGAGGATCCTGTTGATCCTGAAGCACCGGAAGCTCCAGAAGCACCCGTTTGTCCAGTTGCACCACTTGCACCAGAAGCACCTGTTGCTCCACTTACACCTGAAGCACCTGTTGCACCTGTTGATCCCGAAGCTCCGCTAGCACCTGTTGCTCCAGTTGCACCACTTGCACCTGTTGATCCTGAAGAACCTGTAGCACCTGTAGCACCTGTTTGTCCAGTCGCACCGCTAGCACCTGTCGCACCAGAAGAACCGGTTGATCCGGAAGCACCGGTTTGTCCTGTTGCACCTGTTGCTCCCGACGCACCCGACGCACCACTTACGCCTGTTGCTCCCGAAGCACCCGTTGCACCGGTTTGACCTGTTACACCGGTTTGACCTGTAGCACCTGTTGCTCCCGACGCACCCGTTGAGCCCGTTTGGCCTGTTGAACCTGTATATCCTGTTTGACCTGTTGCACCCGTGGCACCAGTTTGTCCTGTTGCACCTGTTTGTCCTGTAGCACCTGATGCACCCGAAGAACCGGTTGATCCTGAAGCACCGGTTTGTCCTGTTGATCCTGAAGCACCGGTTTGACCTGTTGCTCCACTTGCACCAGAAGCACCAGAAGCACCCGTGGCACCTGAAGCACCGCTTACACCTGTTGCACCTGTTTGTCCAGTTGCACCTGTTTGTCCTGTGGCACCCGTAGCTCCAGAAGTACCCGTGGCTCCCGAAGCACCGGTTTGACCCGTAGCACCCGTGGCTCCCGAGGATCCTGTTGCTCCAGAAGAACCCGTGGCTCCCGAGGATCCTGTGGCTCCCGAAGCACCCGTTTGACCAGTGGCACCCGTGGCACCGGAAGAACCCGTTTGACCAGTAGCACCAGTTTGACCAGTTTGACCAGTGGCACCTGTTTGACCAGTTGCACCTGTAGCACCCGAAGAACCTGTTGATCCAGAAGCACCGGTTTGTCCTGTAGCACCTGTTTGTCCTGTTTGTCCTGTTGCACCAGAAGCACCCGTAGATCCTGAAGCTCCACTTACACCAGTAGCTCCTGTTTGTCCTGTTGCACCAGTGGCACCAGTATTACCAGTAGCTCCTGTAGCACCCGTACTACCTGAAGCACCGGTTGAACCTGTCGCGCCAGTATTAGTAGCAATACCGGGAACACCTTGAGGACCAGTCGCACCAGTCGCACCAGTCGCACCAGTATTTCCTGTATAACCTGTGGCACCAGTATTTGTTGAAATACCGGGTACACCTTGAGGACCTGTAAATCCCGTATAACCTGTATTTCCTGTATAACCTGTATCACCTTTTAATCCCTGAGGACCTACTATTTCACCGATATTTGTCCAACCAGAAGGATTTGTATTATATGCCGGAGGAGAATTTTGCACACATACATAAAAATTACGTCCAATAATATATCCATCTCCTGCAACAGCACTAGTTGGTAATGAACTTGTTGTTGCAACGGTTCCTTTGATAACAATTGTGCCTGGATTTATACCACCGATAGTACTACCACTCGGTAATTGTAATATACCATTTGATGAGGATAATGTAAGACCGCCGATATGTAATGAATTCGGTCCTACATATACTGATCTGAATTGCAAGGAAGGTGATCCCAAATCCAATATGTTATCAAAATATGGTACCACTGTTTGGTAAACTACACCTGAAAAAAATCCTGTCGGACCAGTAGGTCCTACTGAACCCGTAGCGCCAGTAGCACCAGTAGCACCCGTAGCACCGGTTTTTCCAGTGGCACCCGTAGCACCTGAAGCACCACTAACACCAGTATAACCTGTATCACCAGTAGCACCTGTTTGTCCCGTAGCACCCGAAGCACCTGTAGCACCTGAAGCACCACTAACACCGGACGCACCAGTTTGTCCTGTTGCACCTGTGGCACCCGAAGCACCCGAAGCACCCGTTTGTCCAGTTGCACCACTTGAACCTGATGCACCTGTTGCTCCACTTGAACCTGTTGCTCCACTTGAACCTGTTGCACCCGAAGCACCTGTTGCTCCTGTGGATCCACTTGCGCCTGTGGCACCCGTTTGTCCTGTTGCTCCCGTTGCACCCGAAGCACCCGAAGCACCCGAAGCACCTGTTGCTCCTGTGGATCCACTTGCACCTGTTTGTCCAGTTGCACCTGTTGCTCCTGTGGATCCACTTGCACCGGTTGCTCCTGTGGATCCACTTGCACCAGAAGCACCTGTTGCGCCCGTTTGTCCTGTAGCACCCGAAGCACCTGTGGCACCTGAAGAACCAGAAGCCCCCGAAGCACCGGTTGCACCTGAAGAACCTGAAGCACCCGTGGCACCTGAATAACCTGAAGCACCCGTAGCACCCGAAGCACCTGAAGCACCCGTAGCACCCGAAGCACCTGAAGCACCCGTGGCACCTGAAGTACCCGTGGCACCTGAAGCACCCGTTTGGCCAGTTGCGCCTGTGGCACCAGAAGAACCAGAAGCGCCCGTGGCACCTGTGGATCCACTTGCACCAGAAGCACCTGTACTACCCGAAGCACCAGAAGCACCTGTACTACCCGAAGCACCAGAAGCACCTGTACTACCAGAAGCACCTGTACTACCAGAAGCGCCAGAAGCACCTGTACTACCAGAAGCACCACTTACACCCGTAGCACCTGTTTGTCCCGTAGCACCCGAAGCACCGGTCGCACCCGTAGAACCTGAAGAACCTGTTTGACCTGTTGATCCACTTGCACCTGTATTACCCGTAGCACCTGTACTACCTGAAGCACCGGTTGCTCCTGTGGATCCACTTGCACCTGTGGCACCTGTAGCACCGGTTGCTCCTGTGGATCCACTTGCACCTGTATTACCCGAAGCTCCTGTAGCACCTGTGGATCCACTTGCACCTGTTGCTCCTGTGAATCCACTTGCACCTGTATTACCCGTAGCACCAGAAGCACCAGAAGCACCTGTAAATCCAGTCGCACCTGTTTGTCCTGTTGCTCCTGTTGCTCCTGATGAACCCGAAGCACCTGTTGCACCTGTTTGTCCTGTGGCTCCTGTTGCACCTGTAGCACCAGAACTACCCGTAGCACCTGAAGAACCAGAAGCACCTGTGGCACCAGAAGCACCAGAATAACCGGTGGCACCTGTAACACCACTCGCAACAAATGCAAATGAAATATTATATACATAATCATTAATATCATATATTGCCGACAAAAATCTCGCACTGATTATTCCATAATTACGCGTATTATTTAAATTTGGTAATTCAGCAACCAAAATACCATTTTGATAATAATAAACATAAGTATCATCAATCGCAATTGTAAAGAAATCACCAGCGCTATACGTTCCAATTTGTGTTGTCCCTTTTACATTATTGTAATAATAATAAACTTTTCCTGCATTGTCCAAATAAAATGCATAAGCGAAAAAACCTTCACTTGTATAAGTTTGACTTGTAGCAGGATCAGTACCATTGATGGTTAGTCCAACTACTCTTTTTGTTGTTGCTACTGATGGTACGAAAAATGATGTCTGACAAGTTTGAAACGACTCATAACTATACGCATATGAAGCTACGCCAGCATTTGTATGAAATTTGTTGACTTGGTTACTTGATGTAATCGTTATCGATGGATCTGTCGATACTAATGTAAATAATGCGGGGCCACAAGCACCGGTTGCTCCTGTTGCACCCGTCGAACCTGTCGAACCTGTCGAACCTGATGCGCCTGTAGAACCCGAAGAACCGGTTGCACCTGATGTGCCTGTAGCACCAGTTTGTCCTGTAGCACCAGTTTGTCCTGTAGCACCTGATGCACCTGTAGCACCTGAACAACCACTAACACCGGTAGCACCTGTAGCACCTGAAGCACCTGTAGCACCTGAAGCACCTGTAGCGCCTGTACTTCCACTTGCACCTGTACTTCCACTTGCACCTGTAGCACCCGTATAACCTGAGGCACCTGAAGCACCTGAAGCACCTGAAGCACCTGTACTTCCACTTGCACCAGTAGCACCCGAGGCACCAGTAGCACCTGAAGCCCCTGTACTTCCACTTGCACCTGTAGCACCCGAAGCACCAGTAGCACCTGAAGCACCTGTAGCACCTGAAGCACCTGTACTTCCACTTGCACCTGTGGATCCTGTTGCTCCTGTGGATCCGGTTGAACCTGTTGCTCCTGTTGCTCCAGTTGTACCCGTAAATCCTGTTGCGCCGGTAAATCCTGTTGCGCCAGTTTGTCCTGTGTATCCTGTGGCACCCGTTTGTCCTGTGAATCCTGTGGCACCCGTTTGTCCTGTGAATCCTGTGGCACCCGTTTGTCCTGTGAATCCTGTGGCTCCTGTTTGTCCTGTGAATCCGGTTTGTCCTGTGGCTCCTGTAGAACCAGTTGCACCTGTATAACCGGTTGCGCCTGTATAACCGGTTGCGCCGGTATAACCTGTGGCACCTGTAGAACCAGTTGCACCTGTATAGCCTGTAGCACCTGTTACACCTGTAGAACCTGTCATTCCTGTATAACCGGTTGAACCTGTAGAACCTGTCATTCCTGTATAACCGGTTGAACCTGTAGAACCTGTGGCACCTGTGGATCCTGTATAGCCTGTTGCTCCTGTATAACCTGTATAACCTGTGGCACCTGTATAACCAGTATAACCTGTGAATCCTGTTGCTCCTGTTGAACCTGTAGAACCTGTCATTCCTGTATAACCGGTTGAACCTGTATAACCTGTGGATCCGGTTGTACCTGTATAACCTGTATAACCTGTATATCCTGTATAACCACTTGATCCTGTAGTACCTGTATAGCCTGTAGAACCTGTATAACCAGTATAACCAGTATAACCAGTATAACCAGTTGCCCCGGTATATCCAGTTGCACCAGTATAACCGGTTGCACCAGTATAACCTGTATAACCTGTAGCACCAGTATCACCTGTAGCACCTGTCGCTCCTGAACAACCACTAACACCTGTTGCACCGGTTGCGCCAGTTGAACCTGTATATCCTGTATATCCTGTTGAACCTGTCATACCTGTATAGCCTGTAGCACCAGTGAATCCAGTTGCACCCGTATAACCTGTAAATCCAGTTGCACCTGTAAATCCAGTTGCACCTGTAAATCCAGTTGCACCTGTAAATCCAGTTGCACCTGTAAATCCAGTTGCTCCTGTAGCACCCGTAAATCCTGTGGCTCCCGTAAATCCTGTGGCTCCCGTAGTACCCGTCATACCCGTATATCCTGTAAATCCTGTTGCGCCCGTCATACCCGTATATCCTGTAAATCCTGTTGTACCCGTCATACCCGTATAACCGGTAAATCCTGTAGAACCAGTGTAACCCGTATTACCCGTAGCACCTGTGAATCCAGTTGCACCCGTATAACCTGTGAATCCAGTTGCTCCCGTACAACCTGTAAATCCTGTGGTACCTGTAGTACCCGTATAACCTGTATAACCTGTGTATCCTGTAGAACCAGTGTAACCCGTATCACCCGTAGCACCAGTGAATCCAGTTGCACCCGTCATACCCGTATAACCGGTAAATCCTGTAGAACCTGTAAGTCCTGTGGAACCGGTGGATCCTGTGTATCCTGTCGAGCCAGTCATTCCACTAGCACCAGTAGACCCAGTAAGTCCAGTTGAACCAGTGTGTCCTGAATATCCTGTATAACCTGTATAACCTGTATATCCAGTAGCGCCTGTAAATCCTGTGGATCCTGTCATACCGGTATAACCCGTAGAACCTGTAAATCCCGTGAGTCCTGTGGCACCGGTGTAACCTGTGGCACCTGTAGACCCAGTAAGTCCTGTGGCACCAGTATAACCAGTAGCACCTGTAAACCCTGTAGAACCTGTAAATCCTGTGGCGCCTGTATTACCCGTATAACCTGTATAACCCGTATAACCGGTAAATCCTGTTGAACCTGTATAACCTGTGTCGCCTGTGGATCCTGTGAATCCAGTTGCACCCGTTGCACCTGTGTAACCTGTTGAACCTGTATAACCTGTATATCCTGTTGAACCTGTGGATCCTGTGTATCCTGTCGAACCAGTCATTCCACTAGCACCAGTAGACCCAGTAAGTCCAGTTGAACCAGTGTGTCCTGAATAACCTGTATAACCTGTATAACCTGTATAACCAGTAGCGCCTGTAAATCCTGTGTAACCTGTAAATCCAGTTGCTCCTGTAGCACCTGTAAATCCCGTGAGTCCGGTCGAGCCAGTCATTCCACTAGCACCAGTAGACCCAGTGAGTCCTGTGGCACCAGTATAACCAGTATAACCTGTGTCTCCAGTATAACCTGTACATCCTGTTGAACCTGTATATCCTGTAGCACCTGTATATCCCGTGAATCCTGTGGCACCAGTATAACCAGTAGCACCAGTAGCACCAGTAGCACCAGTAGCACCCGTAGCACCTGTTACACCACTTGCAATAAATGCATAAGAAATATTATATATATAATCGCCTTTATCATATAATGCTGCCAAAAATTGACAACTTAATATTCCATAAGTATGGGAAACATTATACAAATCTTTATAAGATTGATTATTTAAATTAGGTAGTTCGGCGATTAAACTACCATTTTTGTAAAAATATACATACGTATCATCCACTGCAATGGTAAAAAAATCATCAGCACTGTATGTTGTCAAAGGTTCTGCTGCCGTATCAAACGGATTTTGTACAGTCGGTGTCAATCCGTAGTATTTACTTTCATTATCATTTATAAAATAACAAACATTACCTGTACCTGTTCCATTATCAGCTGTCAAGAAAAATGCATAAGCAAAAGATCCATTATCAATATATTTTATACCAAGAAGAGGGTTTATTCCGTAAATACTTAAACCAATTATTCTCTTTGCTACGAATGGTACAAAAAATGACATTTGACACGTTTGGTATGATTCATATGTATGTGTAAACGACGCATTTCCGTAATTATTTCCAACTTTATTTATACGATTACTTCCTGTAACAATAATGTTTTTATCAGTTGATATTAAATTAAATATAGCCGGACCTTGTGCACCAGTAGCACCCGTGGCACCTGTTGTTCCTGTAGTACCTGTAGAACCTGTATAACCAGTATATCCTGTTGCGCCTGTATAACCTGTGAGTCCCGTTGAACCTGTAAGTCCGGTTGAACCTGTGAGTCCTGTTGAACCAGTTGATCCTGTGAGTCCTGTGTCACCTGTAGAACCTGTGAATCCAGTTGAACCTGTTGAACCAGTTGAACCGGTTCGTCCTGTTGAACCTGTCTTACCTGTACATCCTGTATAACCTGTGGCTCCTGTAACACCACTTGCTACAAAAGAATAAGATATACCAGAAATATTATCACCAACGTCACATAATCCAGCCAAAAATTGTGTACTAATTAAATTATATGATACATTTATTGTTGATGTTGAACCAAACATATCGGTATATGGGACAGGTTGAGTGGTATTATTTAAATTGGGTAATTCGGCAACTAAATGACCATTTTTGTAAAAATAAACATAAGTATCATCTACTGCAATTGTAAAAAAATCACCGGCCTTGTAATTTGCGATTGGCTCTGCTAATAGTTCTAATCCACCCGTTTGAGGTGGTGTGGTTGCATTGTATGAAGACGCAAAATTATTAATAAAATAATACAATCCCCCCACATAATTACCATTAGTATCTTGCATAGGCTGATACGTATCTGGATCGGTAATTACTGGACCGAAATAAAAGGCATATGCGAAAAATCCTTCACTAATATATGTTGTACCTAGTATACTAGCATTTAGATCTTGACCATAAATACTTAGACCAACAATACGATATGTTGTTTGTAAATTTAATACAGGAATAAAAAAGGACAATTGACATGTTTGAAATGACTCATTACTGTTCACATAATCAATTGCACCTCCATTATCAAAATGTTTTTGAAATTGATTCGTGGAAATAATCCACATATTGGGATCTATGGATGACAATGAAAACAATGCAGGACCTTGGGCACCGGTAGCACCGGTTGAACCTGTAGAACCAGTCGAACCCGTCGAACCTGTACGTCCAGTAGAACCTGTGAGTCCTGTTGAACCTGTACATCCAGTTGATCCTGTTGCACCGGTAAATCCTGTGCAACCAGTTGATCCTGTTGTTCCTGTTGCACCGGTAAATCCTGTATAACCTGTTAATCCAGTTGAACCTGTGAGTCCTGTTGAACCTGTATAACCAGTATCACCTGTAGAACCTGTGAGTCCAGTTGAACCTGTAGAACCTGTGAGTCCAGTTGATCCGGTATATCCAGTATATCCAGTATCACCTGTAGAACCTGTGAGTCCAGTTGATCCGGTAGAACCTGTGAGTCCAGTTGAACCGGTTACACCCGTTCGTCCCGTAGCACCTGTCGCGCCTGTCGCACCCGAACAACCACTAACACCTGTTGCACCGGTTTGACCCGTTGAACCTGTCATACCTGTAGATCCTGTCATACCTGTAGATCCTGAAACACCCGTTGCACCTGTTTGTCCCGTTGCACCCGTTACACCACTCGCAACAAATGCATATGAAATATTATAAATATAATCACCTTTGTCATATAATGCGGTCAACATTTGGGTAGAAATTGCACGGTATGTTCCATATTGTGTAACTGTATTATTCAAATTCGGTAATTCGGCAATTAATCCACCATTTTTGTAAAAATAGGCGTATGTATCATCCACTGCAATGGTGAAAAAATCACCGGCAATATAACTTGTTAATGGTTCAGATAATGTATCTAACGGATTATATATTGTAGCTGGTGTATCACCATTATCATAATTGTAAGCAAAATCATTGATAAAATAACAAACATCACCGGTATTTGTAAAATGAAACGCATAGGCAAAAAATCCCTCGTCAATGTATCTAACACCAGTTGACGGATCTATCCCAAAAATACTTAATCCAACAATTCTTTGAGTGACACTAATGAACGGAACGAAAAAAGACATTTGACATGTTTGAAACGCTTCGTATGTATTAGTATAGGATACAAGACCTCCATTATCGGTCACTTTATTTACACGATTACTTCCAGTTATGATAATATTTGGATCATTCGATACTAAGGTAAAAACAGCGGGACCTTGTGAACCAGTAGCACCTGTCGCGCCAGTAGATCCGGTTGAACCTGTGAGTCCTGTTGCACCTGTTGAACCTGTTCGTCCTGTTGAACCTGTCATACCCGTGGATCCTGTTGAACCTGTTCGTCCTGTTGAACCTGTTGAACCTGACATACCACTTGCACCAGTAGCGCCAGTAAAACCTGTAAAACCTGTGAGTCCTGTGCTACCAGTAGAACCTGTGAGTCCTGTGCTACCAGTAGAACCTGTGAGTCCCGTAGTACCAGTAAATCCTGTTGCACCTGTAAATCCTGTGGATCCAGTTGAACCTGACATACCACTTGCACCAGTTGTACCAGTAAATCCGGTTGCACCTGTAAATCCCGTGGATCCAGTTGAACCTGACATACCACTTGCACCAGTAGAACCTGTGAGTCCGGTATAACCTGTATATCCAGTATACCCTGTATCACCAGTAGAACCGGTGAGTCCTGTGCTACCTGTATAACCTGTATCACCGGTAGAACCTGTCATACCCGTATCACCAGTTGAACCAGTTGAACCTGTTCTACCTGTAAATCCAGTTGCACCTGTTCTACCTGTAAATCCAGTTGCACCTGTTCTACCTGTAAATCCAGTTGCACCTGTAAATCCAGTTGCACCTGTAGTACCTGTTCTTCCAGTGTAACCAGTTGCACCAGAAGCTCCAGAATAACCAGAACTACCTGTACCACCTGTTACACCACTAGCAACAAATGCATAAGATATACTATATAGATAATCACCAATATCAAATAGTCCTGCTAAAAATTTCCCGGAAACAGCACGATAAGTAGCTTGATTATAACCCGAAATAGCATACAAATTGGAAACAGGTACATTTACGTATGGACTAGTATTGTTCAAGTTAGGTAACTCGGCCACTAAACTGCCATTTTTGTAAAAATAAACATAAGTATCATCCACCGCTATGGTAAAAAAATCATCAGGGCCATAAGTTGTTAACGGTTCTTGTAATGTGTCCAATGGATTGGAACCTTGGGTAATTGAATTAGGATAATTTGCTGCAAAATCATTAATAAAATAACAAACATTTCCATATCCACTAGCATTTCCACCGGCAGCCAGTCCGGTATCTTCTGTCAAGTAAAAGGCATATGCATAAAAACCTTCACTTATATAACTAACACCTGTAATTGGGTCAATTCCATAAATACTTAGTCCAATTATTCTCTTTGTTAGAGCCACAAAAGGTACAAAAAACGATAACTGACACGTTTGGTAAGATTCATATGTACTTGTGTAGGATACAAGACCACCATTATTATCGGTTGTTTTATGAATTTGATTACTTCCTGTGATAATAATGTTCGAGTCATTACTGACTAAGGTAAATATTGCCGGTCCTTGTGCACCAGTTGCACCAGTTGCACCAGTAGAACCTGTAGTACCTGTAAAACCAGTTGCACCTGAATAACCCGAAGCACCGGTAGCGCCAGAAGTACCACTAACACCGGTTGCGCCCGTTTGTCCAGTTGAACCAGTATAACCAGTGGATCCTGTGGAACCGGTGAGTCCTGTTGAACCAGTTGAACCCGTATAACCCGTGTCACCAGTACTTCCTGTGAGTCCTGTTGAACCTGTATAACCTGTATCGCCTGTACTACCGGTGAGTCCTGTTGAACCGGTTGAACCAGTATAACCAGTATAACCAGTATCACCTGTACTACCCGTATTTCCAGTACAACCTGTATAACCTGTTGCACCCGTGTATCCTGTGTAACCTGTAGCGCCGGTATAACCTGTAGCGCCGGTATAACCTGTTGCTCCTGTTCTACCTGTTGCACCGGTATAACCTGTGAATCCGGTTGCTCCGGTAATACCTGTGAATCCGGTTGCGCCTGTATATCCCGTTGCACCTGTTCTGCCTGTTGCACCTGTGTATCCTGTTGCACCTGTTCTACCTGTTGCACCAGTTGCGCCGGTAAATCCGGTTGAACCTGTTCTACCTGTTGCGCCGGTATAACCTGAATAACCTGTACCACCACTAGCACCAGTAGCACCAGTAACACCGGTGATACCAGTAGCACCAGTAGCACCAGTGTTACCGGTATTACCTAGAATACCTTGCGGTCCTGTCGCACCTGTACTACCGGTATAACCGGTTGCACCGGTAGCGCCATTACCAATATTACCACCACCTCCACCTCCACCTGTGGTTACAGCAGTACTAGTTGAAGCAATCACAGAAACACTAGATCCTCCACCGCCGCCGCCACCGGCAGATATGTTAAATTGTTTTCCTCCAGCTCCTAAAATATTTGAAGCGGTTACAGGCCTAGATGATATGACCATTCTTTATTTATATATTCTTATAAATTTAATCGTTATTTTAATTATCTACTTTAATATATTTCATATATCAAATAATATAAAATTATATAACATAATAATATATTATTACGAATGTCGTTTGATTTTGATATTCGAAATTACACCATAAAAGACATAGAACAATTATTTGATTTAAAAAAAGATATTGATTATACACCTGCTGATATTGAAATTAAAGAAGTTGTAATACGTCAACAATTAATAAGTAGCGGAAAAGTAAACGGTATTTATACTGCTGAACTGATCGAATTTTTCAGCAAGGCAAAATTATGGCTAATGACATTAAGATGTAAAACAAGCAAAAATATTCCTACAACTCTTCCAAATAATTTAGCTTTAGATTCGGTAAGTTACGTAAATTCCGATGAAACTTTATCACGCACCAATGAATTGATTAAAAAGGAACCTGTAGAATATATTAATTCATTTAATAATGAGTTCTATGCTGGCACTTTAAATCCTTTGAATAATCGCATTATTACTAAATGTTTAGCTATTGACAGCAGATTTAGAGATGATAGTTTTTCAACACAATCTTCTAATTTTTATGTTCATTTACCTACAAAACTTAATAAAGTTGTTTCTATGCAGCTATCTGCCATTGAACTTCCTATTATTGCTTACTGTATATCAGAAGCTAAAGGGAATAATTATTTCCGATGGCGTGTTGATGCTGCATATAATAGTAGTTCTTCTTCCTATATTTTAGACTGGAGTACGGTAGTGATTCCTGATGGAAATTATACTGGATACGATTTAGCTACTATTATCAATGGTTTAATGAATCCTGTTGATATTAATACTCGTTCAATTTATCTGGCAGGTTCTCTTCAACATGATGGATCTGTTCGTAGTAATACAGATCGTTCCTCCTTTCAAAATTCTCTTGTTGAATTGAGTTTAGATGTTACAGGGAATGGTTCTGGAAGTGGAAGAATTGTTGTCCAACCTAACGCCTATGTAATGAATCCTATAAATAACATTGTTGTAAATAGTTTTAATATGGATTTTTCAGTAAATGCACACGGAATACCTGATGGAATTGATATCTCACAAAAAATAGGTTGGTTACTTGGTTTTAAAAAGGCAAAATATTCTGGTATCAATTATTTTTCTGATTCACTTTGTCAAACATATCTCACAAATTATGTTTATTTATGTGTTGATGATTTTGCCAATAATTCCAATCAATTATTTATTTCTACACAAACAAAGGCAGCTATAGATAAAACTACTTTGGCGAGAATTTCATTCCGTGGACAAAGTTATTTTACTCTTGTAGGTAAAGATGATTATAGTATTATTACCGAACCGCGCAAATATTTCGGACCTGTAGATATTAAAACTTTACAGGTACGGCTTTTAGATGAATTTGGTAGGGTAATAGATATGAACAACGTTGATTTTTCATTTTGTCTTACATTTAAATTGTTATACGATCTTTAATATTTATTTTATGTAACAAATATTATATAAAATATACAATAATATTATATTATTCTGATGTCTGGTACCTTTGATTTTGATATTAGAAATTACACCATAACAGATATTGAAAAATTATTTAATTTACAATCTAACATTGTTTATAAAGCAAGTGATATTGAATTAAAAGAATACCAATTAAGAGAACAATTATTAAATAGTGGTACAATTAATGCTATTTATAAACAAGATTTGATTTCTTTTTTAGATAGTTCCAAAAAATGGCTGATGGTTGAAAAATGCCCCGATACTAAATCCATACCAACGACTTTACCTAATAATTTACATCTTGATTCAGCACGTTATATTAATTCTGATAATTCTATTTCACGACTAGGAGAACTTATTGAAAAACCACCTACACAATTTATTAATTCATTTAATCAAGATGTTTATGCCGGTACTTTAAATCCATTGAATACGAGAACACTCACAAAATGTATGGCAATTGACAGTAAATTTAGAGATAATATTTATTCTACACAATCCTCCGATTTTACCTTGCAATTACCTGTAAAATTAAATAAGGTTGTTTCTATGCAAATATCTGCGATTGAATTTCCTGTTGTTTTTTATGGAATATCTGCCGCTTTTGGTAATAATTTTCTATATATTGAAGCGGATTGTCCTCATTGTCTTGCTGTAACAGGACATAAAATTGTCAACGGAGTAACTACAACTACCGGAAATGTAGTCGCATCTTCTGCTAGACAAATTATAATTATTCCTGATGGTAATTATGTTGCGGCTGATTTAGTTGCATATATGAATGCTCAATTACCAGGAACTATCCCCGATACGAATCCCGCAATTCCAAAGGATATAGAAAATCCTCTTTCATTTGTTGAATTCAAATTAGACGTAACTACATCAGGATCAGGCACTGGTAAAATAGTTATTCAACCAAATAGTGCAGGAATAGATCCTTATAATGTCACGCCCAATATTAAACTCGATTTCACGTTAGATATTCATGGTAATCCAGATACAATTGATATTACAAGTAAATTAGGTTGGAATCTAGGATTTACAAAGAAAATATACACAGGATCTACTTGGTATATGGGTGAATCATTATGTAATCCAATGTCGACAAGATATATGTATTTAGCGATTGACGATTATCATAATAACGTGAATGATCATTTTATTAGTGCATTTAATAGGTCAACTATTAATTCTAATATTTTAGCAAGACTTTCTTTTCGTGGAGATAATTTTTATACTATGGTTGCTAATGACAATTTGAATATGGTTACAGAACCACGAAAATATTTCGGACCCGTTGATATACAGAGATTACGTATTCGTTTATACGATGAATATGGACGAATTGTGCAAATGAATAATTCCGATTTTTCAATGTGTTTAAATTTTAAAGTTATTTACGATTTATAAAATCAACATATTATATAATAGTAATGTCCGGCGATGCAAGTGATCTTACAACATTAAGAAGAAACCAAATTATATTTAAAGCAAAATCTGGACAAAATTCTACTTTACCTCCTGACAATTCAAGCTCAAATTATACACAGTATTTAAAGATGCACACTATTACTACTTGTTGTCACGCACTTAATAATTGTTATGCGAAACCATGCTACGTTAATGGTACTTATTTAGGTGCTTGTGGTTTAGATTGTGAAGACTATGATCTACACGGTACAGCACCTATTAAATATTTTGACATTCCAATTGATGCTAGTTTAAATATATGCAACACTTATACTCTACCTATTAAAACAAATATTAATTCACGATTTCCTGATCATTTTGTAAAAGCACCAATGTTTGTCACACCTTTACGACAAATTCCTCCTGCTATCAAAATGAAAATGAATAGTATTATTTGTTGCACTGATAAAAATATTAAAAATCCGAGATTAGTATTAAAAACTCCTTTATATTTTACCGAACCTATTTTTCCTACTAGCCTTTGTAAATAAATAATTTTCTTTATTTTATCTATAGTGTAATTATATATAGATAAAATGTCTATTGTTACTTTGAAAAAAAAATCAGCTGTAAAATACAATAATATGAGTGTTAATACACCAGCTTTTTCGATTAATGGTACACATCGAAACCAAGGGTTTGTAGGACAAAATGTTATTTCACGTTCCCTTCCTCGTACTACCGTTAAATCACACGGCGGATGCTGTGGGACATTTCCATTTAAACCTATTATTATGTCCTCAATAAGTTCTACCGAGGACTCGACAGTTATTAAATCATCCGTGTTGAGTACACGAGGTATGATTGAAAAAACATATGCGATGCCTTACTATAATCGCCCTTATCCGTGTTCTATTGTTAAACCTGATGCAACAATGAATATGAATCAACAAAGTAGTTATATCGCAAAGTTAGTAAAAACCACTCTTAAAGAAGCACAGTATTGCGTCAATCCATTTTTACCTGTTGCGCAAAGTATATTTAATAATGCTTTGCGAACGGATTCTGAAACAAATACTATTGAAATTACCTTTGGTGGTGTTATTATTTTTACTGGAGTATTTACTACAAAAAATAATAGTGTCACGCATTTTTATGATTTGAGTAACCCATCAAAAGATATTTTTACTAATAATGGTTATCATCGCGCGGATAGTATAGTTTCTAATTTGAATTTTTCAGATAGAGGAACTAATATTACTTCTTTTCCATATTTTGAAAATTTACTTGGTATTAGTGGTTATCATAACTTTCATTTGACTTATGATGGGACAAATAATTATATTACGGTACTTGATAGTTTTGATTTTGCTTCAAATACTTATATTTGCGGTGTAAATATTGAAAAATACAATAGTATGATGTATAATGATTACAATAATTATATTATCAATTATTATAAATATCATCCAAATGTCAATAATTTATTAGCACATAAAGGTTGTGGTGTTAACGTACAATCGTGCCACAAACAAATGTATCGTTCTCTTACTGCGCCGGGTAGATTACCTAAGCCGCTACAATATACAAAAGATCCTTCCACGTTTACTTCTATTTCACAGTCACAATACATTTTGTCTTTGGATAAGAAATGTTCTGAAAATGATATTTTTACGACTCCAGTTGACGGCATTTATGGCAAAAAAACGTCTTTGAATTATCCAATTGGTTGCTAGACTCGTATAAGTATCATTATCTTGGTTAAGAAATAAAATTGATTAAACATAAGAATATAATTATTTTATTATATAATAATACAATAATGGAATCATTACTGAATGATCAGACGTGCGTTGCAAAGAAACAATTTAGTATGGTCAGCGAGCTTTGCTCGCAACAACTAAATCAGGAGGTCATAGACCGGAGGATTTTGGAAGAATTAATTCAACAATATGTTTCAACATTATCTGAAAAAGAATTACAAGCGTATCATATTGCAAAAAAACTACTAGGAATGTCTTTCCAGATGGAAAAAAGCAACGGCTATTTACAATGGAAAAAAAATAATAATATACCATAACTATATAGATGGGAAAATCATTTTCAAAAGATTATTTACTCGACAATAAATATTTTAATTATATTTTAACACATTTTATTCATTATTCAGATATTTTTATTCTAGGATTTGTCGTTTTATTTATTCTGGGCGTGTTCTCCACAACACCGTATTATTTTTTTGATATTTATTTTGTAACAAAAATTATATTTTCTCTTTATTTACTCTATCGTTTTAATAGTTACCGTCCACAACCAATTGTTTTAACCGAATTAGATCGTAAAATCGTTATGTCAGTTGGCGTTTATATATTAATATTTTCTTCTATTGAATTTTATGATTATTTAGTCAAGTCACACAAAGACAAACCTAATGATAAAAAGCCGTCCATCGAAATTATTTTAGAATATTTTCGTTCCTACATTACTCCCCATACGTCTCCCTTTATTGACGAAATTAAATCTATAAATTCGAATTTAGTTTAAATATTTATATAATATATAATGCATTATTGGTTAAAAAAGGCGGTTTTTCCAGGTTTAATTTTTATTCTGTTAGATGTAATTTTTATTACTCTTAATAAGAAAAATTTTGAATCACAGCTAATAAAAGTTCAGCATTTTTCGGTTAATTTGAAGATTGCTGGCGCGATTGCGTGCTATTTGTTTTTGATCGGCGGATTGTATTATTTTATTTTACGAAAACACGAATCGGTTTTTGACGCGTTTTTATTGGGTCTAGTTATTTTTGGCGTATTTGAAACTACAAATTATGCCATGTTTAAAAATTGGAATATAATTACTGTATTAATGGATGTTTTATGGGGCGGAACGGTTTTTGCTGCAACCACTTATTTGACTTATGAGTATATCGACAAATAATAATATAGTTTATTAAATTCTTTATTATTATTTATTATTGTTTTCCTTCCATTTTTTATAATCTAACATATCCACTAGACTTGGATCGTCTTTATTCTCATTCTCATTCTCGTTTTTAATTGGTATTCTTTTTTGTTTTTGTAACATCTGAAAATTTATGATT
>Ga0136642_1000338_pt1 | contig 26349 bp, 34 predicted proteins | sample LowCatLa1302831Y_FD_115313 | JGI IMG/M metagenome (GOLD analysis project Ga0136642, IMG submission 115313) | Freshwater microbial communities from Lower Cathedral Lake, Yosemite National Park, California, USA - 13028-31Y | ecosystem: Environmental > Aquatic > Freshwater > Lake ... | reverse complement strand
TGCCTTGGATTGAAAACGTAGCCGCAAGTGATATTCCAATTGGGTTTCATCACGATGCTGGCCCCAATAGTATGCTGATCAGTATAGTTGATCCTGCCAGCTGGCGTCCCGAAGCCAAGCACCGATTCAAAGAGCGTCACAACTTTGAATTTTTGGATGTGGAAGAAAAAGACGAAGTTCTCGAAGAAGCAATGAAGTGTAGTCATGAGCAGGCCGCAGAGCTTGTTCGTTTGCTACAACACGCATTGGACAATCGTATGAATGTTGTAGTCCATTGCTATGCAGGCGTTTGCCGTTCGGGTGCAGTTTGTGAAGTTGGTGTTATGATGGGTTTCAGTGATACTGAACGGTTTCGTAGTCCTAACTTGTTGGTCAAGCATCGTATGATGAAAGTGTTAGGCTGGACATACGATGCTGATGAAAAGCCCAACATCGACGATTGGCGCACATTTAGATCGGTTGACTAATCACAGAAATAGTGTTACAATAGTACATTAAACAGTGAAAGGCATCAAATGGCGGGCAAGGCGAAATCAGTTTACTTAACAGTAACTACATTGGATCACAAATCAGTTTTTCATCGCATGTTTTTTAATGCTAAACAATACAACGATTTTGTTAACACAGAAGAGTTCAAAGCAAAATATCCAGCAACAGAATTTAAAATTGTAAAAGAAGTTTACTAAAAAGGAGGGCAATATGCCAAGTGTATTCTTAGTAAGCGACACGCACTTTGGTCACATGGGTGTATGCCGCTTCACACGTAACGATGGTGTTACAAAACTTCGCCCATGGGACTCGGCTGAGGAAATGGACGAAGCAATGGTTAAGGCGTGGAACGAACGGGTAAAGCCCACTGACAAGGTCTACCATTTGGGTGACGTTGTTATCAATCGTAAAGCGTTAAGCATCATGCGGAGATTAAACGGCGACAAAGTGTTAATCCGCGGTAACCACGATATCTTTAAGGACACGGATTATCGTGAACACTTTAGAGAACTCAGAGCTTATCACATTATGAACGGTATGATCCTTAGCCATATTCCGTTACATTCGGATTCGTTAGGTCGTTTTGGTACTAACATTCACGGGCATACTCACGCAAATCGTGTGAAACGAGCCCGTGGTGTAGATGCTAGAACTGGAGAAATCCTGTACAGCGACGAAAACGATGTTCGTTATCATTGTGTATGCGTGGAACAAACTCCAGACTTTGCTCCAATCCTGTTTGAAGATGTCATAAAGAACATTGAAGCAGAGGGTGGGAGTATAGGATTCCGTAACGGAAACGGTCCTACTATGTAATATAGTAGCACTTTAATAGGGCCTTAGGGCCCTATTTTTTTGACTAGAACAAATGGCGCAATAGAATAAATAGTATATAACGGCATCGTACGAATTATACACGGAGAATTAAATGGCGCTACAAATTAGAAGAGGTGCATTAACCGATCTTACAACGGTTGGTTTTATTCCTGCCCAGGGTGAATTGATTTACACTACAAACGGCACTGCTGGAGCTGGCGGCAATGAATTATTCATTGGTGACGGAACTACTCCTGGAGCAAATGCTCTAACGCTGGGTTCAACTTTACGTGTTGCACCTGTAAGAGGTATTTCTACAGTAGCTCGCGGGGTACAAGTTGGTATTGTATCATTAACGGCAGACGACATTGCCGCAGGTTCGACTAACACATATTATAGTACAAACCAGGTAAAAATTGATGCAGGTGCGGCATTAGTCAACGGCAACGCTGGCAATACCGGAATTACGTTTAGCTATAATGCTGGCACTAGAGTAATTAACGCAACAGTTTCGGGATCAGGCGGTTTAGCAAGTGTACAAAGTGATTCAAACCCGGCATTAGGCGGAAATCTAAGTCTAAACAGTAAGACTATTAATGGAACTGGAACTATCAGTATCTCAGGAAGTATTACTGGAACAGGATTAACTATTGGAAATATATCTATAGCTAGCGATGTGTTACTGACTGCTAAACCCGCACCAGTAATTACAAATGTAGATTCAGATTTTCAATTTAGCTTTGGTAGCAATACAAATCCACAAACTATTTGGCAATATGCTAATAAAAACTTTGCTGTACATACAGGTATAGTTGGTACAGTAGATACAGCACCAAACTTGGTATCGCGAATTTCTCGTGGTTCGCTAGCAAGTCCTCTTGTTTTACAATCCGGTGATAGAACGATTAAAATGTTTGCACAAGGATACGATGGTACAAACTTTGTAACATCGGGTGCATTTGGTATGCAAGTCGATTCTACCGACCCAATTACAACTGGTTTTGTTCCTGGAACATTTGGAGTCGTTACTATTGGTACTCAAGGCAACCAATCTTTAACATTTAACTCACGCGGTATTCTTAGTGTTCCAGTTCTAAAAGTTGGATCGTTTACAGTTAGTTCGCAAACAGCATTTACTCCTACAGCTGGTATGATTGTGTTAGATGGTACAACATTTAAAGGATATAATGGCTCAGCTTGGGTAAATCTGAATTAATAATTAATAGATTAAAAAAAGCCGCTTTATGCGGCTTTTTTACGTCTGTACTAAAGTGGAATTAGTCTGTTGTATTTTGTGAGATATAATTTCAATAGCACGATCAACATCGTTACTGGTATATAACATGTGAGTAATAGGATAATAGTTTAATATAGTGCTAGTATGTACTAGAGAATTGTCTGTAATTAAGCTAGCAAAGTTGTCTGGATCGTGTATAATGTCTAGTAGTACAAATGAAACTTCTAGGGATTTGAAATAATCCCAGTTTTTGGCTATATCTTCAAAGTTAAACTCATCTGCAACTTCTTTAGAACTATTCCATTTTGGTTCCGTAATTAAATTGCGTTCTGTTGCCCATGTTGTTGCATACCTGATATAATCCTGTTCATTCCAAACATTGTACAAAGACTTTTTAAATTCTAAATTATTAGGGTTAACATCATAGAATGTAATTTTTTTTGCTCCAGTCCGTAGTGCTATTGTTTCGCCTAAAAATCCATTGGCAGGAGTAATAACATGAGATGCTTCTGTTGTCTGTGGCACTATATCCCAGTGTAGTATGTTTATGACTTTAGTAGTTTGTAGATCAATTATTCCCTGCAATAATCCAATAAGCATAATTTGACTTGGATCTAAATTAGGATATATCGTTAACTCTTCTAATGCTTTGGCAAACAAGTTTGTACCTACAGTTGGAAAACAGAAACCCCTACTAGGATAATGCGGCCAATTAAATTGATTTAAAATTTCCTGTACTTGATATGGAACTACAATAGGCCACGTGTTAGAACCAAAGCGCCAATCGTTATCAAAATTAATCACTTTAAATCCGTTAGTTAGTACTTGGTTTATAATATCGGTACCAATGCCATATTGCATACGGCTAATAGTATCACCGTGTGTTATTTCGTAAGGTGAATCTCCGTGATGCATATCTGTATCACTGCGTACAAACGATTTAGACTCTTTAATGTAAGGTGAAAAATTTAAATTAGAAATTGCGCTAGTGCGAAGTATAATACATTGTAGACTAATGTGCGGTGTTTCATCTGTTTTGTACCAAACTAAATGGGTAATTAATCCAACATCATCTGGTATAGTTGTTAGCTTGTGCCACAAATGATCACGCTCTGTTATAATATCACCAGCAGTCTGTATAACTATCCATTCAGAATCTGGAATATATAAATCTGTATAAGTGTCTACTTTTATTGTTGGATACTTATAGTCGGCCCACCACTCTTGACACTTGCTAGTTAACTGCACTAACTTATTATCAAGCCATGTATTATTAGTAAAGGACTGTACTGTAAAAAAAGTTACCAGTTTCATTTTGAGTTTTCATAGCATCGAGCATCATATGCTTCCACTCTGTCGTGGAATCGTGATGATGTACTATTAGATGATACCTATCTTCGTCGCTAGCATTGTTAACAGCATGTTGGTAACTGATATTCATAGCATAAGCGTCACCAGGATAAAACTGCAAAGTGCTATTATCTCCCCAAGTCCATACGCATCCGATAGGATTATTTAATGCAACATTAACTGCTTCAGTAATAGAATGTTCGCTATCAATATGCGATGCAATATGTCCGCCGGCTTCTAGTAACATGAACCTTACACGACCATACTTACCGCTTGGAAATACAGTATCAAGCCAGTTCATAGTTACAGGACATTTATTAGCAAATACAGTCCACTGCATGTTGTCGCTTGCCGTATTTGGATCAGTATATCCGTATGCTTGATACGATTTTGTTTTATCTACACCCAGGCCGTGCAAGGGTAAAGCGTACCATCCACTGTGTACATACTCCAAGCCTTGGTCATATTTTATAAAATATTTGCGTAATGCTTTTGCTTCAGCTAGCATTTCTTCATGTGGTACAGCAATGTCTAGTTTTAGACATTTTGCCTGGGTCATTAAATAATCACGACCCATTACTAATTACGTGTTCAATAACCCACGCCGCTGGGTCTAATTCCCACCACTGATAACCGTTTCGATAATCAAAAGATCTGGCATGATGATTATTGTGCCAGCCTTCCCCTAAACTTAATAAACTAGTGATCCAACTGTTACGTGCGTTATCACTTACATCATAAGTTACATAACCGTGCATGTGTCCAATTACAGTAACAGCACTGATGGCAAGATATGATCCGCAAGCTGGCAAACAATAAGCCCATATGATCAACCAAGGATTAATGATTGCAAGTAACGCAATATAACTAAAGATAATTTTAAAATAATGTTTGTGCATAAACACAATCATAGGATCACTTAGTTCTATACGAATAAATTTTTTGCCAAATTTACTGCGTTTCCAGTTATACGTCCAGGCATTCCAAATGCCAATTCTTCGAGGATCGTGCGGATCTAATTCAGTATCAGTATTGGCATGATGATACCGATGTAGTCCTGCCCAACCAATAATTGTACCCACTGTACAAATTGTGCCACTCCATGCCATGATATATTCCCAAATGCGACTTGTTTTAAATGATCGATGACTAAAATATCTATGTAGGCCGATGGTAGTTCCGATCAAAACAAACCACAAGTAGGATGCAAGACCGATCCAAAGATAAGATGTAGAAATAAACCCAAGAGTTATTGCTACTATTCCACCTAAAAGTGCTAAATGGTTTATAGCTTGTAGCCAGCGAATTCGTGCATTAAAATTTGAAATAGGGTTAGTAGACATTTACTTTTCCGTGATTAAGTGCTAGTATAATCATATTTATTAAATAACTCCACGAGGGGAATAATTTGTCAGTATACGTAGATATTAACAAAGCATATCATAAAATTTATTACAGAACATGTGATGAGTTTGAACAAGTACGAACGTTATGCTTAGAAGAAGATAACTGGTTACGTAGCAACTATACTAAAGAGAATCTTGTAATCGAAGACCATAAAGGTTACGTAGTTGTATATGATAGTGAAACTCATATACCAATTGTCATGGGCGGACTGTTTAATGATGGACGTTGGCCTATACATGTTGGACGTATGCTCAATCGTGCTTATGTATTTCCCCACATGCGCAGACGTAGTATTGCTCAATTAATTAACGGTTACGAGTTCTTACATCATCATATGATATTTCCACTAATGGCTGTTAATAATTATTCTTGTTATTTTATTACTATGCAGAATAGAGATAAAAAACCTACTAAACGTTGGTGGGATTTATGGAAAATGACCATGAATGCCGCTAGTAATAATTACTGGACTGAAGCTCCGGGTTATGTACAAACATGTCCGCATATGGTGCAAAAATGTTGGCAAAATTTTATCTATAAAGAACTAGAACCAAATACATTTACACTTCCTTCTATCACACAGGAAGAATGGGAACAATTAATTCCCGGAGATTAATTTATGTTTTAGTATTGCAAATAATTCTGGCCAATACAACGTGCTAGTGTATTTGCGATACAAGTCAGCTGGGCTACCATGTTCTTTAGATAATGCACCAAAATACCCATTACCAGGCCTTGCTTTTAAATTCTCATACGAATGCGCAGAGCTTACTGCTTCGTAACCCGACAACCAAAACAACTGTTTATCTTCTTTATTAATTTTATTATAGGTATCATACCACTTTTTAATAATTTCAATAGTTTGATCTCTGCTGGTGATATCAGTACCGTCATTTTTAATCCAGTTTAAATTGTTGCCTAAACTGTACCCAAACTTTTTCATATCACGATCGATAATACTAGTTTCAGCATAGCGTGTATCAAACAAACTACTAACAAGTGTTAGCGGACTATAGTCTAAATGATCTATGTAATTGTGGCCATCTTTGACAAACCATTCAATGGTTTCTTCAAACGATTTAACAGTTTCTTTAGGTAAACCTAAGATAGCACTAGCAGTAAGATAAATTTCATCCTTCCATACTTTCTTGGCAATCTTTAATCCCTTGAGTGTGTTTACCCTGTGTGCTTTTTTAATTGCCTTGCCAGTCTCTGGGTTAAGGCTTTCAAATCCAAATAATACTTCTTTTACTCCTATATCTAATAGTAGTTGTGCTTGTTCTGGATGGCTAGCAAATAAATCTATTCTAGCATAAGCCCAGAACGAAGGCTTGAATGGAAGTGAGTCTATTACTTCTTTAACTAGTTCTAGCTTTAAGGTTGAATCGTTAAACGTATGATCCACAATTAGATATTTTGTTACTCCCCACTTTTCCCAATTATCCATTAGTTCTTTACGGATAACTTCCTTATACTTGATAATGTCCCGAGCACTAGTTTGTCCTAACAATGGGTAACTGCAAAAGGCACACTGAAACATACATCCGCGACTAAACTCAATATTAATAAACTCGGTTGATCGTAGTAGGTCTTCTTCGATATATTGTGTAAACGATTCACGAAATTCCCATTGCGGATTCTGTGCATTTCTATCGTAATCTATCACTTTATTAAAAATACGTTTAGGGCCTTTACCGCTTAAACTATTAACAAAATCAACAGCCATTGTTTCCCCTGCTCCGATAAATGCATAATCAATTTCAGGAAACGTTACGTAACTTGCGGCTTTACAACCACCCACTGTAATTTTAGTCTTATGGTTCTTTTGTCTAATATAATCAGTCCATAACTTAGGACCTTCTTGGGTAAATCTGTAACCCATACTTTCAAAATACCACGGATGCTGTTCGCTGTCGTATTCTGCAAAGAACAGTTTGCTACCGATTACAGCCCTTCCGTTATTTTCACTCCCCGATGCTAGGTAAGGCAACCATGTAGTTGAAAACCCTACCATTAATGTTTCAGGCCCAACGGCTAAATCTATTAGTTTACAATAGTTTTCATAATTGATACTGGAGATATAATTTACACATAGTACAGTATAACCTTGGCCACGTAGCTCTGTAGCAAGTCGATGCATTCCAAAATTCCTACTGAAGAACTGTGCAAATGGTAAGTCGGAAAATAATACTACATTGTACATTTAATCCTCGATATCGTAAGTGTTTTTAAAGTTGGGATCAGTTACATGTTTGCCAACAACTTCTACAGTACCTATTACATAATCATCATTATTAAATGACGTAATTAAGGTATCAATAATTTTGGCAACACTATTATACTTTAATGGAGTGAACGGTAGTTCTACTCCTTCTAGATTGGCGGGAGCGATCAACGTGTGTTTGCATTTGGTTTCTTCTAACCAAAATTTGTCTGTTATGTCTACAAGTTCTTTTTTAGTGGTCATATATTTTTCAACTTTAGTACTTAAACTTCCGATGCTAATAAAATATGTATCTTTACTTAACTCAACATGCTTTTGCCAAAGTGCTTTAATAATTGTATTTTGATTTACATCGGGCAAACAGTTAATAATAACATTGTAATCTATACTCAACTGTATTACGCTGTCCGTTGTATCGGGCAATTTATAACCGTTGGAACGACCAATACCTATAGCATTAAACTGTTCGACTAAACTTTTACCCAGTCCATTCGTACCGCCGATTATTAAAATTTTATTCATTTATCAACTTTCTAAATTCGTCAGTAAACACACCTTCAATTTTAAGCACTAAAGATGCCGATATAGAATGTCCTAGCTTTCCATGCCAGTTGTAATGATTAAAAAAAATAGCATGGCCATCCAATGGGATTTCTTCTATGATATTGCCATCAGCATCTATATCATATACGCAGAATCCTTTTCCAACATGCCATCTAAAGTAAATTAGCTCTTGCACTTTCCCAGGAGTAGCTCTGTCATCGCCTTCTTCCACTGGAAATAAATTATGATCTTTGTGTATATACGGAACAACATGATTGTCTTTAAAAAACATATCTACATTGGTGACTTCAGAGAATGGTAAAGTATCTACCCATTCTTTGATAGTATCATTAGTAACGAAGTCTTGCCATGCACTAGGCTGGGCACCTGTTTTTAATCGTAATAGTTTAAACGCACAATATCCTTTTGCCATCAGTTGCAAATAACGTGCTAATCCTTCACCGCGCTCATAGTAACTGTCTTTATTTTCCAATAGACTAATATGTTCTTGCATTACTGGATCATCAATCTGTTTAGTATTATGATATGCTTGATATAGCGTTGTTGGTTTTTTAAAACGTTCAACCGCAGTGTCAGCATCTATACCTCCGCTAGCCCAAGACGATACTTCTTTATCGATATTTTGGGCAGATAGCAAGCAGAAGTCTTTCTTCAATGATAGGAAGTGATTTATGTTTAAATACTTGTCTAAATTAAGAAACGGTTTATTGTTAATTAGATGCATCCAATATTTATGGCGGATTATAATAGTGTTTAAATTTTCGGAATTACAAACAATCCATTTGGAGATAACCAACAACTGTCAAGCCAGTTGTCCCATGTGTACACGCAACATACACGGAGGTTTGCCGAATCCGCTTATGACTATTAATTCATGGTCACTGGATACATTCAAACGTATTATGACTAAAGAAGTTTTAAATCAAGTTAATAGCTATTACTTCTGTGGTAATTTTGGCGATCCTATACTTAACAACGAACTACTTGAAATGTGTGCCTACTCTTCTAAAGTGTCACCCAATACTCCTATACGTATCCATACTAACGGGGGAGCTCGTAATGCAGACTGGTGGGCTCGATTAGTTCAAGCATTACCAAAAGAGCATTTAGTAATATTTGCTATAGATGGGTTGGAAGGTACACATGAATTATATCGTATAGGAACAACATTTTCTAAAGTAATCGAAAATGCCAAAGCATTTATAGATGCAGGTGGCAATGCTGAATGGGCCTATATCAGATTTAAGCACAATGAACATCAAGTTGAAGAAGCAAAAGCACTGGCTAGCACATTGAGATTCAGTAGTTTTACTATGAAAGATAGTTCGCGTTTTATGTTAGACAAACAATTTCCAGTTTACAACAAACAAGGAAAAACTACACATTATATCGAACCGTCACACTATACAGAACTAAAATTCATTGATAAGAAAGTTATTGAAAATTATAAAGCAATCGTCAAAGCTAGTGAAATTAGATGTCAAGCACTTGAATTGAAAGAAATTTATATAGATGCATTTGGCAAAGTATTTCCTTGTTGCTGGATCGCCATGATACCGTATACTCCGTTTGAAACAAATAATAACATAGCATCTATACGCTATGAGATAGCAAAACAATATAACGATTTATTATCTGACTTGGGCGGCATTGATGCTATCGATGCAACTGTAGTTTCAATTAAAGATATCGTTGATAGCTTGCCTTATCAAACAGTATGGAACAAGTACTGGGAAGAAAAAGGACTGATTACATGTGCAAGAGCATGTGGAGTAATGGCCAAGGATAATATTTCAAAACCTTCAGATCAGTTTATTACTCGAACCCAACTGGTGTAACTGATAAATGATATCCTTTAAGATTAGATATATTTACTAGATAATTTAATACTGTACGGTCATCGGTGGTAACCATTATAGTGCGTTCGTCTACTTTTGTAAATCCAGTAATTACACCTTCTTTAATCTTACGATTAACATAACCCATAACATCTAAATACAGCTCTTGTTTCCAATTAAATTTATCTGTGTCGGCAGTAACAGCATACCCGGGTTCAACAAATACTGGTAATAATTTTCTAACATTTAAGTTAATGCGTACATAACTTCCAAGATTAAATGCACTATGTTTAATACTCGTATCTAATTCCCAAATAAATCCATCTACTGGAAGTCCATGCATTGTATTATTTTCCAAATTGGCCAAATAGCAAAACTCATTGCTGATGATCGATAAATGCAATCTGTCATCCGGGTCTGTATGTGCCGAGTAAGTTTCGCCGGGCTCTAGACGAAGTAATCTTGCCTCACCAACGTTGCCTAATTTGGTTAATACATCTCCTAACGGAGTATTAACAAATTCGGGTAATATGCAGTAAGGCCCATTGAGTAGTGTGCCGGACGTTTCATTCAATAATATGCTTTTTTCAGCCCACGACAAAGAAAGTACTTGCTCTATGATTGGATCTATGTTAAAATGTACGTTAGTTTTGGTTAGCATGAAATATTTATATGCTAACAAGAGAAGGTTAAATATTTTATGAGACTAAAGGTTGCACCTACCTACGAAGCACACTGGTTAGAAATTGATAGACCGCAACCTCTATCAGATCGAAAAATCGAAGCATTACAACAAGAAGTATTAACTGGTAAAATTGATACAGATATTTCGGACCAAGTATATACTAACTTCAAAGAAGAATGTACTGATTGGTTCCTATCATCCAAACTCAATACTATAGAAGGTCTAGCATCTTTTAAACGTGTTGATATTATCACAGGATGCACACAGTCAATTGATACACAATACATGAAAGGTCCTGTGCAAATACTTAAAGGCGACTATCGTTACCACGAAAGATTGAATCCTGATATAGAGTATTCACAGCACGGTTCTTTAAAAGGCGACCTTCCTTTAATTTTGGCACAGCCGTTTCCTAGCACAGGAGATACGACTCGCGGATTTAGTGATTTAATGGAAGAAGCTTTTTACAAACACGTAACAGTACACATCGATGCGGCATGGATGTCTTGCTGTCGAAACATCAGACTTAATTTAATCTATGTGCCGATTGAAAGCGCATCATTTAGTTTAAGCAAAGGTTTGGGTCTTGGTTGGAATAGAATAGGTTTAAGATTTACTAATAATCTTAAACCCGATGCTATTAGTATAATGAATGATTTTCAAATGAATAATCGCGCACCTGCTATGATCGCATTACATTTTATACGTAATCTAGAACCCGACTATTTGTGGAACACGCACGGTGAACGCTATTATAAAGTGTGTAAAGACTTTAATCTTACACCAACTAAAAGCATTTACTTGGCATTGCGTAACGGACAGCCAGTAGGAGTAAGTCCATTGATAAGGTATTTAGAAGATGCAAACATTTAATAACGTAGACGGTGTACGTATTCCATTAAACACAGAATGGAAAAATATTGCTATTAGTGTAAGTGGCGGAGCGGACTCAGCACTATTAGCATACTTATTATGTTCATTAGTAACACATCAAACTGTACATATAATTTCTCATAAGAGAATGTGGAAGACTCGTCCTTGGCAAAGTTACGATAGTCTCAATGTTTATAATTGGCTATTGCAAAGATTTCCAAATATTAGATTTGTAAGGCATACTAATTTTATAGCACCGGAATTAGAATATGGCAATATGGGGCCGAATTTAACCGACGAATATGACAAAAAGGTTAGTGGCGATAACATACAACAACGTGCTTACGCAGAGTTTGTGTGTTATAACAATGATGTCGATGCATACTTCAATGCAGTTACACGCAATCCAAGGCTGGCATTATTCAATGGCATGCGCGAACGTGACATAGAGTCATCGGAACAAAACAAACATTTAGAGTATATGATACACATGGGGAAAATTGCTAGTCATCCATTTAGATTTGTTGACAAAGCATGGGTGTTGAAACAATACAAACAACTTGATATAATGGACTTGTTTAATATCACAAGAAGTTGTGAAGGCGAGTTTGAAGGTATTGATTATATAACATATAAACTAGGACAATTTGTGCCTATATGCAATGAGTGTTTTTGGTGTAAAGAACGAGCGTGGGCGATTGACCAAAATGATTAATCCTCCAACATTTTGTATGCATCCTTTCACAGGATTAGCTACTAGAGAAGACGGCGCAATTTGTGCTTGCTGTCGTAGTCATCCGATTGGTTTTATTCAAAATAATACACTAGAAGAAATATGGAATGGCGATAACATAAAACGTATACGTAAGCAAGTACTTACAGGTTATCGCCCGACTGAATGCGAGCCATGTTTTAGTTTAGAAGATCAAGGAGTTGAAAGCCTACGACTACGCCATGTACGTGGAAAAATTCCAGAATCACGTATTAAACTATATCCTAATGCTGTTAGTACAATGAACAGCGATTATACGATGCCGTTTGAGATTCCCACTATGGAACTTAAATTAAATAACCTATGCAATCTTAAATGTCGTATGTGCCACCCTATGGACAGTACTAGTTGGAACGACTGGAGTGAAGTTAAAGACTTTTACAAAAAAGAAAGTAACATAATGTATGACATCGTTGAGGAACATAAGTTAGAATTTAAGCCGTTCCTTGATAAGTTTCAAGACAATCCCGAATGGTGGGCTAGTTTAGAAAAATTGCTTCCGTATTTTCGCCGAATAGAATTCGCTGGCGGCGAACCTTTAATGGATCCACAGCACTATCGCATATTAGATATGCTTGCTCCTTACGGTCATCAGATTGAAATTAAGTATGCTACCAACTTGACCACGTTGGGGAAGAGCAATCGTACTATATGGGAATACTGGCCTAAATTTAAAAGCGTAGCAGTTAATGTTAGTATTGACGGGATTGGTAATAGTTATGAATACATACGTGGCAATGCATCTTGGGCAGAGTTAATTAACAACATTAAACAAATACAAACTATTTCAAATATTAGTCGTATAGTTGGCGCCGTTACCGTACAAGTTAGTAACATACTTGTATTAGATAAAATAATAGAATATTTCTTAAACGACCTTGGAATTATATTTCATACACATCGAGTTGAATATCCTAAACTATTATCTGCACAAGTATTACCTAGAGAATTACAAGTACTAGCCATAACAAAATTACGTGCAATACAAGAACAGTTATCAGAATTTAAAATGATAAAATTACATCCTGAATTATTAGAATACACCCGGGGACAAATACAAGATAATATTAATTATTTGATGGCTAGAGATCAAAGTGACAAATGGGAAGACTGTATAGACTTTAACACTAAACTAGATGCCACTAGACAACAAAGTTTCTTCGATGTTACTCCGGAGTTTAACGCATTTAAATGAAAGAGTTGTTTAATAACAAAACCAACAACACCGCACGTATTGTAACAGACTGCGGTGATAAAGAGCTGACATTGTATTACAAACTCAACGACAATCCTGTACAACATATTTGGCAGGAAAATTTAAATCATTATACAAAATTAGTCACTGTTACATCAGATACTAGATCTGTTAGTGAAATATTACAGGAACTTAATCAACTTGCAGAATCAGTTAGTAGTACAATAATTACAGAACCTGTTACACACGAGCAACTAAACAAACTACATGCAGAGTTTGTAGACAGCAAGCAAACAAGTATATGGCAACGTATTAATACACTAATACATAAAATTGAAGTTAAGATAGATAACCCGCTAAGAGAGTTTAACGCTACGTTTCAATTTAATTCCAATCCAGATAAAAGTGTTCCGTTACAGGAGTATCATAAACATTGGCTAACTACACGCAACCACCACTGGGGAGCATTGTTGCTAGGATATAGTACAGTAGGCAAAGACTGGCTAGACATGTGGTTCGATAACGATATGACATTGATGGATATAAATCAGTTAGTTGTACAACAATTTATAAAAACAGAAACATTATTAGTATTTGAAATAGAAGATTTATGGGATAAGTTTGCCGAGAATAATTTTTACAAGTGGTACTCGAGTTTAGATGTAGAAGAACAAAAGAAAATCCCAATCGCAGAATTAAACACCCTGGCACTGGGACGCTACTTGCTAGGCGAGATTATTATCACGCAAGATATGCTAGACTTTCACCCGACTGTCAGTGATTGGTATGTTCCTAATCATGTTTGTAAACTTCAATGGAATAAACAAGTAATGAGTAAAGTGAAGAGAGTTAAAAAGATTGAGTTTATTAGCAGTGACCTTGCTTACACTACATTTTTAAAGCACACGCAACATGATTAAAGTAACAAGTCGCTATCCTCATCAAAATACTATTAAGATTGAATGGAATCTTGGCAAGCGTTGTAACTACGACTGTAGCTATTGTCCTAGTAGTATACACGACAATTCCAGTCCGCATACTAATATAGAAATACTTAAAGCAACTGTAGATAAATTGATGCTGTTAGGTAAACCTGTACGTCTTAGTTTTACGGGCGGCGAGCCTTGCGTTCATCCCAAGTTTGAAGAACTTATAAAATACTGTAAGCATGTTGGAATTAGTTGGATTAACGTAACAACTAATGGCACTCTACCTTATGAGTTTTATTCTAAATTACCGGTGGATCAATATGTGTTTAGCATACACTTAGAATACGACTGGCAACGTGTATTCAATACTGTAGAAAGTGTACATAAGATAACTGGAATAAAAGTCATAGCACAGATTATGGCACACCATGATTACATGGATGTTGTTACACAATTACGTGCTAAGTGTTTGTTGGGACATATTCCTAATACTGTTCGTCGTATACGTTGGACACAAGGCGACCATGACTTGTTTGACGACATGCGTTATAATACAAATGATTTGGATTTGCTTAAAGAATTAGAATCTACAGTAGAAGCAAATACAGTAGTTTGGTTAGATAAAGAATATGCACAGTTGTTGTATCATGCCAACGACATGATTAAGAATCATCAGAATAAATTTAATGGTTGGACTTGCAACGCAGGTATAGAAAGTCTCATGATAAATTGGGACGGTGATGTACATCGCGCCACTTGTAGAGTCGGTGGTAGTCTAGGCAACATATACGAAGGCAACTTTGTTGCTCCTAGCGAACCCGTTAGATGCGATAGAAATTTCTGTACCTGCGCGGCAGACATTCCTCTTACAAAAGTAAGTGTGCAAGCTCTGGAAACACAACAGCAAAGTCAGTCTGACGTTGAGCATCCATTGTTGTAATGTAATCTTTAAAGTCTGGCAGTAAGTTGGTATGGTCTTCAGCATCCATCCAGTCCAGTATGCCTTCCCAACGTTTCCAACCGTAGGGATTAACTTCCCAAAATTCTTTGTCTTGAGTGTAGTGTTTCCACAACCATTCTTGTAGTTCAGCAAACAATTCACGCACCGCCAGTTTATCTTCCTTTGGCAATACCCGTAGACTTAGCCAAGTAGGAATCCATAACAAGTGTACACCGATCAATCCGCCACCCATTGTTTGACCACTGGCGTTCTTGTCAAAGTTGATCTTCTTAAAATTACGTTTAACCTTCCATTTAATAAATGCCGGTACGTGTTTGATATTTAAAATTTGTACAGCAAAAGCAATGTTGGTCTGTATGTTATCCGGTGCGTTATCTAACATAGTTAGATTAGCGTCTACTGCGTCCCAATCTAATGGATAGCGAATATAGTGGCCGCGTTCTTCCATGCCGTCCAAACTAAAGCCAACTTTGACTTTACGGAACTTACTCCATATGTCAATCATTTCTTCACTGATTAGTGTACCGTTAGTATTATAGCGTAGTGTAATCTTACCGGCATATCCGCGAGCAATAATTTCCAATAAGAAAGATTTGTGTTCTTTAATTAGTAACGGTTCACCACCAGCAAAATATAACTGTTTAATGTTAGGAATCTGGTCGTAAATTTCTTCCCAGAACTTAGGATTTTCGTGCCACTTGTTATTAAACTCGTCAGCTTGCCAACTCATTTGTTTTTTAATTAATGGGCTAGTGAATATAGGAAATACTTTCTTGTGTTCTGGAACCCACATACTACTGTCATGTGGACTACACATAATACATTTAAGATTACAAGTGTGGCCTAGTCGTAAGTCCAAATATTGCAGTTGGTAAGGCACACTACCGTCTTCTGCTGTTTGAGCAATAAGTTCAGGAATGTCAATACCTTCTTGTAAATGCCAAGTACCAGTTTCCCATATACGTTTACTTGCCATGCCTTGTTCTTCTTCTTTAAAGCATTTAGTACAACTAGCAGGAACAGCACCTTCCAACATAGTCTTACGTACACTACGCATATAATCATTATTAAATGCCTCGGTGGGCAAATCGTGTGCAAAGTTAGCAGGAGTACCATCTTCTTTTTTAACTAGTCCAACACTATAATCTCCGGTGTCGGCACCACTAGCATTGGCAACACAACAGATACGCATATCGCCGTTTGGACGGGTCGCTAAATGTATCCAGGGCAATACACAAAAACTTGGGCTACCAGTTAAATCTGTAATCTGTTGTTGCCATTGTCCGATTTGAGTTTCTTTAGGCTGAATCCAGAATGTCTTGTTTGTCATAAAAATAGTTATCTGTTTTCAATAACTATAAATAATTTTATGACTATGAAATATATCGGAAATTATGCAGATTGGATCGATGCCAATCCTCAGCTACTACAGATGACTTTAGATGGAAGGGGTGAGGCTCGTCCTGTTTATCTAAAAGAAGACGATCCTTGGAAAAAGGAACAAGCAGACAAGTGGTGGAATTTGGGCTATGACTTAAAAGGCGCTGGCTGGAGTATGCACTACTTTAATGACTTTGGAATGACTAGCATGGAGGACTTAAAACTGCCTATAGACTTGCCGGGTACAATTGAGTGGTGGATGTGTAAGATCGAACCATGTAAGGTTTTTCCCTTACACGTTGATGCGTTTAAAACAGAATCCAAGAGCTTTAGACGTTTCTGGATGGCAATGCAGGATCACATTGACGGACACATTTTCCTCTACGCAGGAAAAATGCTAGAGTATAAACGTGGTGACTTATTTGAGTTTGATAATGCTAGAGAATGGCACGGTGCGGCTAATATTGGCTTTGAACCTAAAGTAAGTTTTCAACTAGTCAGCTACGAACTTTAATAACCAGGTAGGTGCCCGATGCCTATCTTGTTACGAAACTCTTCTGTAAACACACCATCTATGCGAATACTGTAAGTTTGTTTGTTAGTACGTCCACCTGCATGCCAGTCCTGGTCGTTAAAGAATGTTGCATGGCTTTCTACTAATACTTTATTATCAGCTTCGCTATCCCAGATATAAAATGGTTTATCGGCATTAGGACGGATATGTATAAATTCATGTCTATGATCAAAATAATCAGTTTCGTTAGGGTATATTAAATCTCTGTGTAGCGGCATTATACAATCGTGTTCTGCTTTAAAAATAATAATGCGGCCAAGATGTGTAAACACACTGGGTACTAGTTTTTCTAACCATTGTTTCAATTCTAGAAAATATTGTGCATCGTGCGTCCATTGCTTTTCTTCAAAACGACTTTCCCACCCGCCATCTTCTGTTTTAAGGAAAATAAACTGATACGCATCGTAACCGCCGAGGGCAAGTTTTAAAAATAATACAAACTTATCGCGGTTAGCCCATTCGCCTATTTCTCTGCCCAACACTCTAACTTCATGATCTTCTGGTAATGCATTGTATTCGTCAATGGCAAATGCTAAAGGCTTCCACGTTACATCATACTGATTATTCCATCCACCCATCATAACAATGTTGCCTTCTTTCTTCTGTTCAGACATGACTATACCCTTACAAATTTTGTAATGAAGGCTTTTGAAACCTTCTACATCTATGTAAGAGTCTAAGTTAAGATAGGGCTGAGAATTTATTCCGCGGATCATATTGTAGATAACTAGTTTATATACTTAATTATCAAACAAAAAATGACTAATATCTCAAATTGGAACTTGTACTACAATAAGGAAGGCGACGAAATGGTTCGTGCAAACTTAGTGTACACTCCTTATGTGAGTCCAGACAAAACAACATTTTGTATGAGCTTTAACAGAGATCCAGCATATCATATTTATGATTACGAAAATGTAAATTGGACTGAACCAGATTTAATTGAGCGATTTGAGAAAGAATTAGAATTCCATACTCGTGCATCTAAAGTAATGCCTACGTTAGCTATTAAAGATGTTGATCATACTAACCGTAAAATCTTCGTCGAATGGTATGGAGATGATTTTTATATGCAAGGGCGAGTATCAGGATACGATGCAGTACTACCTGATTGGAAAACACAATGGGTCGATTTAGTGAAGAAAATGTGGAGCCAGAATATTATGAAGTTTAGCTTGCATCCTAATAGTTGGGTTGCAAATAATGGAGTATTGATTCCGTTCAATTGGTTCTTCTGTTATGATAAAGCAGAGTCTAACATTACAATACGCAATGTACTAAAACAAATAAGTTATGAACGACAAGAAAAGTTAGGAGTAGTTTTAAAAGATGCAGGCATGGACTTAGATACTCCTTACAATGTTAAAACATTACAACAAGTAGCATTTAACAGTTTTAGATCTAATTATCCAGCAGACTTAATTGACACTATCATACAACAACATGACTTTTTACACTAAACTACGAGAACTAGAAATTGAGAGTAGCGGATTCTGTAATGCGGCTTGTCCACAGTGCGTTAGAGAATTAACTCCCGGCGACCACTCATGGTTTAACGAAAAATGTCTCAGTGTAGATTTTTTTAAGAATCGTATTCCAAATCATGTTTATGCAGGCTTGGAAATTTTACGCTTTGCAGGCACGATAGGTGATCCATGTGCGGCACCTAACTTTTTACAAGTATGTAAGGCAGTAAGAGAAAAAGGTACACACTTTAAGATCAACGTAAGCACCAATGGCGGAATGAAAAGTGCAGATTGGTGGGCAAGATTAGCAGTAGCACTTGGCCCAAATTCTGAAGTACAGTTTGCTATCGATGGACTTGCTGACACTAACGACATATATCGTGTAAATGTTAAATGGAACAAAGTAATCGAAAATGCCAAAGCATTTATTGCGGCCGGTGGCAATGCTAATTGGCAGTATATCGTGTTTCAGCACAACCAACATCAAGTAGAAGATGCTCGTGTATTTGCGGACTCGCTGGGTTTTAAACAATTCATAGTTAAACCTAGTCACAGATTCTTTCTTGACGAGTTGTTTGGAGTGCAACGCTTTGGCGGTAATGGTGTATTGATACAGCCGCCCACTACGGAAGGCATGGTACACAAGGTAGTAATGCAAACTAAACCTCTGAACTTATCAGAGTGGTTTAAGAAGTCTGAAAAGACTTGCGTTAGTTGCCATGCACAAAAAGATCGTGCGGCATATATTGACTACCTGGGTCACTTGTGGCCATGTTGTTATCTGGGTGCTGGCCTGTGGGTAAGACATGGTAAGAAGTTTCCTGACGGATGGGATGAGCTATGGGCCCGAACTGGCGGAGACTTAGTTAACTTACACTTACAAGAATGGGATACTGTGTTCAACGGTGAGTTCTTTAATGGCATTAGCAATAGCTGGGACAAAGATTATACTACGGGAAGGTTAGCCACTTGCGCAGGTACGTGTTCATCATTCGATGGCAGATATAACGATCCAGCAGAGTTTGATAATTTAGATGTTACCAAGTTAAGTAATTGAGTTTAAATTACCCATTCTAACTTGTGTATTACTGAACACAGGATCTTTAATAATTTCTACTAAGTCATTTTTAAAGTCATGCCCATCTAAATGTATTGCCATTACTTTAAACTTCTCGTCGGGTATATGATACCACTGTGCTATCAAGTGTAGCCATATTACAGGACGTGATAAGTATGTTAACTGCCATTCCACAAATTCTTTCATCTCTCTAAAATTATCTCTCTGTACAATAAAATTAGTTTGCCACCCTTGCCACCTAGGAAATGCACCTGACATAATTAACGAATCAAAATGTATTAAATTCTTTTTTAGGTTGTTAAAACTACCGTTCTTCCTAACTACCTTATATGTTTCTTCGGTCGCGGCATCGATACTAACACTTGCATTTGTAATATGCGGCCACAATGATTTAATTTCTAGTAATCGCTTTTCAGTCATCAACGTGCCATTAGTAACTAACTGTATACGTAAATTAGCAGGTACAGTTTTAGATGACAAGTCTTTTAAATAATTCCAAAATATATTTCCAGCAAATGGATCTCCGCTACCTGTGATAGATAGTGTTATAATACGGCCAGTTGATAACAGCTCGTCGACTAACAATTTAACTTTTTCATGTACCTGTAAAATGTGTAATTCTCGAGGATCTGTGGGATTAATAGGATCTACCATCAACAATTCACTGCGACAACTAGGACATTGCAAATTACAACTAGGATCATAGCTAAAGTTTACAACAATAGACTGTCCTTTAATTTGATTATCTACCTCTGTTTTGGGTACAATATAAAATTGTGATTTATCGTGTAGAAAATCATTTAAGGTTGGACACAAGTCGTTACAATAACCAAATCCGCCTTGACGCATGTCAAACAGCATACCTTTAATTTTTTGGCTGTTGATAATTTCTGATGCTGATTGTTCAAGAAGATTTCCTACAGGCTCAGGCATCCATGTTTTACAACAAATTCTAACATCGCCGTAATAGTCGATCTCAAAGTTAGTAAACATCTTAGTACAACTATGTTTGGCTAAGTTACTAATGTTTGGATACTTGCTGGCTTGTTTAAGTATAAACTCAGGCATTATTAATCTTTGGTATTTTGCTGTCTGCACTACTTACACAAATGGGTGTAATACATTTTTTAGGTTCTTTGAATAAATCAAAACCTGTAAGTATGTTTCCTATATTGTTTTCTTTACAACTGTATGCACGTTTAACCTCAGTACCTCGTATAATAACACTTTGGTATCCAGCATTGCAAGTCCATCCTTGGAACTTATTAAACCCTAACGCATTAAAACGCTCTGCTTGATCTATAAAGTAATCTTGCTTGCCGTCAGTCAGCCTAATCTGAAAACCTTCTTGTTGTTCATAATCGTCCTGCATAATCTCGATCATTTTAGGAGTATATCCTTCTACGATTGTTGTAGCAGTATCATTACTTTGAGGTTTAAGTGTTACATTAATTCCACGAGAACGTAGACGCTCACAGCGTTCTAGTGTTTCAAAAAACTTTTCCGGAACCATCACTTGGTTAACAGTTACATGAACACGCTCATACATTAGTTGTAAGCACTTGTCGCCAAACTCTTGTTCTTTGGCGAACTCGTCATGGAAACTGGCAGTAATACTTCTGCGTTGCAATAACTCTGTATTTCGACACCAATTGTTCCACCATTTTGAGCCAGGACTTAGATTAGTGGTCATATGGATACTTTGGTAAGTACTTTTGAGCTCGTCTAAGTGTTTTACCAATTCTGGCAACTGTTTATATGCAGTGGGTTCACCGCCACTAAAGCTCCAATGAAATTCGTTGAATCCGTTCAAACGAGCTTGACGTTTAATCTCATCTATTGTAGACTTGTATACATCTAAATTTTGGTGATCCAATTTATCACTTCGAGCATACGGCCAACAATAGCTACAGTTATAATTACAAAATCTTCCCAATATCCAACTTATGTTAAATAATGGACGATCCAACATAGTTTGTTGGCCAAATTTGGTTATTGTTTCGAAAGGTATAGATGAAAATGACATTGACATTATTTACGTTTGATGCTATACTACTAAGGCAGTCGTGAGTGTAACTGGTAAACCTCCTCCAAGTAAGCTGACCCCCAGCTGAACGGAGGGAATTGGACTTGGTCTTAGACCGTCCTTGTAGGTTCGAATCCTACCGACTGCACCATTTTTAACACAGGCATAGAAAGGCAATTTATGAAAAAAGCACTATTTGGTTTATTGTTAGTATCTAGTTTAGCTTATGCAGATTGGCAAAATCCATTTGAGCCGGTTGATACGAGTAAAAACTTTACTCCGTCTACACTAATTACTTGGCAACCAGTTGATAATCCAACTAAAGTATGCTCCGAAGAACGTGTGCGTAGAGGATTTGCCAACTACGGCCAGGCTGTAGAAGCATGTTCATTTTGGGACGGTAAAATTTGTTTAATCATCACTAAAAAAATTACTAATAGAGATACGATCGGACATGAGTTACAACATTGTTTTCAAGGTAAATGGCATTAATGAAAAAAGTAGCAAGCAGTCCTGAACGACATACCTTCCAAAAGGAAGGTGCTATACGCCGGGCAAAAGAAGCGGGTGAGGAGCCCAATCAAGACTATGTTGACATGTGGGATCAGATCAAGATTGACGACGCTAACAAGATTCACGATCCCGAGTGGCAAAAGAACAATATGGAGTATGACTTGCGTAGTAGCAAAGAGCTATGCGACAAGGTCAAAAAATACGATAACTATGCTCAAAACTTGTATGCGGCCATGTGTAATATGCAGTGGCAAAGTAGAGAGTTTTGGCAAGAGTTAAAAGGCGAATTATGGTCAGCTAGTTGGCGTCACAGTGGCGGTATCGTTGCAGACATGCGAGAACAAGGCGACTACATCGATTGGTATTGTAGCGGTATTGGTAATGAAGAATTAGGTAATGGCCTAGATGGAACTATACCAGTACAAGATGAACATGGTAGAACTTATGTTCCCGAAGGCCAAATTACCGAAGAAATCGAATTGGATTTAAACCGATTAGGTTGGAGACCAGTTCCTTGGAGCGATGATGATATTTGATACAGAACACTTACACTATTGGATGCAGGCTATCCGACAAAGTCCAGATCCCTTGCGGACTATGGATGCCTTTTGGTCGGGTCAGCTAAAAAGTAAAGAATGGCTTATCGAAGCATTGAGTATGCAATTCTCAGTTAAGGATGATCCAGTAAGTATTGAAATACATGGAGGCTGGGTGGGTGTATTGGCTAGTATGCTATTTCAAAGTAATATTCCGATTAAACGCATTTACAGTCTTGATATCGATCCTACGTGTGAACCTATCGCTACTATGATGAACAAAGGTGAAGAAATAGCAGGTAGATTTACAGCTAGCACCGGCGACATGTGCAATCTGATATCCTTTGTCGATGTTGTAATCAATACTAGTTGTGAACATATAACACAAGAACAATACGAAACGTGGCTGAGTAAACGCCAAGATAATCAATTACTAGTATTGCAAAGTAATAACTATAATATACCCGAACACATTCGTACTGCCAGTTCAGTTGACAATTTTGCAGAACAATGTAAAATTAATGTTAGATGGTCGGGTACATTGAATTTACCCAACTATGATAGATATATGTTAATTGGAACAAAATGACAGCATTAACTTTTAAAGTAGAAGAAATTTTTGAAGACATTCCTGGAGATCCGGACAATGTCATAATGAAAATACCTCCCGAAATCTGTGAAACTCAAGGCTGGAAAGAAGGCGATACAATGCACATCGAAGTAATCGATGGAGCCATACATATCAGCAAAAAGCAATAATGGCCAAAGACGATTTGTTAGAAATGACCGGAGTGGTCACTGAAGTTTTACCTGCAAACATGTATAGAGTTAAAGTAGATGACACTGAACACATACTGTTAGCATATTTAGGCGGTAGGTTAAAGCAAAACAAAATTAAAATTATCCTAGGGGATAAGGTTAAATTGGAAGTAAGCACATACGATCTATCAAAGGGTCGAGTAACGTATAGGTTATAACTATGAACATTATTCTCGAACGTGTAAATGCAGTTTGTAAACAAGTTCGAGATCAGAGTCCGCATGGTATCAATCTTAAAAACTTGATAGGCAGGACTCGCAATGCCTTTAAGTTGCACGATTTTGATATTGCAATTAAAAGTAAAAAAGACAAAACCTTAGACGCAGACAAGTGGTATATCATGGCATACTACGATGCCGAAAATGATTTCAACTCCGAAACTCCTATAGAAGTGATTGTACACCATAATCTAGACGGCAGTGAACAATTTGGACAGCATCAAGTAATATCATTCCTCATAGAAATTTTCGATGCTACTGTACATGAGTTTAGGCATCAGTATCAAAGTATGCGTCGAGGCCATAATGAATATGTAGAACATGCTGAAACTAGTCCTTACGATATATATTTGGCTAATCAAGACGAAGTAGATGCGTATGCGTTTAGTATAGCGATTGAATTGTTGCGTACACTAGAGCCAGCTCGTGCCAAGCGTAATCTAAGTAGAATCAGTATTATGAGCAAGATGCGCACGGGCGCAGTTTATACTAGTCCGACCTTACGTGCATATATTGGACATTTTGGTATGAATGAGCTAACCAAACGTCTTGCCAAAAAGATATACTATCATTTGGAAACGATTGACAAACGATACATCTTCATGTAAAATACAAAGTATATTAACTCACTTAGCGAGCGAGCATGTCCAAAAAAGATTTTCCTACCCAGCAAGTTTTAGAGCTAGCCTGTGCGGCACAACGAGTACAAGGTGCATATATCAAAGAACCCGAAGCTGTATATGCAGAAGATGGCATCTATATGTACACCAAGCAGACTAATAAGATGCAGATGCTCTGCACACTTGAGCCAGCAATTTGGACAGCAGATCCAAAAGATGCTCCGATGCCCTTAAAAGTACTGCCTGAAGATATAGCACTTGCAGAAGAAATCAAAAAGCATTTTCGTAAATTTATGTTTAGTGCCATTGAAGGCATTAACGATTTTCAAACTAACATTAATTCGATCTTAGGTAGCGATACAGTTAAACAAAATCAATTTGGCTATGTGGCTTGTTTGCCAAGTGTTCATGTAAGAGACATTGCACAGACCAAAGTTAAAAAAGCCGCTAGGACTGTTGAAGAAGGCGCTTTGGCAGAAATAGGCAGTACAGTTAAAGATTTGGATGCAGAAATAATTTCCTCAGTTAAGTCAAAAAACTTTGAAGGTTGGAATATAGATGCTATAATAAACAATAAGATGGTATCTTGGATGAATAAAACAAGTCTTAATTTAGGGCCGGCTGTTATAGTTAAAGCCAAAATTAAAGATTGTAATAAGCATTGGAAACATCAAAATGATGTTACTAGACTACACTATGTAAAGGCCGCACAATGAGTAAAGAAAAACATATTCCAAAATTGTATATTGACGGTGAAACAGCCGATCGTATTACAAGTCTTACCTTACGCGACTATCGTGCGTATCTTAAGAAAGAATTAAAACAATGGAAGAAGAATCCAAAGAGCGATAGTAATCCAGATGGCTATTGGCTGCACCCTGAAGACGTGGGCATTAACCTTCAAACTATCGCGGCATTAGATTTAATCATTAGCCATTACGCAGAAGTTCCGGAGGTTAACTAATGCTAGTTGCTGGATGGGTAGTAGTTGGATTTTTTTCTGCCATAGGATGGTGGAGTGCTAACCACTATGTAATCGAACCATATTTTCCTGAACCAATTGTTAAAGAAAAGAAAATAGAAATTAAAGTTAAGGATCAAGAATGAAACAAGAATTAGATAAATTGTTGTGCGAGCGGTATCCAAAGATGATGGTTAACCGCAACAAAAACATGCAGGAAACTTGTATGTGTTGGGGCTTTGAATGTGGCGATGGTTGGTTCAATATTTTGGATCAGCTCATGGGTAGTATCCAACATCACATTGATTGGAAAGAGAAACAACGTAACTGGGCTATCAAATATAACGAAATGGCCACGCAGGCCAAAGCAGGCAATTTTGAACTGTTTGAAGAAGATATGAAAGCCTTGCCTAACGACCAGTACAAAGAAAAACGACTGGCAGAAATCATTGCTGGAGACTTTAGACAAGTACCCGATTCTATTCCGCAAGTAACACTAGACCAAGTTAAAGAAAAGTTTGGCACACTGCGTTTTTACTACTCAGGCGGAGATGACTACATTAGTGGCATGGTTAGCCTAGCAGAAAGTATGACTGAAGTCACATGCGAAAGCTGTGGTAATATTGGTGAACGTCGTGGTGGAGGATGGGTACATACGTATTGTACACCATGTGAGGAAGCACGTGAAGTTGCTCGTGCAAAAGCAGACGAAGAATGGGAACAACGTAAACTACTTAAAGAAGGATTTGAAGAATGATTACGATAAAAGAATGGATGGAGTTAGTTGACTATAAAATCACCGAAGGTGGTGAGTATGG
>Ga0136642_1000337_pt1 | contig 26374 bp, 6 predicted proteins | sample LowCatLa1302831Y_FD_115313 | JGI IMG/M metagenome (GOLD analysis project Ga0136642, IMG submission 115313) | Freshwater microbial communities from Lower Cathedral Lake, Yosemite National Park, California, USA - 13028-31Y | ecosystem: Environmental > Aquatic > Freshwater > Lake ... | reverse complement strand
ATCTTCTACCGAACGTACAAGGATGAGGAGCGCAAGAACCAGTCTTCTGGCGAAGAGGAACGTTTCGTCAATCCTGACCCAGCAATGACAAAACAGATGAAAAATGCCAACTATGGCAAGCTGGATGAGACTGGCTTTGTTCCAGAGAATGCCTATGTTGACACAGAGGATATTCTGATTGGCAAGCATGTGCCTCTGCGCGTCCCCACAGGCATGGTGATTCCTGCAGGCGCCAAGAAATTCCGCGACGTGTCTCGCACTATGCGCAATAATGAGACGGGGTGGGTCGACCGTATCTTTAAGAACAGGAATGGAGAGGGCTACAGTTTCGCAAAGCTGCGCGTGAGGCAGGATAGGGTGCCTGAGATAGGCGATAAATTCTGCCTGACGGACGACCACGATGTGCTTACGGAGCGGGGTTGGGTTGGTGTGGCAAATGTTACAATGGCAGACCGCGTTGCGCAACTAAATCGCGAGACAGGCTGCATGGAGTATGTTCAGCCGCTTGAGACAATGGTCTTTGACCACGAGGGCGAGATGTACGAGGTGGAGACGCAGGGCGTCAGCCTCAAGACCACACTGAATCACCGTATGTGGGTTCAGAAGCGTGAGGCAACTGAGTTTGAGTTAGTAGAGGCAAAGGATATGAAGGGAAAGAGGGTGCGCTTTCAGTGCGATGGGCCCGTAGCAAGGGCTGATGCTGACTTGGAGATTGGTGAACACTTCTTCAGTGGCGCAACTACCGATGCCTGGCTCATTATCTTTGGCATCTGGGTTGCAGAGGGTTGGACCTATATCAAGGCGGCTGACTACATTTCCCGCGTCGAGTTTGCGGCAAATAAGCCTCGTGTCCAGGCAGCGCTGAATGCGGCTTGCTCAGCACTTGGCTGGTCATATCATCTGAATGAGAAGAGTCTGAAATATTATATTAATGAGAAGGATATTGCAGAGTATTTGGATGAACTCAGTGTGGGTGCTACGAAGAAGCGGCTGCCAAAGTGGGCCTTTCAGCTGAGCTCGAGGCAGAGTAAGCTACTGCTTGACTCAATGTGCTTGGGTGACGGGCATGAGACTGCCACATCCCTTCACTACTACACATCATCGGTAGGTCTGGTAGACGATGTTCAAATTCTCTGCCAACACGCTGGTTTCACATCGTATGCAACAGTGCGCTACACCGCTGGCCACCAGGCCGCGATGACAGATGGCCGTGTAATCACATCTACAGCAGATGCCTGGGATATTGGCATTCGTCGTACTCGCCTACGGCCGACCCTGAACCACGGGCACGCTCATACACAGGGGGGGCAGAAGGAGGAAGTGTCACCCTTTAATGGTAAAGTGTACTGCCTTCGCGTCCCTACAGAGGTGTTTATGGTTCGCCGTAACGGGCGCTGTGTGTGGACGGGCAACTCGTCTCGCCACGGTCAGAAGGGCACCTGTGGTATGATTCTGGACCCTGAGGACATGCCCACAACCGCCTCGGGCATGGTCCCAGATATTATCATCAATCCGCATGCAATCCCTTCACGCATGACGATTGCACAGTTGCTGGAGACGCTCCTAGGCAAGGTGGGGCGCGAGCTGGGCTGCCTCGGCGACGGCTCTCCCTTTAATAATGTGACACTGGAGGGCTTGACCAAGATTCTGCGCGATGACCTGGGGATGGAGCCGGCGGGCAATGAGGTCCTGTACAATGGCTATACCGGAAGGCAGATGGAGACGAGCATCTTTATGGGGCCGTGCTTCTATCAGAGGCTGAGGCACTGCTCGGCGGATAAAATGCATTCGCGGTCTTCGGGACCACTGGTTATGCTCACGAGGCAGCCGGCAGAGGGCAGGGCGCGTGAGGGTGGCCTCCGTTTTGGAGAGATGGAGCGTGATTGTGTAGTGGCGCATGGTATGTCAGAGTTTACAAAAGAGAGATTTATGGAGTGCTCCGATTTGTTCCGTTGCTGGAGTTGCCAGGATTGCGGCTTGATTGCCGTCGTAAATCCTAAAGAGGGCATTTGGAACTGCAAGGGGTGCGGAAACTCGACGAAATTCTCGGCGATTGAGATTCCCTACGCCTACAAGCTACTGCTTCAGGAGTTGGAGACCATGTGTATTTCATCGAGAATTATTACGCATCAGAAGCTTCTGCGGAGCTTGAAGGATGCACTTTAACGGCGCTTAGTGCCGCGGCGCTTAGAGCCCCGCTTTGTCCCACGGCGGCGACCACCTCCAGATACCAGGTGCATCTTCCCAATATTTGCGGTAGTAGGCAGCCCTTTGACTGCATCAGCAATCTTTTTATCCACGGCATCGGCTGTAAGGCCGCTAGAAGAAGGCAGCGCCTTTACTGCATCAGCAATCTTTTTATCCACGGCATCGGCTGTAAGGCCGCTAGAAGAAGGCAGCGCCTTTACTGCATCAGCAATCTTTGCATCAATTGCTGTTCCCAGCATTGATTTATCCAGAAGTAGTGCTAATATTGCCGCTTTTACTTGGGGCTTGGGGGTTAAACCAGGCATACCTAATAGTTGACCACCCATCATTCCCAAAAGTTGGCCATTTAATATCATGGCCGTATCGGGCCCCAGATTGTTTAGCGCATTTCTAGTAGGTATATCTAATGCACTCAAAACAGTAGAGGGTAGTCCAGACATCTTTCTTTATATTCTATACTACTATTTTTTCGCAGCGCCTGCGGTAAAATTGTAGCGGACACAACCTAAAGTATGCGGTATAGCCCGGCATTAGAAAACCTCAGATGGCATTTAGTATGCAAGTCAAGAAGCGCGATGGTTCCCTCGAGGATGTCTCTTTCGACAAGGTGCTGGAGCGAATCCGAAAAGCGTCCCAGGGCCTCTCCGTGAATCCAGATATTCTGGCGCAGCAGGTTCTTGCGCGTATTGTAAATGGAATCCGCACCTCAGAGCTCGACGAACTCACGGCACGTATGGCAGATTCCCTTTCCACGAATCACCCTGACTGGGCCACTCTCGCCTCCAGGATTGCCGTAAGTAACCACCATCGGAATACTCCTTCCACCATGGCAGAGGCAGTGGCGATTCTCTTAAAGCAGACGCTTCCAAAGACGGGCGAGGTTATTTCCTACGTCAATGAGCAAATCACGCAGCTCTTTGCTGGTCCTCTTGGCATCCGCATTGACGGCTATATCAAGTATGACCGTGATTACTTCTTCGACTATTTCGGCTTTAAGACGCTCGAAAAGTCCTATCTTCTCAAGGACGCCTCCATGCGTGTTGTAGAGAGGCCCCAGCATATGTGGATGCGTGTGGCCCTCTGTCTCTGGGGCGAGAACCTCGACCGTGCATTTGAGACCTATGATTACATGTCACAAAAGTACTTTACTCACGCGACACCCACGCTATTTACAGCAGGCACCATTCGTCAGCAAATGTCATCCTGCTTCCTAATGACAATGAAGGAGGATTCTATTGATGGTATTTATGAAACGTTAAAGGATTGTGCAGCAATTAGCAAGCATGCAGGGGGGATTGGCTTGAGTCTGCATAATGTGCGGGCACGGGGCTCCCTGATTCGCGGAACAAATGGCGTCAGTGACGGACTTGTTCCCATGTTGCGTGTCTTTAATAATACTGCACGCTACGTTAACCAAGGAGGGCGAAGAAATGGGTCCTTTGCAATCTACCTGGAACCCTGGCACGCGGACATTGAGGATTTCCTGAAACTGAAGCTCAACTCTGGTGCAGAGGAGGACCGTGCCCGCGACCTCTTCTATGGTCTCTGGATTAATGACCTCTTCATGGAGCGCGTAGAGGCCGATTCTACCTGGTCACTCTTTTGCCCCTCAGAGGCACCTGGCCTCGCCGACGTATGGGGGTCGGCCTTTAATGACCTCTATCTCAAGTACGAGGCCGAGGGGCGCGCCCGCAAGACTATACAGGCACGCAGCCTCTGGTTTCAGATTCTTGATACACAAGTAGAGACGGGTACACCCTATCTCCTCTATAAGGATGCGGCGAATGCCAAGTCCAATCAGCAGAATTTGGGCACAATCAAGTCCTCCAACCTCTGTACGGAGATTATTGAGTTCTCGTCCCCAGAGGAAACTGCCGTGTGTAATCTGGCCTCTATTGCGCTCCCTTCGTATTTGAATACTCCTTCTTTTGGCGCTTCCATGTTTGACTATGCGGCCCTCCGCAAAGCGACTGCAACCATTGTGCGGAATCTCAATAGGGTGATTGACATTAACTACTATCCCACTCCAGAAACTCGCAATTCCAATATGCGTCACCGACCCATTGGGATTGGTGTTCAAGGTTTGGCAGACGTGTTTGCGGCTTTGCGCTTAGCCTGGGATTCTCCTCAAGCGGCGGAACTCAATCAGCGCATCTTTGAGAACATTTATTATGCGGCGGCAGATACGAGTGCGACAATCTCGCTAGAAGAGGAACCCTATAGCACATTTGAAGGTTCTCCTATGTCCAAGGGCATACTTCAACCTGATATGTGGAATGTTACACCTCTTACAGAGAAGGATGGAACACTGGATTGGAGTGCCCTGCGCAGCAAAGTTAAGATGGGAGTAAGAAATTCTCTTTTGGTTGCTCCCATGCCCACGGCGTCTACATCCCAGATTCTTGGTTTCAATGAATGTTTCGAGCCATTTACGGCAAATATTTACAGTCGTCGTACTCTTGCCGGCGAGTTTATTGTAATGAACAAGTGGCTCGTAAAAGAGCTTATTGGGCTTGGGCTTTGGAATGATGCAATGAAGCAGGCCATTATGGCACGCAGTGGTTCTGTACAGGGTATTGCAAGTATTCCTGAAGAGTTGCAGTTGCGCTATAAGACGGCTTGGGAAATTCCGCAGAAAATTATGATTGATATGGCCGCGGCGCGAGGGGCGTTTATTTGCCAATCCCAATCGCTCAATCTCTTTATTGCAGATGCCACAAAGTCAAAGCTGACGTCTATGCATTTCTATGCATGGAAGGCAGGACTCAAGACGGGCTGTTATTATTTGAGGACAAAGGCGCCTGTGGCCGCGCAGAAGTTTACGGTGGACCCGCGACTTATGGCTGCGCTGGAAGCCCATAGTGGGTCTGTAGAGGATAGTGAGTACGCGTCTGATTCAGATGATGAAGTGCCGCCGCCCCCACCCCCGCCAAAGCCCGAGACACGTCAGGAAAAGATTGAGAGGCTTTCTCGCGAATATGAGGAGGAGCTTGTAAGGGCGCGAGAGGCCGCCGCGTCAGGCGAGGGCTGCCAGTTCTGTTCTTCTTAATAGGCAATCACGGTATAAATCTAGTTCTCTAGTAGATGATTTTCCTAGCCTTTCTTTTTTTAATCCTTTCCCCAGGAATGCTTCTTACACTCCCCCCTGGTTCTAAAGGTGTATGGATGAGTCGGCAAACTTCTGTTTCCGCCGTATTCGTTCACACCATTGTATTCAGCCTTCTGGTCTACTACATGGTGGACATTCTGCGGGCCTTTGGCTACAAGGAGGGGTTTGAGGGCGGTATTAGTAGATGGCTCAGCTCACTCTTTAATGGCAGCACTGCAAGTTCTCAACGCACACTGCCCGTGGCCCAACCTTCTACGCGTTTAACTCTGCCTGTAGATAGAAGTGCACGTGTAAAAAGAGCCTATAATGAGAGCGGTTCTCACCATTAATCACTCCTCCACTACTTTCACGCCAGCAAGTTCATGAATAAACAGGAGAAACTCGCGCGGAAATCCCCAGAAGCAACCCGGCTTAATATCATCGCCAGAAGGAATGCGTCTACTGCTTGTATTTGCCCCGTGACTAAAGGCGACAATAATTTGTTGCGGGGGGACTTCCAGGACTTGGCTTTCGCGTCCATGCACAAATCCCTCGCCCTCTCCTATCTGCACATCTGCAGGAAACTTCTTTTCTTCCCACCAAGATTTATAAAAAGTAAGAGTTGCCTCTGAAATGCGCTCGCCAAGAGGCAGTTTCATTGGTGGTGTATTGACTGCGCTGATCCCCCGTACGAGGTCATAGCATGCAATTGTCGTAGCAGTAATTGCCTGCGGCTTCCACGGATGTTTTGTGAGCCAGGCCACACGCCGCCGAAAACTTGTCTGCGGATAATGGTCGTCATCGTCCATCATCAGAACAATTTCTGCTGTAGCTTTTTCAATCCCCAGATTCCTCTTGTGACCAATAGCCGTCTTCCGTTTCAGAGGAACATACACGACTTTTAGAGGAGCCGACTCTGCCGCCACGGCCATTACACGATCAGAAGCATCCTCCATAGGATTATCAGAGTCTTCCACAATAATCCATTCAATCTTGTCTTTTGGATAATCGGTAAGAACCATGGAATGGCAGGCGAGCTCAAAAAACTTCCGGCGATTATGAAGAAGTGTTACGACGGAAATAGGGGGGCAGCTGTCCGGCATTAAGATGGGTGGAAGGTCTTTACAGCGCTCGGCTTTCTTGTCACGAACTACTTTTGCCACGGCGGCAAAACGGGTCAAGAAGTTGGTCCAACGTTCTGTTGCCACGTCGCGCCTTTTGGTCGCCAGGCTCTCAAAATCCATTTGCTCAAAGGCGCTAATGGCGGCGCCCAAGTTGGCCAAGTCAGGCAGCACATGTGCGCCAGCCAGGCCAGAATAGTCGGACACAAAACAAGGAAGATCATTCAGAATTGTAAATGCCCCATACCACTCGGCCTCTGCAGCGGGATATGAGAAACCTTCTGCTGCAGAACAACCAATATGACCCCTGAAAAAGCGGGAGAGATTGTCTTTCTCTTCGGGACTCAAATCTTTCACTTCAAAACGGACATTGCTTGGTACAGACAGGCCAGACACGTCTACCGGCTCTACAGAATAAATACGAAGGGGGGGGTACGTCTCGCGCCATTCCCTAACAAGTTTTGGAACATATGCGCGTTTTGAAACAGAGGCGCCGAGGAACCAGACAAATCCCGTGTCGGCTGTTCCTTTTGCGGCAACAGCAGCGGCGGCAGCAGGTTCAGGGCAGCCCCAGGGGACTACGTGGACTTGTTCTTGTGTCACGTAGCCTTTTTTCACTGCTTCTGCTGCAGAAATGGGGTCCTTATAAATCACTGCGTCAAAACGTGACATATAGGGAACCCAAGCGGGCTCAAACCATTCAGGATTTACCATAAGAATATTTCGTGTAGCCCAAGGCATCCAAACATAGTTGGGGACTTCCAAGTGAATTGCGAGGCGAGTGTAATAGGGATGCTCTAGAGGGTCCGTACAGCGGATGGAAAAACCCTTTGGCTCTAGGGCGGCCTTTATTACACTTATATCCTTTGCCAGGCCGAATTTGTTTGCCTTGTTATAAAGGATTGTTGTCTCGAACATATGTATGTCATAGCAGGCGCATGTTTAGACTCCCGGCTGAAATAAACTCTTGCGTAAAAATAGAGAGATGTCAACAGTAACACCCGTAAATCCATTAGCAGTGCCTGCTATGGCTCCTGCCGCGCCCCCTGCCGCGGCTGTTCCACAAGGACCCACTGGCGCAGGAGTAGCTGCTCAGCCCGTTGTATCCCTTCCTCAGTCTCATGTGGGACAATCTGGGCCTCACCACGACGGCAACTCACACAAGGAATCCGAGAAGAAACCTAGTGGCGCCAAGTCAGGTGTATTTGGCCTTGGATTCCTGGGACTCGGCGGCAGCCGCAGACGCAGACGGGGGTCTAAACGTTCTAGACGCTCCAAGAAGACGCGCAAGACACGTGGTAAACGTAAGGGAAGTCGTCGATGATTCCCGGAACTATCGTATTGTGCTAGAAAACTGACTTGCCAATAAAATCCCCCATATTAATGATAAGTATTGTACTTTTCATTATTATGATACAATGAGCGTTTACAAACAGGCAAATGTTAAATAAATCACTAAATTAGTATGCAACACGCTGGGAGGAGGACTACTCCTCGTGCTAGGAAGAAATCGATAGACTGGAAAGATGTACACGGGGGAGGGGAAATTGTACAAAGTGGTGGAGCTGCTATATGTGAAGGTATGGTTGTGAGTACCCTTTATATAGGAGGTACATATTATAGTGGAATTGCCGCTGATTCTAATGGAAATGTATATGTAGTTAATGGTGGAAGTTATATAACAAAAATAACTTCAGCTGGTGTTGTATCAACTATCACACTCACTCCAGCAACTACAATAAATTCACATGGTATATGCTTAGGTTCTGATAATTTTCTATATATTACTCTTGTTGTAAGTCATAAAATTATAAAAGTATCTTTAACGGGTACTGTAACAACTATTGCTGGTTCTGGGGTTGCTGGATCAGCAGATGGAACAGGTACAGCAGCAACTTTTTATGCTCCTACTAGAATTACAATTGATTCACAATTGAATTTGTATGTTGTGGATAATCAAGGAAATAGAATTCGTAAAATAACTCCTGCTGGTGTAGTAACAACTGTTACTGGAATTGGAATAGCTGGTAATACGGATGGGCCCCTCAATGCGGCAACGTTTCAGAACCTCAATGGTATTGCAATAGATTCTGCAGGTAATTTATATGTTTCTGGAAGTTCTAATACTATACGTTTAATTTCTACATCTGGGACTGTGTCAACTATAGTTAATAATAGTCAATCGGCAGGTTTTAATGTAGACGGACCGCTTGGTACTTCAAAAATAACGAATCCTATGGGAATAACTATTGATACTTCAGGAAATTTATTGTTTGCTTCTGATATTTTGCAAAATACGAGCGCTTTTGTTATTAAATGTGTATCTGCTGCAAGTATTTTAGCAGGGACGTATATTACAAATACAATAGCTGGTGGCGCGGCGTATGTTGCGCGTACAAATGGATTTAAATCTGCTGCTACATTATTTAATGTAACTGGTTTAACATGTAGCCCTTCTGGCCAAATTTATGCTGTAGAATATGGAAACAATCAAAACAGTTCTGCAGTACGATTAATATCCCCAGTTCCAGCTCCTACACCAATATCAGCTCCTGCATCTTTTTATATTGAATCAACTAATTTAAATACATTTGTGACATATACATGGACAGGTGGTGTAGCAATGTATCCCCCAAATTATACTATAACAACAACTCCATCTTCGACAATTACTTATCCAAATATGGCAATTTTTCATGGCCAAACTGCATATATGACATTAGTGGGACTTCCTCAAAATACAGCAATAACTACTGAACTAAAAATTATTACGAGTAATGGCACCGCATCTACAACATTTCCTTCTATAACAATTCCTACAGCAACAAATATGTATGCTCTAAGTCTTGCTGGATTAGGAGGCAATACTGGAGTAAATATAGACGGTCAGGGAACTGCTGCGAGGATAAGAACACCCCAAAGCATAGTACTTGACAACAATATTATCGGTGGCGTGCCAAAGCCAAATGCGTATTTTGTTGATTCCACTGCAAACTGTGTGCGTAAATACCGTTCAGATGGCATGGTTATTACAATCGCAGGCTCTATGACTGGTAGTTCAGGTGCTACTGATGGGATTGGTTTTACAGCTACTTTTACTAGTCCCAAGGGTATTGCAATAAGCCCAGACTATCAGACACTGTATGTGGCTGATACAAATAATCATAAAATAAGAATGATTAATCTTACCACATTTCAAGTTACCACTATTGCCGGCACGGGCGCGGGGTCGCCAGCAGATAATGGCACTGGTACTTCTGTTTCATTTATTTCTCCCACAGGAATATGCGTGGATTCCACTGGTCTTATTTATATTTCAGAGTCTCATAGAATAAGAACTATTTCTCCAATAAGTCCTTATGCGGTCACCACTATTGTTGGCAATGGCACTGCCGGTTTTGTAGACGGGGTCGGCACAGCCGCATTTATTAATACTGGTACTACTATGGCTGGTCTATGCATAGACTCAATGAAGACTTTATATCTTGCAGATTATGGAAATCACGCAATACGAATGATTGTACCTACTACTACTGCAGGCGTTACAACTTATACTGTATCGACCATTGCTGGTAATGCACCAGGAGTATCAACTTTGCCTGGCTCAATTGCAGAAGGATATTGGGGTACAAACAAAATTATAAGTCCGTCCCATATATCCCTTGACATTTATGGCAATATTTATATAACTGGCGCACAACGCTACATTTTTAAACTCACACCAGGAGGATATTTACATAGGATGCTTGGAAATGGCATGGCGGGCTATACAGATGCTATAAGCGGGACGGACGCTACGGGTGTTGCCACCCTTTCCGCACCAACTGGAACTGCATTCCGTAATGGTGTACTTTATTTTTGCGACGAGGGGCTTATTCGTAAATATTCTGCCATTACTGCACCAACACCTATAACATCTTTTGTAGAAGTCTCCAGAGATTATAATGAGCTGAATAAAAATGGAAATCAGTATAACTACACTATAACTCTGAAATGGGTAGGAGGAGACGGATTAAATACTACTTATGCATTAACAGGCACAGTTGCACCAAATGCCTATGGAATAAATCCTGCTACAAATACAGTGTCATTTTCACTCAATACTGGTCAATATGCAGGTGGCCAATACGTCGCGACATTGACTGCTACGAATCTTCTTGGTTCTGTATCTAAAGATGTGACAATAACTATTGCTCCCCTATCTAATTATTATATGCCAGGTCCTAATACGTTTGTAACAACTTTTGCAGGCTGTTCTACTGCTGTAACAACTGGTACAATGGTCGCAGGAACCAAAGTAGATGGACCTGCGGGTTCAGCTAAATTTAATAATCCATGTGGCATGGTTCCTTTTAAAAATGCCGTGGGTAAAATCATGTTCCTGTATGTTGCAGACACGGGAAATAATTGTATTCGCAAGATTGACGTAGCAAATAGAGTGGTGTCTACACTCTCAGGGACTTCAACTTCTGGCTACACTGATGCAACTACTGGTCCCTCATCCGCTTTTAATGCCCCCAAAAAACTCACGATTAATGCGGATGGGTCTACCCTATATGTATGCGACACGGGAAATAACTGCATTCGTACCGTTAATACTGCAACTGGTGCTACTACTACACTTGCAGGCAGCCAAGCAAATCCTATTACAGTAGCACAGTGCCAAGCCTCAACAGGTCCGTTTGATACAAATTACAATGGTAATGGCACTGCCGCGCGCTTCTCTACAATGTTGGCTGGAATCGCTCTTTATGGAACAAACTTGTTTGTGATTGATACTATGTCAAATTGCATTCGCATGGTAAGCACTGTGTCACCCTATACAGTTACAACCTACGTAGGCCGAGCAACAAATGCTCTATGGGTTGGCACAAATCCTGGTAATTCTATAGATGGAGTTGGCGTAAATGCAAACTTTTGCTTTTATACAAATAGTTGGAATTCATATTATCCAGATTTATGCGTTGATTCGGTTGGAACATTATACTGTTGTGATTATGCTTCTGGATACACTAATGTTCGTATGATTACTACTGATCGCATGGTCACACTATATTACGGAAGTTATACTGTCATTCCAACTGCTGTAAATGGTGTTGGCATTCAAATGTACAAGGCACACCCGTTTGGCACTCTTTACCAGGCAATTGGCGTATCTATTGATTCGGCAAACAATCTCTATGTAATGCATAAAGGGAATCATATAACAAAAATAACGCCCGCAAGACTTGCCCTCCCTATTGCTGCATCTTCAGGTCACCCAATAGATTTTTCAAATATTGGATTTGGTGCCCCAGACATAAATGGTTTTATAGATGGCGATGTAGCTGCAACAGCACAGTTTAATACTGTCATGGCAATATGTCCAGATTCAAATGGAGACCTCTATATTGCTGATTCATTAAATCATCGTATTCGTAAATTAGGCCTTGAAGTTGCACCTACAATAGCTTCTACTAGCACCCCCTTTGTAGGAGCAACTTCTGCAACTCTTGCATGGAACTGGAATACAACTCCTGACACGGTTGTTATAACCGCCGTCACAACTCCTGGCTCAACTAGTTATACTGTACCATCTCCATTTTATTCTGGTGGCAGGTACTATGGTAGAACAAACAATGCTGCAACAATCAAATTTGGTGCTACACCAACTTTAGGAGCTATTGTTGTTGGCACTCCTGGTCCAATAAGATATATAACAAGTGGCAGTACTGGTGTATTACAGAGTTATACAACTTTCCCTACAACTCCTTTGATTGTTCAAGCATACAGTCCTCAATATTCCTCTTTTTCATGGGGTCCCAGGGAGCCGCCTCTCCTTCTTACAAATTTATCTCCCAGCACTGCATATTCTTTTGATGTTACTGCGCAAAATAGCGCCGGCTCCGTAACAAAAACTTTCACGTTTACTACAATTTCGAATGACACGCCTAACTACTTTGTAAATACTTTGGTTGGAACTACTTCGGGCAGCGCCAATGGCACTACTGCTGCCCAGTTTAATGGGCCGCGTGGAATTGCCGTTGACCCTGTGACTGGCAATATATATGTAGCAGATTCCCTTAATAACTGTATTCGCCAAGTAACATCTAGCGGTACGGTAACTACCATTGCGGGAACTGCAACTACCGCAGCTTCAATAACGGCATATACGAATGGAACTAGTGCCGCCACTGCCACATTTAATAACCCTATCGCACTTTGCGTAGATGATGCTGGAAATATATATGTTGTGGACAAAGGATATCATATTATTAGGCGTTTAACTTTTTCTTCTGGCACATGGACTGTTACAAAATTCGCAGGCCTTGATTCAACTGCACAAAATACTGCAACGGCAAAAGTAGATGGTACTCTCACGACTTCCACTTTTAATTCGCCTTCTGGTATTTTCTACAATACTGCCACGGGCAAAATCTATGTGGCTGATACGATGAATCTTTGTGTGCGCGTCATAACTACTGCGGCAAACACTGCCGCAGCTGCCGCCGCCGCCATTGTTCGCGCCTCTTTTTCAGCAACACCTGCAACAATTCGTGCCGCCGCTGTTGCTGCCGCCGCCTCCGTAACAGCAGTACAAAGTGCATTTGATTCCGTCACTACGCTGCCAGTATATGACCCCTCTACACAATGCATCCTTGACCCCCTTCCTGCTGCAATATTTGGTGGTTCAATTGCTACGGGAATAACAATGGATTTTGCGGGGAATATATTAATCTGCGGTAGTAATTCTATCTGCAAAATATCTCCCGCTGGGTTTATCTACCAGCTCGTTGGCAGCACTACTGCAGCCAATGCAACTACAGCAACTGCCACAATTGATGCAGTTGGAGCATACCCTTTTGAAAAAACCAGCTTTTTGAATTCCACATGCATGGTTACAGATGCATCTGGCTATATTATTATTGCAGATTCAGGAACTAATAGGATACGTCGTATGGACCCCGCAGGAAAGGTTACAACTATTATAGGAATAGGTGGAACAGCTCCCACAGGACTCACAGCAACAAATGATAATGTAGCTGGCCTTTCTGCCGCCTTCAATAATCCAGCCGCAATTGCAGTGACACTAAAAGGAGATATTTATATAGCAGAAGCAGGTCTCCATAGGGTTCGTTTTGCGGCTCTTATTGTACCACCAACCCCTATTACTTCAACATCTCTCATGTATATTGATGATACATCTGCACTGATTGGCTGGGTCGGTGGCCTTGGTATTGGTGTCACATTTAAGGTCACAAATAGTACAACAGCTGCTGTGACTACCAGCGCCTGCAATCCAGCCGTTATAACTGGTCTCAGCGCAAGCTCGACCTATAATTTTGTAGTCACCGCCACAAATCCTTCCAATCTGTCAACTTCGTCTGCTTCTTTTTCTATTACAACCACCGCCGCTTCCACATACAAACTGGCAAATTCCACTACCGCAATCACCAGACCCAGCTATTTTACAAATACATGGATGGCGTTTTCAATTGCTACTGCAACGATTCCTAGTGGTGGAGTATTTGATACTCTTGGAAATCTATATGTGGCAGATACGAGCAAGTATGTTATTTTTCAAATTTCACCTCTAGGAGTTCCTACTATTATTGCTGGATCAGGGAGTGCCGCTTTGACAGACGGAATAGGCTTGGCAGCGTCTTTTAAATTTACAATTTCATCTTATGTACAAATTCTTATTAAAACTATGACCGCTGGCGTGGCAACTGAACTCCTGGTTGCAGATAATGGCGGACATGCTATAAGAAAACTCCTGTTTTCCTCCTCCACTTCTGGGACTGGCTGGACTGTAAGTACTATTGCGGGAACAGGAACTATCGGCACTACTGATGGCCCTGCTTTGACCGCAACATTTAACTCCCCAAGTGGCCTTGCGCTTGATACGGCAGGAAATCTTTATATAGGTGATACGCTGAATGGTCGCATTCGCAAAATGGACACTGCAGGCAATATTACTACTTATGCGGGGTTTTCTCCCCTAACCACTGTGATTGATGCTCAGAAAACATTTGCCGTCTTTAATAAACCTTTTTCCCTCGCCTTTGATTCACTCGGCAACTTGTTTGTCCTTGATGGAACATGCCTTCGCAGGATTGGAACGGATGGCTTTGTTTACACTCTTGTTGGAAATACAGTTCAATCAACAACGCAAGTCTTCCCAAGCCTCACAACTCCCATGGTAGGAAAAACTACTATGTTTAATACGTTGACCTCGTATTCTGGGATTGTTATTGATTCACAAAATATTGTCTATGTTGCTGACCGCGAAAATAGTCTAATACGCGCCGTTATGCCTTCTGGCATGAACTATGTCTTTGCAGGCAGCAATATTACTGTAGGGAATGTAGATTCTACACCCGCCGGCGATTCAAAAACGTGCAGGTTGAGTAAACCCGCAGGACTCGCAATTGACTCCGCTGGCAGTATATATATTATTGATTCTGGCAATCTGAATATTAGGAAGAATTCCGTGATTTTGCCCCCAACTACGCCCACACTTTCACTCGTCGCTGCAGAGTCTGGAAGTTCTTATGCAACACTCACTTTTACAGGCGGTTCTCCTCCTACACAGGGAGGTAAATACACATATACAATTAGCCCTACAACTGGTAGTCAGGATGTACCTGTTAAAATACCTGTGAGTCAAGTTGCCCCTTTTTCCTTCACACAACTAAAACCTGCAACTCAATACACTTTTACAATGACTTGCACAAATTTCTTAAATACAACGGGGGTCATTTCCCCGAATGTCACATACACAACTCCCGCGGCAAATCAGGTCTCAATTACTACTTATGCAGGAAGTGGCACATCAGGTTCCGCAGACGGTGTCGGTGCAGCTATAGGATTTAATACCCCTGCAAGCATTGATATGGATGCCTCTGGTAATTTATATGTTGCCGACTCTGCAAATCATATTATTAAAATGATTGACGTAACTGGTGCCAGTAGTACAATTGCAGGAGTTGCAGGAACTCTAGGTAGTTCTGCTTCAACACCTTCATTGCTAAGGGGGAATTTAAATGCGCCACAAGGAATTGCAGTAAATAAAGCTGGTACTATTGTGTATGTGGCAGATACGAAAAATAATTGGATTCGCTCCCTTGAATTTACTAGTACTGGCTGGTCACTCAATGCATTTGTTGGAAGTTCGATAATTGGGTCTTCTGATGGTTCTTCTACTAGTGCAAACTTTTCTGCACCTCAAGGTATTGCAATTGATAATAGATCTGGTTATGTATATGTTGCAGATACGAATAATAATACTATAAGATTAATAGTTCCATCTACAAAAACTGTTTCAACATATTCAGGAAAAGTAGGAACTGCTTCTTCTATTGATGGTCCTCTAGCAACAGCGACTTTTAATACACCAGTTGACCTTACCATCACATCCGATGGTACGATATATGTTGCCCAACAAGGCGACCAAGTCATCAGAAAAATTAAAAATGGTCTTGTCAGCACTCTCTTAGATAATAATACTAATACAAAATTGATATTTAATTCCCTGTCTTCTATTACATCAGATTCTCTAGGAAACATTTATATTGCTGATAAAGGCTGGAATTGCGTTGTAATGATTACTCCTTCTGGAACAGTTGTAGGACCTCTTGGCACATATAATACGGCTGCAAAAACGGGAATAGCAGATACGGTATGCACAGGCTACATAAGTGGAACAACTTTTACTTCGACTGCAGTTGTACCTACTACAAATATAAATATCCCACTTTACGCATATTATTCTGCAAACATAGGTGGTCTCCAAGCTGGCTCTCTACTTAGTTCTGCTGATACGGCCCCAGGAACCGTCCTCACAACTGCATTATCTGGTTCTGCAGCTAATAGTACTGCCACAGTTACACCATCCCAAAATGTGGGAACCGCCGCCGCTCCTGTCACCTTCACCTACACAATCATGAATACATCTCGTGATATTAGTGGTGTAACCATTTTCAATATGCCAATTGGTATTGTTGCAGCACCTTCTGGCAGCACTCTCTATATTGCCGACTCAGGGGGTCGCAAGGTTCGCGAAATATCTAGCCTTCTACCACCTTTTCGCCCCATACCAACATGCCCTATTGCAACTACAACGGCAACATCCGCTATTGTAACATGGCCCGCAGCAACCGGTGCCACATCCTACACTTTTCGTTTAACCCCTCCTGGCACTTTTATTGAAACCTATACATCCACCAGCTACACTTGTACAGGACTCTCACCTCTCACTGTCTACATATTCCAAATTAACGCGGTAAATGAAGGCGGTACTACTGCGGGTTTCCCTCTCATTTTCACTACAATGCCCCCCGCTCCCACAAGACCTGTACTTTCCCTTGTTGCAACATCTTCGTCTACCGCAACTTTCGGCTGGACTGGAGCAGCTAATGCAACCACTAGCCGCTTCTACATTCAAAATACCACTCTAAGTGGGGCAAAAACACTCAGCTCTGCAATCCTTGATATAAGCGGCAGCGCAACCGTCACTGGGCTTCTTCCTGGCAATTCCTATTCTATTACAAGCATCGCCTCAAATCCTACTGGCGACTCGCCAGAATCTGTTGCCATAACTTGCAGTACCCTTCCAACCCAAGCAATCCCAAGTATATCAAGCACTTCTGCAGTAACTTCATCTGTCTCAATCGGCTGGACGGGTGGTCTCGGTGCAACTTCTATTACCTATACACTCAGTCCCACTCTTCCTAATCGTCCCACAATTACTAGCAGCCCTGTCACATTTACCGGCCTTGTCGCAGGCACTTCCTATACTATGGTGATTACAGTGACCAGTGCCGGCGGCTCAGTTGTATCAGCACCATTAATTTTCCAGTCACCCGTCGCAACAGTTGACACACTTGCAGACCCCAAAGCCGTCCAAACTGTTTATACTGGTCCCGCGGCAAGCTGCCCCCAATATGGCAGTATGGCAATCTCAAATGACAATACTAATCTTTTTTTAATTGACTATAAAAGCACGACAACTGCACCATATTCTTCCATGTATACATATAATATTGCTAATGCAACTCCTACCCCGTCTTATACACAGACTCCCGTATCTAATTCTTCTAATAATAACTTTATAATTTCTTCGCTTATAGCAGTAGATTCGCAGGGTAATAAATACGTAACTTCTTCTTACAATCCAAATAGTTCCGTTGGTGGTCTCTATAAAATAAAGCCCACTGGAACAATCATTGTTATTGCTGGAGGAAGTGGAACAGCTTTTACCGGTGGGAGTGGTGCAGCCTCTGCAGCAAATGGCGTACAGATTAATACTACATATACTCCTTCTACAAATAGTACTGAACCTTGGCCTGCCCAGTTCTCACAACTTTCAATGCTTTCTATAAATATTGTAGGTACTATTACTATTGACAGCCAAGGAAGGTATATCCTTACAGTTATGCAAATAGGTACTGGAAATAACTATACACTTACTCAAACCTACACTGGCGCTTTAACAGACACATATCCTGCTACTGCAACTACTGCTATGGCTACTCCCATCCTTTATCCTGGCCTCGCAATAGGTCTTGCTGCCTCTGCAACAACAATAAATAATGTCGTTATTAATGCCGTCCCCCCTTGCGCAACATTTAGTGGTTCCGTGACTGGCTCTACACTTACCGTCGCAAGTATTGAATGCGGCTCCCTTACGATTGGAACTCCTATTAATGGCCCTGGAATCCCCGACGGCACAAAAATAACACAGAACCCCACGCCTACAACTTATACTCTGTCAGCAGCGGCCACTACAAACACTGCCACTGCAACTGTCCCCTGCTACTTCAGTGGCTACATGACTTCTACAAATGTGGCAATTGCGTTTATTCCCACCAATTCTACCATTACTCTTACTGTCACATCCATTTTTTCAGGCACTCTTGGCATCGGAACCTGGATTACTGGCCCCACTGTCTGTCCTGGCTCGTTTATCTGCGCGGCAGGCCCTGGCTCTGGCGTATGGTTCATTTCATGCCCTACAAAATATGTTTCTACTCCTGCTCTATATGGTGCCAAAAATACGATTAATACTACTTCTGCAACTCCTGCCCCCCTCGTAGGAACACCTACTGCCCCTATTAATATGAAAGGCTCCGCTTTTGCTGCCCCCAGCTACATCCAGGACAATACTACAATTCCCTATCCTATTGCAACAGGGGCAACTCCTCCCGTAAAAGTTAATCAAACTATATGGGGCATCACTATTCGCGAGTTCCTTTCTGGTAATGGCGGCCTCGGTACATATGTTGTCTCAAATGTATTCCCTGGAACTCCTCTTTATGGTATGAGCAATGCCAGATATACTACCGCCATGGCTGCAACACCGGTTTACACACCCGCCCTTACAACATATTCTAATACAGGTCTTGGCGCAACACCTTTTGCCACACCTACAGCCCTCTGTTGCGCTGGATTTATTGGCGGACTTGCAGCAAATAATACATACCCTCTTATTGGAAATTATGTATACGCCCCTTTTGGTATTGCAGTCGACCCCACAGGAACAAACGTCTATGTTTCTGAAACATACGGTACTTCATATGGTGTAACAGGCCTTTCACAAACACTAAAGAAATTTACAAAACTTGCAGGCATTAATCCTGCAGATGAAATTTGGTCAATGTCTATTCTCACCGTACCCGCTTCCTCAACTGTCTCCATACTTACACCTCAAAAAACATACAATAACACTATAATGCCTGGCGCCGCTGGCGTAACAGGAGTATATTCTCCAACCGCAGTATGGTCAAATGGAATAAATAATCCTATTAATACCGTTATTAATGGTTGCATGGCTGCCTATGGTGTTACTCTCCAAGGAACTTCAACACAGGCGCCCATTGTATCTCCCGCAAATACTATTCTTTATTCAAATAGCAATAATTTTCAAACTTCTAATTTATATCCTTTTAATTATGGCAATAATAACCTTTCAACTCCCATAAACACTTCTATTCTTGTTATGTCTCGTTCTGACCCCAATATCCTGTATATAGTAGAACCAAATAATACACGTATTTTGTCTCTAAATATGGCAACTTCTCTTATGACAGTTAGTGTCTTTGCCGGCGAGTTTGGCCGCAGTGTGACTCCTGTCGCAAAAAGTGTAGCTCTTACAAATGATGGCAATGGAATCTGGATAGATGGCTCAGGCTCTATTGCAACTTTTGGACAACTTGGTCAAGCATGTGCAGACAACTATGGGAACATTTATGTAATTGATCATGGAAATAATGCAATACGTAAAATAACACGCAGCGGCGTCGTCTCAACTATTATTGGTGGATGCCGCCTAGCTTCTAAAAACACGAATCTTTCTACTGATACGCAAAATCCCATTCCCACATATTTAGGTTGTAACACTGGTATTAATAGCGCAACTGCTATTGCTGTCGATTCAGCCAAAAACGTGTATTTTACAGAAGTAGTAGGAAGTAGTACCGTGTTCAAAATCCGTAAGATTTCAGCCTATATTGCCCCACCCCTTCGTTACACGTTCGCAACTCCTTCAAATAATATTAGCAGTACATATTTTATCAAAACATATATTTTAGGTGTACCACTATCTGTTCCCACAGCAATTGCCCCCTCGGTCCAAATTAATCAAGTTGTTTCTTCAAATGCTCCCAATCCTTCTGGAAATAACGTTGCCCTTGTTAATACCCTTGATACTAGTAGTGTTTATACACAATATCTTGCGGTTCAACCCTCTAATAATTCATTCTGTATTGACCGCCTAGGCAATGTATTTTTTGCACAAGCGGATAAAGGCTTTTTTAAATTTTCAGCCGCTTCTATTGTTGATTCTAAAATTCCAACTGCTCAAATCATTATACAAACAGGTATTTCAACAATGTATGCCCTAAATGGCACCACAGCTACAAATAGCAATGATTTACGTATTGGGACAGTCCTTAAAACATTTTCTGATGATGAAAACAATATCTATATTCTTGACACCTATGCTACAGTGGGTGTCCCAATGTGGAAAGGCACAATTAAAAAACTTGTGGCAAACTCCTCTACCAATCCTACATCTTATACACTTCAATACATTTATTCTTGGCCTCTTCTTGGATTTATCAGTGTAACTCCTGACTCTTACGGAAATCTCCTAGCCTTATACGTCGCAAGTGGTTCTTCTAGCCCTTCTGCTAGTGTGTCTTCGGGCGCTGTAACTTCTACAATGTACCCTACTGGCATTTACAAGATTCCCCTCGACGGCTCCCCCATTGTTCCCATAACTGGCTCTATGACATCCAGTCCCAACATCTTCCCTATTACTGGATTACCCTCACCTGCAACATCTACATACTTATTTACCATGCTTTATGATGTTATAACTGGAAAAATATTTGTAGCTCTTTCATCTTCTGGCACCATTATGACATCAATATATGTACTCACTCCCAACTCGGCCACTTCTCCCACTAGCTATACTGCAACTCTGTTTTCTCCAACACCCGCAGTAACTTTTACACAAATAATGGGCCTTGCAATCGATGCCGCGGGAAATATTTATGTGGCCGACTCCCTCGTAATTGGAATAAATGCAGTCGCAGGAACATCCACCACCACCGGATATCCTGGCAAAATATACGTTTTCACTAGCAGTGGAGTTGCCCTACCGTCCATCCAACTCACACAGTCCCCTGGCCCACAAATTTCAACCTGGAATATCCCCACAGATGGCATTGGTGGCGTCGTCGGCTGTGTTACAGACATTGCCCTTGATTCTGCCGGTTCATTGCATATTATAGAAAAATTTGGCAGCTATTATTCTTTTAGGAAAGTATCCTATATTTCCTATATACTCAGTACATACGCAGGAAGTACCCTTGGCTATTCAAATGCAGTAGGTACGCGAGCCCAGTTCAAGAATCCTTCCTATATGACTTTTGATAAAGCCAAAAATATGTATGTCGTCGACCACTCAAACCATTGCATTCGAAAAATAGATACGGCAGGCAATGTCACACTCTTTGCTGGCACACCAGGCACAGCAGGGTGGGCCGATGGAACAGGCGCAGCCGCACTTTTTAATTTTCCTTCTGGAATAACTACTGACTCTAATGACAGCTTGTATGTTACTGATACAAATAACCATTGCATTCGCAAAATAACCAGCGCCGGTGTCGTAACCACTTTTGCCGGCCTACCTGATTCAGCCTTCTTTAAAAACATTACAGGATGCGGCATAAATGGCACAACTCTCACCGTACCTGCCACTACCATTATGGCTCCCACAACATGGGTCTATGGTATTCCAAAACCTGGTATGTTAGTCTATGGCTCAGGTGTCCTTCCCGGCACAAAGATTGTCGCTGGACCTATCGGTGTGACCACGTCGACTGTCACTTATACAGTTAGTATTGCACACACTCCCGCAATTACCAGCGCAACCGGCTTTACTTTTATTGCTGCTGGTCCCATCGCTGGGTATGCAAATGCAACCTTTGCTGCAAATATTACTACACACAACTCTGATGGAACCCTCTCAAACGTATATGATTCTGCTTTATCCCCACATCCCCTCGTGAAATTCAATCTTCCCATGGGCATCTGCTGTGATTATATATATGGCAAGTTTGGAGGAACTAATAGTGATTCTCTTTATATTGCAGACTCTGGCAATAATTGCATAAGAAAAATATCACTCACAACAGGATTTGCTACTACAACATTTGCTGGACCTCCCACCACAACTACTGTAGCATACTATACTACTACTGCTCCATTTACACCTGTCAACTATGCATTGGGTGCACCAGGCGCAGCAAGTACTGTTGCAGCTGGTGTTGCACTCACTGCTGCCACATTTAATAATCCTGTCGATGTAACTTTCATGATTGGAACTGCAGCCAACTCACCCTACACTGTCTACGTGGCCGATACGGGAAATAACTGCCTTCGTGCACTTGTAAATACTAGCGTATCAAACGCATTTACAATCTATGGTACTGGCACCCCCAGTAAAATGGCAACTTCCAGGGCACTACCAACAAATATTACCCCATTTAATGTTCGCGTAGACGCAAATAATAATATATATTTTACTGATTCGAATACACACGCCGTCTATTCCTATAATCCTGGGCCAAATGTAACGGTGCCCGTGCAAAATGCTGGTATTCTTTCTTATGTCGCGGGCAATCCTCTTGGACCCCCGTATTATTCCGATGGGGAACAAAATGCCTGTTTTTTACCTATGGGACTCTGTTTTAATAATCCTATTCTCCAAAATGGAAGTCTCTTTCTCGCAGACTATGGAAATAATCGCATTCGCCAAATACAAATCAATATTTCCAGTAATACTACATACCTCCAAAAAGGACTAGGCACCCTCTTTTATCCCAGTACTAGTATTGCAGATGTTTCACTCCCTGGCTCTATGAAAAAATATTATGATATTAGCAATAATATGTATGTTTATTCTACTAATAATATTATTACCAACTATGCAAGCATCAAAGACTCTACACCCGTTGCCGTTTCAAATATTGGGGCTCTAACACCATTGTATAAAACATTTATTGCTAACTGGAACGCAGCTTCTGCACCAGCAGGCCCCTCTGGACCTTCTGGGCCTTCTGGGCCTTCTGGGCCTTCTGGGCCTTCTGGGCCTTCTGGGCCTTCTGGTACTATGGGCGGTGGAGGCGCAACCCCCCCATCCTTTTTCAATCTAACACTGCCTTATAGTCTCAATATTAAGACAATTCTGGGAAATAATATGCTGCCAAGTGAAGCAGATGGTGCCGGCTCCGCAGCAGGTTTTAATCAACCTTATTCTATAACTTTTGATTTGAGCGGCACAGGATACATTGCAGATTTACAGGCCTGCAGAATCAGAAAGATTGTTCGTACTAGAGTTTCACCAGGAACAATTGCGCAACTCCCAGTTCTAATGAATGCCCCACAGACAGTCTGCAATAATACTTGCTACATGACATCTCCTATAACACCGCCCATCTGTCTCAATAATTGCTCTATTGGATGGCTCCCCACTCCTTCTACGTATCCTATAACTACTGCGCCGTCAAATGATATTTGGACCGCCTCAACACTTGTGGTAGGGTCAGCTGCACCAGATAATATCTTATATCCAGCCGGCATTACATGCGATAATGCCGGCAATGTATATTTTACAGAACTCACAAAACATCGCATCTTGAAATGCAATACCGTGACAACATCAAATAATGGCACGGTGATTGCCGGCGTAATAAATACAAGCGGCTCTACAGATGGCGTCGGTACTTCCGCCAAGTTCAAGAATCCTACTGATATGGTTGCAGACAGTACTGGAAGCCTCTATGTAACTGACACAGGTAATCACACTATTCGTAAGTTGACTCTTGCAAATGGTACGTGGACCGTATCAACCATTGCTGGAACACCTGGCACCCCAGGGTGCGTCGACGGCGACGCGCAAAACTCTCTCTTAAAGTCTCCTGCCGGCATTACAATCGATTCGAATAATACTCTCTTTGTGGCCGATACGGGTAATAATTGTATACGCATGATTGTAGGTAATGTCACATATACTATAGCAGGTGATATACGCGGCGCTGCAGGCTCTGTCGATGCCGTGGGCTCTAATGCACGCTTTACTGCACCCAGAGGTATTGCTGTCAAAAACTCTACAATATATGTAACAGAAGCCAATGGACTCATAAGGGCCCTTATTAACGCAGGTATAACATCTTCTGGCTATGAACATATGATGGTTGTCACCACAGTGGCCGGCTCCGTAAAACCTATCCTCAGCTTTGATAAATCAACCACTATGGACGGCATTGGCTTACTAGCAAGTTTCTATAGCCCCACTTCCATTGCAGCAGACCCTTCTGGAAATCTTTTTATTGCGGATTCATCCAATAATGCCATACGCTACGCTACATTATCACCCTTCTCCCTTCGTAAACTCCCTACTAATTCAACAATACCCAATGATGCAAATGGTGCCCCCCTATATACTCGCGCATTTGATTCTTCCGTTAGAAGATACATTTTTATAAATACTGCAAATGGCGCAGAATATATGACACACCCCATTCCACCTATAAAGACAAATGGCACTAATCAAAATATTACTATAAATGACCCACCGGCCGCAACGCGAGGAACAAAATGGTGGGAAGTCTGGAAGAATACGACAGCGAACTCGCCCACAAATGGAACACTCTTCTACTTTTCTCCTCAAACCAATGAAATCGTATGGGACCTACCTCCTTCTGCGTACCCCGCGTATCCTCCTGTTGACAATCCCGTAGCAGATTCCACGATTCCTGAAACGTGCTTTGTTCTCAAATACGCGGATACTGCTTCTGGAGCCTTTTACTATCTTAATCAACTTACACAAGAATATAGCTGGATTCCTCCTGTGTGCCCCGCCTTAAATGCATACCCCCTTGCACGCACGAACTATACAGATATGGCTTCACAGGCTCAACAGGTCGCCTCCTCCGCATTAAAATCGTACTCTGTTGCTTCTTCTGCACTTGCAGTCGCATCGCAAGCCCAGGTTTCTCAAGCCGCACAAGTAGCTTCTTCCGCTCTTCAGCAGAGCTCCCAGGCCCAGGCATCTCAAGCACAGGCTTCCTCTGCCCTACAAACAAGCGTTTCCAACCTCATCAGCCAGGCAGGACAACTCTCAGGACAGGCCGCCTCTATTCGTGGTCAACTCGCGTCAAATATTAATATGTTGAATTCTCTCCCTTCCTCTACAAATAATACGGACCTAGTAAATACAATATATAATGAAAAACAGACTCTTGGACCGATTCTTGAGCAACTCTTGAGCATTTATAAACAAATCATTCAACTCAATCCCTCATATAATGACCCCACTACACAAACTCCTACAACACTGCATCCTATTTTAACTAGGCTCATGCCCACATATTCTGCTGTTTTTGATACTATTCGTCAGTCATATGTCATTCTCAACCCTGCTGGAGGAATCGTGGCGGACCCTGCCCCTCCTTCTTCACGCCCAAATGTAAGCTCCACACCACTACTTACTTCTGGTCCTTCTGGCGCAACTGCAAACCTTCTTCGCACTGACATGCCAATAAATGACCCGTCTACTCCCGCGCCTTGGAAAAAATACTATGATTCTATTAATCGCGCCTATTTCTATGTAAATCAATCTTCTGGTACATCCTCCTGGTTCCCCCCTACTTTTCCTGTATGGAATCTGACATTTACATCACAGAGCGGCGGTGATGCACTTACTTCTCTCTTAACATCTGCGCTGACTTCTGCCGGCGCCACTGGAGCAACAGGCACATTCTCAATCGCCGACTTACTTAGTGCAGCTCTTACAAACACTGTCATCCCTGCACCCACTGTTGAACCAGTTGCCCAAGTAGAAGTATCTGACTCTAAACTACCAAGCAACTGGGCCAAATATTCTAACCCTACAAATGGAAACTACTACTTTGTAAATGTCGTAACAGGCGAAACTAGATGGGACCATCTTAACCCTCCCCCCTTGCCTGTTGGACTGAGCCCCATGATTGGACCTACACTCATGCCCAGCTTCCAAGAGTTTACAGACCCTACTTCTTCAACACCCTTTTTCTATAACATGGTTACAAAGGAGACTTTCTGGGACATGCCTAGTGATGCCTTTGACCCAGGGCCGTCTCAAGCTGTTGCCGCTTCTCAAGCTGCCGCTTCTCAAGCACTACAGGTTGCTTCTTCCGCTCTCCAGCAGAATTCCCAGGCCCAAGCTTCCTCCGCACTACAGGGCGCCTCTTCCGCCCTTCAGCAGTCGTCGCAAGCCCAGGCTTCCTCCGCGCTTCAGGTTGCTTCTTCTGCTCTCCAAGAGTCGTCACAAGCCCAGGCTTCTCAAGCGCTACAGGTTGCTTCTTCTGCTCTCCAAAAGTCGTCACAAGCCCAGGCTTCTCAAGCGCTACAGGTTGCCTCTTCTGCT
>Ga0136642_1000336_pt1 | contig 26448 bp, 31 predicted proteins | sample LowCatLa1302831Y_FD_115313 | JGI IMG/M metagenome (GOLD analysis project Ga0136642, IMG submission 115313) | Freshwater microbial communities from Lower Cathedral Lake, Yosemite National Park, California, USA - 13028-31Y | ecosystem: Environmental > Aquatic > Freshwater > Lake ... | reverse complement strand
CCGCGCAACTCACACGCCTCGACACTATCACCAACCGCCGCCACCACGCCGGAAGTTTTCTGACGGCGCTGCTCGCCGATCTTCCCGGCGTTCTCCCACCCCACGTCGCCCCTGGAAATACCCATAGCTACTGGTTTTATTTTCTCCGCCTCGACCTAGCCCGCGTTGGCTGCACTCGCGCCGCTTGGGTCGATGCCCTCCGCGCCGAGGGCGCCGCGGCCACCGCCGGCTACATCCCCACCCCGGTTTACCGCTACCGCGTCTTCCAGAATCATAATTTTTTTGGCGGCGCCTGGCCAGTACGTGACGCAGGACTCACCACGATGGACTACCGCCAGGTCCATTGCCCACACGCCGCAGCGATTCTGAACGACGGCGTCGTCCTCCCGCTCAACGAAGCCATGAGTGACTCCTATCTCACCAAAGTCGCCCACGCCATCCGCACCATTACCACTCGCCTCAGCCGGTGATGCTCTAAGGCACGCACGCCTCAGCCGCCGATTAAGCTCACAGCTTGACGCATCGCCGCGAAGGAAACCGCGCAGGCCGGATCATTGTCCAAAGCGTTAACAATTTTATTAAACGGCTCGGCGCGCACCGGTCCGTCGTAAGCCACCACCACGAGCGCCCCAAGGAAGCCAGCGGTATCGATCACGCCGGTTGCCACCGGGAGCTCACGCTCACCGTCTTTTTGCTGACCCTTGGGTATATCCTTCGGGGCGTCGTTAAGATCGACAGATACGATATCCCCATTTTTCAAGGCCTTCAGCTCGGCCGCCGTGTCGCCCGCTTGCCACCAATGCCAACTATCGAGAACTAGCCCTACATTGCCTTGGCCGAGCTCGGCAATCAACTCCCGCGTCTCCGCTAGGGTGTGGACAAAGGGATATTTACGACCCACCAGGACCCGTTGCGTGCCCACATACTCGAGACCGAAGCGCAGATCATGATCTTTTAAAATTCGTGCAATTTCGCTCAAGCGCGCAACGTGTTGTTTGAAATTAGCGCGATAGATGAGCTCGTCGCTGCACGGCATCAACCAAGTGCCGACCCGGCGCACGCCGGCGCGTTGCAGACCAGCAGCAATCTTGGGCAGGTCATTCAATCCGGCGCGAAAGGTGGCCTCATCTTTACGAAAATCCACGGGCAAGCCCGCCGCTGCCCAAACCAACTGCTTGGCTTGGAGATCAGCGCCCAATTCCGAAAGTTGCGCGGACGACATTGCCGCGATTTCTGCGGGCAATGGTTCCACCGCCTCAAAGCCGTGGCGGTGCGCGAGTCCGTTGAGTTCGCGCTGACTCGCGACGATGACGCCGATGCTACCCGGCGTGATCGCGATTTTAAACGCGCGCTGTGGCACACTGGACGCCTGAACTTTGCCCTGCAGCGCCATCGCTGCTGCTAACGCCGCGGAGCCTTGCACAAATTCACGTCGGTTCATAAATGCAGAAAAGCCTACGATGCCCGCCGAGGCAACCAGACTTATTTGGCGCCCGGCCCCAGCGTTAATTTTTAAAATAACTTCAACCTCGCGCCTTTCCTCGGCCCGCCCCCTGCTTTTGATAACCCCCACTGCATGAAATCTCTTCGTATCTCCGCACACCTGTGCGCCCTTGGCCTCGGCTTTTTGCTCACCTTCACCCCGACACTACGGGCGACGACTGTGACACTCACTGATGCGACCGTCGTCCAGCTCCAAGCCGCGATGCAAGCCGGCGCAATCTCCTCTGAGAAACTCACTCAGCTATTCCTTGCTCGCATCGCTGCCTACGAGCAATCCGGGCCCAAACTCCACGCCCTCATCACGCTCAACCCCAAAGCCCTCGATGAAGCCCGCGCCCTCGACGCCGAGCGCCAAGCCGGCAAAACCCGCGGCCCGCTCCACGGTATCCCCATTCTCTTAAAGGACAATATCGACACCGCCGATCTCCCCACCACCGGCGGCTTTTACGCCCTTCGCGATTCGCGCCCAACTCAAGATGCCGAACAAACCCGGCGTCTCCGCGCCGCCGGCTGCGTGATTCTCGCGAAGACTAACCTAAGTGAGTTCGCGAGCGGCGCCGCCATCAGCACCTTGGGCGGACAGATCCTCAACCCCCACGTACTCGACCGCACCCCCTCCGGTTCCAGTGGCGGCACCGGTGCAGGTATCGCCGCTGGCTTCGCCGTCTTCGGCCTGGGCACCGATACAGGCGGCTCCATCCGCGGCCCCTCTTCCGCTAATGGCATCGCCGGCTTGAAACCCACCCTCGGCTTAAATGGCCGCGGCGGTATCATCCCACTCGCCCTCGCCCTCGACACCGTCGGTCCCATGGCACGCAACGTCGCCGACCTTGCCGCGGCCTTGAACGTCATGGCCGGGCCCGATCCCCGCGATCCCGCCACTGCCGCCAACGCCGGGAAAATTCCCGCTGACTACACCGCCGCCCTCAAGCCCGACGCGCTCCGCGGCGCCCGCCTCGGTCTCCTGCGCGATTACATGAAGATCGATGTCGGTGTCGATGCCGTCACGGAAACCGCCCTCGCCCTCATCCGCCGCGCCGGTGCTACCGTCGTTGAAATTAAACTCCCGCGCTTCGTGCTCGGGGTTAACAGTGGCCTATACTTCGCTATCCGTGATCCCGAGTTCCGCTACCAGATCAACGACTACCTAGCGACCCTCCCAGGTAAAGATCTCCCCAAAACCCACGACGAAATTATCGCCCTCTCAGAAAAAATTACTGAAACGACCAAAGAAGGTTGGGTGCCCAACAAAAACCGTCTCGAGGCCTACCACCGCGAAAAGAAAGCCGGCACCCTCAATGACCAACCTTACCGGAGCGCACTCGAAGACGGCCGCAAAATCGTCCGCGAAAACCTTACTTGGTTTCTCGCCCAAGAAAAACTCGATGCATTCATCGTCCCCACCTCCGCGCGCCCCCCTCTGCCCATCAAAGAAGCCAACGTCACCACTCCTGTCGTAGGCAACGGTACCGTCGCAATTCTGGCCAACGTCACCGGTTGGCCAGATTTGATCGTCCCCGCGGGTTTTACGGCTGATCCCGTGTTACCCGTGACGCTCTCCTTCATCGGCCCCGCCTTCAGCGAAGCCCGCCTGCTCGCCCTCGGGTACGCCTTCGAGCAACTTTGCCCCGCACGCGGTCTACCGGTCACGACCCCGATTCTCTCGGGCGAGACGATTACTTATTGATCACTAAGCCTTCAAAAATTCAGCCACGGCACGAATCGCCGTGGCCTCGCGCTCGGGCCAATCTCCGTGCAATTCCACGCAGCTGATTGCGCGAGTGCTCAAGGCCTCGCGCCACACGCGCCGACACATCGCGCGCCCAGCCTCATCGGGAAAACACCGCTGCGGATCCGGCGTCCACGCCGCATCTGTATCGCAGAATAAAAACAACCCGCCCGAGCGCACACGCACTTCGGCTTCCTCGCGCACCCACGCCGGACATTTTTCCGGAAACAACACATCGTTCCATAACACGCAGGTGAGTAAATCAGTATCGCACACCACGGCCCGCTGCGCCGCTGCGGCCGCACGGTCTTCGTTGGCAATTTGCCCAAGCGCGATCGTACCAAGATCCTCTGCAATGATTTTGCCGCCGCGGATGTCCCAAAACTCCCGCACAAATTCCTCCGCCCACGGCTCGCCGAGATACTCCGCCAGTCGCCGCGCCAGCGTGGTCTTACCCGTGGATTCTGGGCCAAAAACTACGATACGCTTCACTGCATTCATGGGTGCACTCCTTCCGCACGCCGCCACGACCGCCACCCCAAGACAGCGAGCCCGAGGTACACCGCATAAAGAAACGCGGTAAACGCCAACTCCGCTTTCCAATACGAAGCCACGGCCACAAGATTTACACCGATCCAAAGTGGCCAATTTTCCAATTTCTTCCGCGCCTGCAGCACCTGCGCCGCCACGCTGAACGCCGCGATGCCCGCGTCCCGCCACGGCATCACCGCATCCGTCCAGCGCCGCAGCGCCAGTGCCCAAATCGCCGTCGCCAAGACGGCACCCGCGAGCGTCAACGCCAGCCCGCGCGTCGTCAGCCGCGACACCGGCAACTCCGACCCCTGCGTCCGCCCCCAATGCCACCACCCCCACGCCAACGCGGCGAAAAAGAAAACCTGCAGAGTCGCATCCGCGTAAAATTTAGCCTGAAAAAACAGAACACCTTGGACGCCAACCGACAAAAGCCCGACAGGAAACGCCCACAACGTGCGCTTAATCATCAACGCAACGCCCAAAATCCCTAGTGCGAGATTGAGTTGATCAAGCCACGCCGCGCCCGCGAAGCCGGCCCAGATCGTTTTCAAAATTTCAGACATGCGTGGACAATGTTCAAACCGTCTAAGCCACTGTTGCAACCGTACGCTGCGTTCACTTTTTCTCCGCGACCTTCGCCTCCATCGCCTCCCGCGTAATCGTGTAACGTGCCGCACAGCGCGGACAGCGGATTTCGATTTTCTCGTGTTCGCCAAATAACTCTACGGGGTCAGCGCGCATCACCGGTGCCAACACTTCCAGCATCCGCGCTTGGTTACACCCGCAGAACCAGCGTACGAGCCGCGTCTCTAGCAAGTTAATCGTTTCCGTCGTCTCTAGCGCCTTCACTTGCTCGAGCGTAAGCGCGGCCAGCCACGCCTTGTCGCAGTCAGGATGCTCGATCACGACCGCAAAATCCTCCTCCCCGAGCTGAAAAAACCGTGCGATCCGTTGCTCGCTTTGATCATAGAATTTTTCCAGCGCCAACAGCGGATCCGAACCCGTGAAGGTAATCGTGCTGCGCCGGGTCGGCTCGCGCCCACGCACGACATCAGCGTAAAAAATATTTTCCGGAAATTCCCGCACGTTCTCCGCAAACACGCGGCCGGCGACGCCGCCCGTCTCGTTATCGCCGGTGAGAAAGAGATTCACCCGTGGATCTTGGAAATTGATCGTCCAAGCCGTCATTTCGTTCCAAGGCCGTGACACCGTATGTAAGACGAAGGCCGCGAGTGCGCGCTTGAAGAGCGCATCGTGTTCGGGCGCCGGCTTGAGCCCGTTTTCGGACAAATGGAGGTAGTAATCCACATACAGCTCGCCCAGATCGACGCGCGCGTAGAGCGCGTTGCGACTGCGCACGTAGTGAGTGCGCACTTGAAAACCGGGCACCGCCGGAGGAATCGAAGGAGATTCTGCCATGATTTCAGCCTCTGCCCAATTGAGCGGTAAGTCCAGCCCGCCGGCTCACAACTCCGCCGCAGTCACGCGCAACTCGCGAGCCTGCTCCGCTCGTTTCCGCGCCTTCTCCACGCCAATAGCGTCGAGCCCAAGGGCGTTAGCCACGGCCAAAACCGTGCCGACTCCGCAAAACGGATCGAGCACCACACGCGCGCCAACCTGATCTTGGGCAAACCGAACGGCGTGTGCGGCCGCTCGTACGCCCATGGCGCGCACCCACTTTTGTTCACCTGCATCAGTAATTACATCGGGTATGGGCAACACATCGGGGCATTTCATCGCCCGCGAAACCGCGATTAGATGGGTGAACCCAGGGCGTCCCGTCGTGAGCATCCCAGGAGGGCGCCGGCATACGATTTTATGGAACAGCACATGGGCGCCGGCATCTTCTGCGGCGCGCACCACCATTGCACCTTTGTCGATCCAACGGCCTTCATGTTTGATATCCGACTGAAAAAAGAGCGCTGCGCTCACCTCAGGCACTGCATCTATGACCAACTGCACCGCACCGCGAAACCAGTCACGCCACACGTTGAGGGCCACACCTAACTCGGAAACATCGGGCAACGAGGTGACCGCGCAGACACCTTCGATCTGCCCGCGCTCCCGCAGCCACGGAATCGCATCGGCGCACACGACCTCACGCTGCGGTGCGGTAGCGAGTTTGGGTTGATCTTGGCTCATGCGGCGCAGCGCACCACGTCGCCGGCGTGAGCACAAGCCCGCGTCGCGCAAGACCCAGCGTGAAGCATGAATTCCTAATTCATCACATTCCTCTGAGCTAATATAGCCCGAGCACCGCCTACATGTCGGCTTCGGCGATTGCCAAACCATGAATTACTCCGGACATTAAACCTACATGGCTCAATCTTCGGTTTCATCGGCAGCAGTAGAAGAGAAGTTTTCTCTGCCGCTATTTCTCTTTACGGTCACCGTCTCTTTGGCGGCCTTGATCGGTCTGGTCCGGCTTTTGGCGCCTACGGCCGTCTGGCAGGCTCAAATCGCCTTTCGCTTGGTGCCATTCATGGTGTGCTTCCTTGCTGTGCATCTGCTAACGTGTTGTTTCGAGTATTTTTTCCACCGCTACGTGTTGCATAAACCCGTCGTCGGCTTGCTAAGTCGCTTCTACAAACAACATACGCTCCACCACAATCTCACGCGCATCGGTCGCCGCCGCACGCCCGGAGGCCGCGACGTGCCTTTTATTGAAAACATCTACCCGGTGACCACACCCGAACAAGGCGAGGCGTCTTTCTTTCCTTGGTATACGCTTTTCGCCTTCGCCGCCGCGATGTTTCCGGCCTTCGGTTTGATGCAATGGTTGATGCCAACGTGGCCTTGGTTCTTCGCCGGCTTTGGCGCGCTGGCTTTCTCCTTAGCCCTCTATGAGATTTTCCACGCCATCGAGCATTGGTCTTTCGAGCGCTGGGCCCCACTCATCGAAAGCGAGAATTTCGGGTGGTTCTGGCGTAAAATGTACAGCTTCCACCTCCGTCACCACGCCGTGATCGATTGCAACGAAGGCATCTCCGGCTTCTTCACGCTACCGGTATTCGACTGGGTTTTCGGTACTTTCATTCTACCCAAAACCCTCTTCACCGACGGCACGGAATGGCAGGCCAGCGAGTTCAAGAGCCCGCGCCCTTATGCGTTCATCCGCTGGTGCGATGCGAGAGCCGACGCGATTGTAAAAAATCGTCGCGCCAAAGCCCGTGCTGATACCGAAGCCCCCGCCATGAACTCAGCCGCGATTGATGGTTTAAACTAAACGCTAAACGTTATTTTACGCGCCAAGCCCCGCTCATTTGAGCGGGGCTTTTTCGGGCGCTAAAGGAAGGTCCGAACTTATTTTTTCAGCGCCGGACTGTGCTCTATTAATTTCTTCACCTTCGGCGCGATCACAAACCGGCAATAACCCGCATTGGGGTTCTTCGCGAAATAATCCTGATGGTAACCCTCGGCCGGCCAGAATTTAACGAGCGGCACGATCTCGGTGGTGATGGGATCGCGGAAGGTCTTGCTCGCTTCAGCGAGAGATTTTGTCGCCGCGGTTTTCTGCGTCTCATCGGCATAGAGGATGATCGAACGGTATTGCGGCCCGTGATCGTTGCCCTGGCCACCGACCTGCGTCGGATTATGCACTGACCAAAAATAATCCAACAAAGTCTCGAGGCTCACGACGGCAGGATCGTAATCAATTTTGATCACTTCAGCGTGACCGGTCAGGTGCGCGCAAATTTGCTCGTAGGTGGGATTGGCCTCTTTGCCGCCAGAGTACCCACTCGTGACGGCCTTAACGCCGGGCAATAGTTCGTATGCGGCCTCTGTGCACCAGAAGCAGCCGCCACCGAGGACGAGAGAAGAGAGTTGGGGCTGGGCTGCGTTTGACATAAGGGAGAGAGCGAAGAGGGGTGCAATGAATCGAAGCAACGAAGAGAAACGTTTCATAGGATTGAAACCCCACCGTGCGCAATTTGCTCCGCTCCGCAAGCCAGCGTAGTGAATCTCAATTGCAGATTCCTTTTCTAAAAAAGACTTAACCTGTGTCCGTCAAAGGGGGATCCTTACACAATTACCATAGCGTAGAAACGACCAAGGAGTCGGTAATATTGCTATCTTTAGTGATGAGAGTGAGTTGATGGACTTTCGCGGTCGCCGATATGATTCGATCAAATTGGTCGCCATGCGGGAACGCTAAAGCTGGAGCCGTAATTGCGATATCCAAAGTGATGGGTAGCACGGACACATAGTTGAGCATAGCTCCGAGCACAATGGCGGGTGAGCCTTTAAAGGCTATTTTACCAGAATGAAGCAGTAGCCCAATTTCCTGCAAAGTAACATCTGAGATCGCTAGCTGTTCATAGGGAGTGGTGGCTATCGCCCGAGCCGCTTTGACGCTCAACCTATCTTCGTCGGTTGCGGCCCATATGAAAGCGTGGGTATCTAGCATGTATTTTGGACGCTGCTTCAAAGCGAAGGCCTCCAGCTTTCCTTGGGCAAGGTTGGCTTGGTCAAATCATCATGAAACACAATTTTACCCTTTGCGGCCCCGAGGAGTGATCGGCGAGGAGCAGCAATCGTAAAAAGAAATTCACCCTCTTTGTCTTGGACGCGTACAATTTCACCTTTACGAGCTCGTGCCTTAAATGTGGTGAATCCACGCAGGAAAGTTCGAGTATTTATGATCATACTTCAATTTTGAATGACATAATAATTTTTGTCAAACAAGAGAGCTTAATCCAATACCATAGGGATTTTAATCCTTAGCGAAGCAGGTGTCGTTTCGCGCTACGCACTTTGCTATTCGCCATGAGACGCCGCTTTACAAACGGGTATCGAGGCCCCGGCTCAACGTGACAGCTTACGGTATTTGATCCGGTGCGGTTGATCGGCTTCCTTGCCCTTACGCTTCTTAAAATCCTCAAGGTAGCTCGAGTAATTGCCCGCGAACCAGTGGACGTAACTATCGCCTTCAAACGCCATGATGTGCGTGGCCACCCGATCGAGAAACCAGCGATCGTGCGAGATAATCACTGCGCAGCCGGCAAACGTCTCGAGCGCCTCCTCCAGCGCGCGGATCGAATTCACGTCGAGATCGTTGGTAGGCTCGTCGAGCAGAAGCAGATTGGCCCCACTTTTAAGCACACGGGCGAGCAGCACGCGGTTGCGTTCGCCGCCGGAAAGCACGCCGACTTTTTTCTGCTGATCGGCGCCAGTGAAACCAAATTGCGCACAGTACGCGCGACTATTCACCGAGCGCGGTCCCAGCGTGAGAATTTCCTGCCCGTCACTGATCACTTCCCAAATCGTTTTATTGCCCTCAAGTGAATCGCGCGACTGCTCGACGTACGCCGACTTCACCGTGTCGCCGACTTTGAAAGTACCGGCGTCGGCTTTCTCTAGGTTAGTGATGAGTTTGAAGAGCGTAGTTTTACCCGCGCCGTTGGGCCCGATGATGCCGACAATACCACCAGGCGGCAGCGCGAAGTTAAGTTTATCGAAGAGCAATTTCTCGCCGAAAGCCTTCGCGACATTTTGCGCTTCAACGACGACCGCACCTAGGCGCGGGCCGGCAGGGATGATGATTTCAAACAACTTTTCTTGTTCAGCGACATCGGCTTTGAGCATGGCCTCGTAGGCGTTGATACGTGCCTGCCCCTTCGACTGGCGGGCCTTGGCGCCTTGGCGGATCCAGGTAAGTTCGCGCGCCATCGCTTTCTGGCGCTTGCTCTCGGTGCGTTCGGCGACGGAGGCGACGGCTTGTTTCTGCTCGAGCCATGAGGAATAATTACCCTTCCACGGCAGGCCGTGGCCATGATCAAGTTCAAGGATCCAACCGGCAACGTTATCCAAAAAATAACGGTCGTGCGTGACGGCGATGACCGTGCCTTCGTAGCGACTCAAGTGCTGCTCGAGCCAGTTGACGCTATCGGCATCGAGATGATTCGTCGGTTCATCGAGCAAGAGAATCGAGGGTTTTTGCAGGAGCAAACGCGCGAGCGCCACGCGACGACGTTCACCGCCTGAGAGATGATCAACGATCGCATCGCCGGCCGGGCAACGCAGCGCATCCATCGCCATATCGACCTGAGGTGCGACATCCCAGGCACCGAGAGTGTCGATTTTTTCCTGTAATTTCGCCTGCTTATCCGCGATAGCGTCTTTGGCCGCGTCATCCGCCGCCTCGGAGAGTTCATCCCAACTCGCGTCGTAGGCGACGGTGAGATCAGTGAGGTGTTTTACGCCTTCCTCGACGCAGGCGCGCACCGTAGAACCCGGGGTCAGCGCGGGTTCCTGCTGAAGAAAGCCGACCGTGAAACCCGGTTCGAAGTGCACCCGGCCGTCGATCTCAGTATCGACGCCGGCAAGGATGCGCATGAGCGAGGACTTGCCGGAGCCATTAAGGCCGAGGACACCGATCTTCGCGCCGTAGTAAAACGACAGTGAGATATCGCGGAGGATTTCCTTGCGCTCGATTTTTTTCGAGACGCTGAGCATCGAGAAGATGATCTTGGGGGCTTCTTCGGTTTTGGCCATGGGTCGAATCGACTAGGGTTTGGTCGCTATTTCAAGCCGCGCGAGCAAATCCAGCGCTTCCAGGCGATTCGAGCCACACATATCTAAACTAGCACACAAGCTCGCGCACACCGCGGGACGCTCGGGCTGACCAAAAATCGCACAGCGAAAGTCAGCCAAGAGTTGCACGCATCGCACGCCCGCCGGTTTGCCCAGCGGCATGCCCGGAATCGGCGATGATATCGAGGGAGCAATACAACAAGCTCCACATCCGGCGCGGCAATTCATCGCACAGCAAAACCGCATGATCACGCCGAAGCGAGCAACGTATTTTATCTTAGCGGAAGCAGCGAAAACTCGCTTCTTTAGGGCCGGGATGAAACCCCACCCTCCTTGATGTTGGGGAGAACTGACGTGGTTAATAACGGAAATGGGCGATGCACTTGACTGCCACCGTTAATATGACTTACGCGATTCTAGGCTAAGGACATTCTCCAAGTCTGCTGCCGGCTAAAACGCTATCACGACTGTCCTTCAGGCTTATCAACGTCCAGCGATAGCTCGGACTCAATCTCCTCAATGCTAGGCAAACTTGTATCTAGGGGCTCTGGCAGCGCTCTGACGAGCTGATATTCAGCGACACCGATGGGTTTATCAATTCCCGACAAGGCATACTCCGCGACAAGTCGGTTCTGGGTCCGACAGAGCAACAATCCAATGGTGGGTCTATCATCCGGCGCCTTGATCTGGGCATCCACGGCGCTCAGGTAGAAGTTTAACTGGCCGGCGTGATCTGGCTTGAAAGCGCTGGCCTTGAGTTCGACTACTACATAACACTTCAGTCGGGTGTGGTAGAAGAGCAGGTCGATGAAGAATTCTTCGCCAGCCACCTCCAACCGATACTGGCGCCCAACAAAGGCGAAGCCGGCCCCAAGCTCCAGCAGGAAGCGGGTGATGTGACGGATCAGGGCGAGTTCGACATCGCGCTCCTTCGCCTCATCTCCCAAGCCAAGAAAGTCGAAATGATACGGGTCCTTTAACATCTGGGTTGCGAGGCCGGCATGCGGCGGGGCCAGGCGCTTGTCGAAGTTTGTGACCGCTGCCCCTTGCCGAAGATGAAGCTGGTTCTTGATTTGGATTAAGAGGCTCTCGCGACCCCATGCTTGCTGAAGCGCTTCGCGCGCATACCACTCGCGCAGCGCTGGGTCTTTTAAATTTCTGATGAGCATAACGATATGGAACCACGGCAATTGGTCAGCAGACTGCTGACCAATTAGGCGTTCGGGGCACTCCTGGGCGAAAAATCGCATGTATTTTAGGTTGGATGCAGACAAGCCCTTCATGTCCGGAAAGGCCGCACGGAGGTCCGCGGACAAGCGATCGATTACCTTGGCTCCCCACCCCTGACGCCCCTGTCGGTTCAGTATGTCTTTCCCGATGTCGTGGTAGAGGCGTATTTGCTCGTGGTTGGCCGCCAATAACGCTCTCTGCTGTCGGGCGCCCCTTGGATGCGGCTCTTGAGATCGATGAACCAGACGCCGTAATCAGCCGGAATGGCAAGTGAAGGATTGTTCATAAGGCTGGTGTTTGCGAAGACGATTATTGTGATCTGACGGACTGCGCGAGCAGGCTTCGGAAAAGAAGTCCGCGACTCTTGGCGCCCCGTCGGTTGAAGCGGAAGACAAACTCATCCAGGTAATGTTGGAGCAGCTCGTGGCTGACGGCTCCTTGATGCGTGCCGAGTAGCCACCGCTTGAGCAGGGACGCGATCCGATGGACGTGGGGCAGCAGGTTACTCCCCATGACGGGCGTGGCGAGAGAGACCGTATGATTGAAGCCCCGCTTCGGGAGCCCGGCGTAGCTGGACCAGCCGTCGGTCACGATGTCGCTGCCCAGTTCCGCCAGCTCGGCTACGGCATCGAGGAGGGTGACTGCCGTGGCGTCTGGGATGACGTGCAGCCGGATGCGCCCGATGGAGGTTCCTCGGATCTCGGCAGCGATCAGGACCAGGCTCTTGCCCGCCGCGCCACGGCCCCGGGCCCCGGGCTTGACGCCGCCGATGAAGGTTTCATCCACCTCGATCTCGCCAGAAAGAAGGCTCCTCCCGGGCACGACCATAGCTCGGCGCATGCGATGCAGCCAAGCCCATGACGTGTGGTAGCTGCCCAGGCCGATTGCATGCTGAAGGGCAAGGGCGCTGCCACCGTTTTTTTGTCCGCACACATGCCAAATGGCCTCGAACCATGCCGTCAGGGGCTTCCTGGTGGCATTGAAGATCGTTCCGGCGGTCACAGAGGCGCGGTATCGGCAGCCCTTGCAACGACGTTGTCCCGCCTTTAAGTGCCATGCGTCATGGCCCCACTCAAAGTAGCGAAGAACCACAAACAAACCCCTCGGCCCACCGCAATGAATCCAGGTATTTCAGGCACCCCTCCTCGGAACCGAACCATTGCGCGAGTTCGACGCGATTCTTGGGGTAGGGTATCGTAAGTTGGCTAAAGGACGATGCGCTTACCGGACTGGGCATGGAGTTGACTTGCAACATTGCCGGCCGGTCAGTGGCATTCAAATGCATAGCCCATTGACGGAAAACGGCACTAACTGCGTCCGCTAGACCGCACTAACCGTGGCATTTCTGATGCACTTAAATTTATACCGCTATTGTTTTAAACCAGCGATGAGCACCTTGAGCTGCGCTGCGTGGTCCGCAGTATCCACTTTCTCGGCCACCGCGAGCACCGTACCGTCGGGGGCGAGCACAAATGCCGCGCGGGCCGGCCCGAAGTACTTTTTACCGTACATCGATTTCTCGACCACCGCATCCGCCGCCTGCGCAAAAAGATCAGTTGGGTCGCTCACCAAGGTGTAGGTGATTTTTTTCTTAACCGCGTACTTCAGATGCGAGCTCGGCGTGTCGCGGCTGATCGCGACCAGATCGTAGCCAGCTTTGGTAAACTCAGCCGTATGCGCAGTCAGGGAGTCGTTCTGCTTATCGCAGGAACCGGTGTTGTTCTTCATGTAAACCGACACGAGGGTGCGGCGCTTAAGCAGGTCTTTGAACGCGACTTCACTTTCCACACCGCGAGTGACGACCTTGAGCTTGAAGTTTGCTTTGAGCTTTTTTCCGGGGGTAATCATAGTTCAGCCAGTGAGTAAGAGAACCCGCCCAGGTCAAATACGCTGACATTTTTTTCGTTAAATTCAGGCGGTTGAGGCTTTGACGTACCATGATAAACTGTGCACAGTAGATCAGAATGAAGTCCGTCAAGGTCCCCGCTTTGGAGCTTTTCCTCCACGAAATGATCCCCCTCGCCAAGGCGATGGGCGTCGGCGTGGAAGTAAGTGATGATCGCGCCCTGACGCTCACGGCGCCCAAGGAGCAGAATAAAAATTCGCTCAACACTGCCTTTGGCGGCAGTCTCGTTTCCCTCGCCACCCTCGCCGGTTACGGCGTGGTTTGGGAGCTAATGAAAAACGAAAAAGGGGCCGTGAAACCCGAGTGGAGCATCGTCGTAAAAGAGAGCCGCGCCGCCTATCGCCGCCCCGTCATCGGCGATCTACGCGCCATCTGCGAGCGCCCCGCGCAAGCCGCCATCGCCGAATTTAAGGAAGCCCTCGCCCGCTACGGTAAAGCCAAGCTGAAGCTGCGCGCCCGCGTCATTGAGGAAGGCGAAACCGCCGTCGACGTGACCGCGGCGTTTGTGGTCACTCGTTAAAAATAGGTCCGCACTCAGCGCAAATTACAGAACTTGAAGGCGCGAGCGCGGGTGTTTTTTTTTAAATGTGCTTCGAGTCGGTCTCGTCCTTTTTGACGTAACCGCTGTCCTGACGCTGGTGATTGACGGCGTTCTTCTTTAAATAGGCTTGGTAGACATCGTCCGCGGACATCCCGAGCGTCTGGGCGAGTGAAACCAGAAAGTGGAACAGATCCACAACTTCAACCTTAGCGTTTTGCTCGTCGAATTTTTGGTACTTCGCCCACCATTTCCAGGGTACGCTGTCGATCAACTCCGCGGTCTCTTGCTGCATGGCACGAGTGTAATTGAGTATCCACTTCGCCTTTTCCTCGTCAGTCGGCGGCGGTAAGACAACGCCGATACGTTGATTGAGCGCCTCCTGCATACGGAAGATTTCCTCGAATTTATCCATACCCGCGACCCTGCAAACGCTCTTTGGCCCTGGCAAGCCCACTCTCGCCTCGACCCAACCCGGCGCCAGGAATGACTTTACAGTTGCCCCGAGCGACGACCAAGGCGATACTACCCCTTTGACGCCGACGTCGAGTGCGCTAAACGCGTTCCGCCAGCGTCACCAACCCGGGCCGCTCCCGTAATTACGGTGAGCGCCCAGAAAACACAAAAAACAACACAATGACAGATCCAGATACGTCCGGCACCCCCGCCGCACCCGGCGCCGATAACTCGGCACCCGCGGCCCCTGCCGTGACAGCCCCCGCGTCCAACGCCGGTGGCGAGACCCAGCCGTTCGGTACGTTCGGCTCCACCCGTGGCTCCGGCCTCAACCGTGGAAAAAAACGTCCCACCGCCCCCGCTAGCAACCCCGCCCCGGCCTCAACCGGCGGCGACTACAAACCTAGCTCCCTCGAGGTCATCACCCCGAAAAGCGAGTATAAGAACCCGTTCGCGCCTGAGCCAGAAGCTCCCGTGATCGCGCCGGTCTCCGCACCGGCCCCCGTCGAAACCATCGCGTCCGCTCCAGCCGCCGCCGTGTTTATTCCTGCTCCGACTGCCATCGCCGCCCCGGCCCCCGTCGTCGCACCCGCGCCGGCCTCTGCCGCCAGCGAAAAAGCTGAGCTTAACATCCTGCCTCCCGCTGAATCCAAGCGCCCCGCCACCAGCTGGGAAGCCTCTTCGGCCGACTCCCGCCCTCGCCGCGAGGATCGCCCGACGTTCCGCGTCGAACCCCGCCCCGGCCAAGCACGCCGCGAAGAAGAGCCCAAGGAACACTATCCGATAGATGCCAAGCCCAGCGCCCACCGCGATTCTGGGCGCGAACCCCGTCGTGATAACTCACGCTTCGAACCCCGGGAGCCCCGTCGTGACTCCCGCCCCGAACAGGGCAACCGGCTCCCATCGGCGCCGACGCAGCCCAAACGCTCCGGCGGTTTCTTCGCCTGGCTCAAGGGTCTATTTGGCTTCAAATCCAGCAAACCCGCCCCATCCGCCGCCTATGGTGAACGCCACCGCGAAGGCAGCGAGGGGGGTCGTGAGGGTTATCAAGGCGGACGTCGCCGAAACCGCCGCGGTGGTCGTGGTCGCTCCCAAGGCGGCGATCGCTCGGGTGGTTACAGCCCGCGCGCCGAAGGGGAAAACTCCGGCGGCGAATCTCGCGGGGAAGGTCGTGGTGAATCCCGCGGTGAATATCGCGGCGGTGGTCGCCAACGCGGCGGTCGCGGCCGTGACCGTGGCGAGCGTGGCCCCCGCGGAGATCGCGGCGGTCCCGATCCTCGCCCCGAAGGCCATCAAGGCGGCGGAGCGATCTGATCGCTCTCCCCGTTAAAACTTGCCAACGCGCGCCCCTCTCCGCGCATTTCCAAGGCGTCCCTTTTTGGGACGCCTTTTTTGGGGCCACCTAGGCGTAAGCCCGCAGTTTTCCCTCCACACTTCTCCCGTTCGAGGCTATTTTTTTTAAAAAACCATGTCCGACCTCATCGTCCACGGCGGCCGCCCGCTCTCCGGTACCATCACCCCTTCCGGTAATAAAAACTCCGTCCTGCCGATTTTCTGCGCCACGCTGCTCACCGATGAACCCGTGACCCTCCTCAACGTCCCCGACATCACTGACCTCAATAAACTGGTCGCCTTCTTTCAGGCGCAAGGCTCGCAGATCCTCTGGGACCGCACCGCCGGAACGATGCGCGTCGATCACTCGACGTTTCGCCCCTCCCTCGCCGACGACGAACTCCCGCAGGACATGCGTTCCACGGTCCTACTGTATCCCGCGCTCCTCCACCGTTTCCGCAAACTCACCATTCGCGCCAACACCAAGGGCTGCTCTCTAGGCGTGCGTGAAATCGACCCACACCTAGAAATTCTGCGCGCACTCGGCACCGTGATCAACGACGGCGAACCCTTGATCCTCGCCTTGCCCGCCGGTTTCTCCGGCGCCCGACACTGGTGCGATTACATGTCGGTCACCGTCACGGAAAATTTTGCCATGGCGGCCGCCCTCGCCTCGGGCCACTCCACTCTAATCAACGCGGCCAGCGAGCCGCACGTCCAAGACCTCTGCGCTGCCCTCGTCGCCATGGGCGCGCACATCGAAGGCCTCGGCACCAGTCGCCTGGAAATCACCGGCGTCAAAAAACTCCACGGCGCCACCATCACGATCAGCAGCGATTACCACGAAATCGTCACCTTTCTCGCCCTCGGCGCCATCACCGGCGGCGAGGTCCGCGTCACAAAATCGCTGCCGCACCACTTCGACCTAATCACACGCGCCTTCGCCAAACTCGGCGTCGTCGTCGAACACGAAGGCGACACCGCTATCGTCCGCCGCAATCAAACCCTCCGGATCGAACAACCCTTTACCAGCAACCTACTGCCCAAAATTGAGGCCGCCCCGTGGCCTTACTTCTCAGTCGATCTGCTCCCTCTCATGATCGCCCTCAGCACTCGCGCTGAAGGCACCATCCATTTCTGGAACAAGGTCTATGAGAACGGTTTTTCGTGGATTCCTGAGCTAGCAAAATTTGGCGCGCATGCCCTCGTGAGCGACCCGCACCGCATTGTCGTCTTCGGCAACCGCCCGCTCCATCCCGCCACCGTCGACTCACCCTACATCATTCGCGCCGCCGTCGCCCTCGCGATGGTCGCCGCCGCTATCCCCGGAAAGTCCGTCGTGCGTAACGCCGAGATCATCAAACGCGCCCACCCTCGCTTCGTCGAAAACCTCCGTAGTCTCGGCGCAGAACTCGACTGGAAATAATTTTATGGCCGCCGATCCCTCCGCTAACAAAGGCGTCAACTTTCTCGCCTCAACTCTGTCCTCGCCCGTCTCCCCCGCCGAGGCCGCACTACGCCCCCTCTCTTTTTCCGATTTTACCGGCCAACTCAAAACGATCGAGCGCCTGCAAGTGATGGTCGGCGCCGCTAAGAAACGCGGCGAAGCCCTCAATCACATCCTGCTCTCCGGACCACCCGGTCTCGGCAAAACCACCCTCGCCTTCATCCTCGGCAACGAACTCGGTAAAGCCGTCCGCGTCACTTCCGGTCCCGTCATCGAAAAGGCCGGCGACCTCGCTGGGTTACTCACCAGCCTTGAGGAAGGGGACATCCTCTTCATCGACGAAATCCACCGCATCCCCAAAACCGTCGAAGAATACCTCTACTCTGCGATGGAGGATTTTCGTTTGGATATCATGATCGACCAAGGCCCCAACGCCCGCAGCGTGCGCCTGTCGATTCCGCGGTTCACTCTAGTCGGCGCCACCACCCGCTCCGGCTTGCTCACCGCCCCACTGCGCTCGCGCTTCACCCTACAGACCCGCCTCGATTACTACGACCACGCCACGCTGCAAGGGATCGTCCGCCGTAGTTGCGGTCTACTCGGCGTTGCGATCGACGAAGGCGGCGCGCAAGAAATCGCCACCCGCGCCCGCGGCACCCCCCGCGTCGCCAATAACCTCATCAATTTCTGCCGCGATTACGCCCAAGAACGCGCCAAAGGTAAGATCACCCAACCCGCCGCCGCCGCCGCCTTGGAGCTACTAGAAATCGATGCCGCCGGCCTCGATGAAATGGACAAACGCATGTTGCGGGTCATGGCCGAAAACTACCGCGGCGGCCCCGTCGGTATGAGCACCATTGCCGTCGCCGTCGGCGAAGAAGCCGAAACCCTTGAAGAAGTGCACGAGCCGTTCCTCATCCAAGAGGGCTACCTCCAACGTACCCCCCAAGGCCGTACGCTCACGCCGAAGGGTTACGCTGCCGTCGGTCTCAAAGCCGCACTCGGCGGCGATCAAGGTTCGCTGCTTTAGAAATCGGTTAGACTGAAACTGCGGCGAGCACCGCGCGCCACCGCGCCGACTCGCCGCGGATGCCGTGCTGCTCCAAGGCCGCAGCGATCTCTTCGATTTGCGGTTCTACCACGGCGTGCCTTGGGTCGGCCGGGAATTCCGGTCGCACCGCCCGCGTGAGGGCCCAACAGGCCCAAGCGCGCCAGCGACGTTGCTCGCGGCGTGGTGCGTTCATGCGATCCGCGTAGTGCTGAAAGTGCACCCGCGGGTTTCCGATAAAAACGGTAGTTGGGGTCTGGGCTATGCACCAAGCCATGGCCGCATAGGGCAACGGCCACTGGATTAAAATTACTTCTTCCCCGCTCAATTCCGCGCCCAGTGCGCGGTCCAGACACAACAACGCCCGCGCCGCGAGTCCGCGTTGCCAGAGCGTCTGAGCGTATGCTAGACACGAAAAATAAAAGCCCTCACCGCGCACTTCATCACGAAATGCGTGCAAGGCCCGCCAATCCAGCTCAGGACGAGCGGCAGGCAAATAAGGGCACGGTGGCAGGGTCTCAGACATCGGCGCCAGATTCGGGCAGGACGGGCACGCGTCAACGCTGTGCACAGGGCGGAACTTTCGCTTGGCGAGACCCGCCGTTTACGCGACAACCACAAGCCTGAAAGCCACCGAGTCCCAACCTCCCCAGCCGTCCTCCCACGGCCCAACCGAATCCGCAACGGCTGAGGCCGCGCACGCGATCGGGGGCTGGCGTCGAGTCGCGCTTTGGCCGCTGGCTTTATTAATGAAGCTATGGGGACGTTCTCTGCGCTTCGAAACCACGCCGGAAGATCTGCGGGCGTTTACTAAAAACGACGAACCCGTCGCCATTGTGCTGTGGCACAACCGCCTGTTTTTATCCGCCGAAATCGTCCGACGCTATCGCCAAGGCCGACCCGCCCATGCTCTAGTCAGCGCGAGCCAAGACGGAGCCTGGCTCAGCGCGTTTTTTTCACTTGCGGGTATGCGCACTGTGCGAGGCTCCAGCAGCCGACTCGGCCGTGAAGCAGCCACCGCGCTGGTAGAGGTATTACGGGCCGGCCATGACATCGGTATCACGCCTGACGGCCCACGCGGCCCCTGCTACGATTTCAAGCCCGGAGCACTCATTGTCACACGGCGTACGCGCACGCCGCTATTGCTAATCGGCGCCGAATTCGAATCGGCGTGGCAACTGCGCTCGTGGGACCGTTTTTACTTACCGAAACCGTTTTCCCGCGTGCGCATGCGTTGCCGCCACGTGCCGGCGACGGAGCTGCAAGATCGCGACGCGGCCACAGCGGCCGTTTCCGCGCAGCTGCACGAGATCAACCCCGATCGCATGAGCGCCGTGGGGTTAAATAAACTAGGTCTTTAGGTATTTTTTACCGCGACTCAAAACGTCGGAGTCGTGGCCAGCGTATCGCCAGAGGCCACTGAGTAATCTTGGCCAGCGCTCCACGAGAGATCATTGACCAGAAACTTAAATAGTAACGGACGAGCCGAGGCGGGTAATTCGAGCGTCCAGCAATTATCGGCCACACAATTCATGAGCGTGCCGCGATCCCAACTCAAGTCGGCCCCTTCCCCGCGCAGATAAAGCGCATTACCAAAACCAATGTCGAGATGGGCCGTGATCGTGGTAACCCCTAAGGTCCGCGCAACGGGCTTCACAAGCTCCTGAGGCTTGGCCGCTACTTTAGTCGGCCGTTTTTTAGCCAACACCTTGCCCTTGGCTAGCGCCGGTTTCTTAACGATCTTAGCCTTCCCGCGGGAGGCGGTCGCCTTAGCGGCTCGGGTTTTAGATTTGACGGCCGACCGAGTCGATGGGGTGGACGACTTGGCGGCTTTTTTGATTTTTTTCATAACTTGTTTGAATTTTTTCTAATGCGAATGGATGTCCCCGAAACTGGGATTAGCAGAGCAGGTGCAGGGCCAATCGCAAGGCTGCGAACTTTACCATTCAGGCACTAAGCCCGAGTCTTTTGAGCCACTCCGTCCCAAGCCTAGCAGGCCGCGTTTGCCCTCCAGCACGAGCGCGCACAGGGTAGGTACAACTTAAAGCCTGCGGTGCAGATGTGCCTGTCTCTGGGTCGCGTGGCTTTTAGAAAAAATGGTGGAGCAGATCGGGATCAAACCGACGACCTCGTCGTTGCGAACGACGCGCTCTATCAACTGAGCTACTGCCCCATTTAACTTGAGGTGCAGATATGGGAAAATCACCTGCCGCAAGTAAACACCATTTTTCTCTCGGGGCCAGCGATTTAACCCGCGGCCCCCCTTTAAAAATCCCGGTGAAGCATCCGCTTCATCTCAGCCAATAGGCCACCAATAACGGCACCACTACGAAACCCACCATTAAAGCATAAAGAATACGCTGCACTTTTTTGGCTTTAGCCTTTTCAGCTTCGTCGAGGTCCATATCGATACGCTAGACAACGTTCCGACCCTTGAAAATGCAATCGCAACACTGGCTGGTTAAATCCGAACCCGAGGCCTACTCCTGGGCTAACTTCGTGCGCGACCGCCGCACTTCGTGGACCGGCGTCCGTAATTATCAAGCGCGCAATCACCTGAAGGCCATGCGCCCCGGCGACTCCGTGTTGTTTTACGAAAGCGTCGGGCCCAAAGCCGTCGCCGGCCTCGCCGAAGTCACCAAAATCGCCTACCCCGACACCACCGCCAGCGAAGACGGCTGGGTGGCCGTCGAACTTAAAGCCCTGCGCGCCCTCCCCTGCCCCGTGACCCTAGCCACCATCAAGGCCGAACCCGCCCTCGCCGATATCGCACTCATTCGCCAAAGTCGCCTCTCCGTATTACCCCTCACCCCAAAAGAATTTGCCCACATCCTTGAGCTTGGCGGGTAAGTCTAAACCGACGGCACCTGACCCAAGTCGACTCGACCCCTAACGTCTACCCGCTCGACACCACCCGCCAATTTTGCGTTTCTGAGGCGGACATGCACCCCCAGCTTACGATTCTCGCTCCCGGTTTACTCGGCGCCTCCGTCGCCCGAGCCGCTCGCGCCCGCAACCTCGTCCAGCGTATCGTAATCTGGTCCCGCGGCGCTGAAACTCGACTCGCCCTCGCCGACCAGCCTTGGTGCGATGCGGTCGCCGCAACCCCGGAAACTGCCGTGCAGGGAGCTAGCCTCGTTGTCATCGCTGCACCCGTTGACCAGATCGTTCCACTCGCTCGCCAAATCGCAGCTCATCTACCCCAAGGAGCGATCGTCACCGACGTCGGTAGCGTGAAAAATGAAATCGCCCACCTCGGAGCCGCTGCCCTGGGCGAGCGCGCCCACTTTGTCGGCGCCCATCCTATGGCGGGCTCGGAAAAAACCGGTTGGCAACACAGCTCCGCGGAACTCTTTCAACAACGCACATGCTTCGTTACCCCCCTGACGACCACCGCTCCCGCCGCCACGGCCGCGGTCGTAAAATTTTGGCATGATCTCGGTGCTCAGCCCGTGACCGTCGCTCCTAAGCAACACGACGAAATTGTCGCTCATATTAGCCACCTGCCGCAGATTCTCGCTTCCACCCTCTGCGCCTTTCTGGCGGAGCGCGACACAAGCTGGCGCGACTACGCTGGCGGAGGCCTGCGTGACACTACACGCATCGCCGCGAGCGATCCCCAACTCTGGCGCACCATTCTCGAACAAAATCACAAAGAAATCCTCCGCGCCGTTCAGCAGTATCAAGCTGAATTAAGCGCCTTCCAAAAAGCCCTTGCTGAACGCGACTACGCCACAGTGGTCGATCATCTAAAACGTGGCCAAGGCTATCGCCGCGACTTTCGTCCGGCTCCTTAATCCGATCGGCCTTCTGAGGCTAGATAGGGCGTTTATGGTGCAGGGCTGAACGTGCCTGCGGCTTTCCTACTATGCGAGCCGCTATCGGCACGGGCCTTATCCACGACTGCAGGCGAAAAACGCCCCTTCAAGCGGATTTTATAACGGGAGATTCGCTTCGGCGGTTGCGCCGACACGGGCTGCAACGGCGTCTTCATAACAAAACCCTGCACAAATCGGGAATACGGGAGACGCGTTCGGTTATCCGGCGCATTTTTGCGTCAAGAATCGGCCCTTTATTAGGCCAGAGCAGAGTGATCGAGGGGAGTTCCCTCAGCTCTCGCTCATTGAGGACAGGCCGTTTTTCTGCGCCACCTTTGAGTCCAGCCATGCGTATCAAAAAATCGGCCAGATGTGTCGCCGCGGCAAACTGCTGACGCTTCGGGGCATTATAGGGATCGTGGTGGTAACGGACGGCTTCGACGACTTCCAGTGGGATGCGATGCGTTTCCAAATAAAAGGACCCTATGGCGGCATGGTCCCAGCCAAGGAGCTCCCGCTCGACAACAATGACCTGCGCTTCGTCTTTGTAAACCATCTGGACCAGCTGGGCGAATTCCTTGGGAAATGCTTTAGCCATGACCACCTTGCCAACATTTTGAAGTAGCCCTGTGATGTAGTCGGAGTCATTTTCTACGCCATGACCGAATTGGTTGAGGATCTCGCGCGTGGCAAAAGCGCAGCCCAAGGAGTGTAACCAAAATTCTCGCCAGGAAACTTTCGTGCCATCCTGGGACATAATCTCTAGATCTTCGATGACGGACGCCGTGGTCATGAGCAGGCGCACGTTAGCGAGGCCGAGATAAAGGACCGCGTCTTCAATGGTATTGATTTTAGAACCTAGTCCGAAATAGATGCTGTTTACCATTCGCAGCAGCCGCGTTGTGAGCGAAAGGTCCCGCGCGATGATCTTGGCGAATTCATCAGCATGGGTGTGCTGATTACTGAACAGCTCTTCGAGCGCACCTAAGTTACTGCGCAACGAGGCCAAATTATGGCATGCCGCAACGCGCTGGCGCAACTCTACCTCTGACATCACCCGTTTAACAGGGAAGGAACTAGGCTGAGTAGCCCGTAGACTAAGATCGGCCACACCCTGAGAGGAAGAATCGACGGACATACCTTAAATGCAGCGCAAAGCTAAAGTCTTCCTGTGAGATGCGGCTAAAGCCAAAGTCGAAACTTTAGGAAAACAGAGCGCGCGGCGATCAGATGCCACCAGGCCAAGCAGGCAACCAGACCCAAACACCGAGAGCGATTTACGCGTGAAACCAAAATTACGTTGCTCCCCTTTAAATAAAGATAAGGTCAAATTGAAAACAGGGAGAAACCCGTGATCTAGAAAGTGCGCGAGCTGCCGCCCTATCAAAAAATGCCAAAAGCCTTCAAGCTCTCGGAGTATTCTTTGCTCGTTGAGCTGAGATTGAATAGCATGCATAAATGGTGAATTTGGGCGTATCCAACCTAGTGGCATTGAAAACAATAATGCGGTGAAACGGGCATAATAATCGCTGAAATGGGCTATTGCGGACCGAGACTAGGAAAATTCTTCGCCCCACGCCATACGTGTTGCTACGTGTTGCGATCCGCTCATTTTGCCTACGCATAGTCAGCCCTGCATCCGCCGCGACCCACGCCATGCGGTTTACATTTCACAGGGGACAGCCACCCACACCACTCGCGTTAAGGTGGGTCGCAATCTTGCGACTAAGCCAAAACCACACTAATCCCGACCATTTCAAAGCTCGAATTAGCTCTGAAATGGTGCCCGGGAGCGGACTCGAACCGCTACACCGTGAGGCACAGGCTTCTGAGGCCGGTGACAGCCCCTCTGAAATATTGGGCTCAGAGTGAACAGCAGTGAATAGCTACGAACAAAAGCACCTAAATATGACCCCATAGTGGCGCCATAGTGGCGACAGATTTTAACGGTAAAATACGCAAAATTCAGCGGCTTGAGCAACTAGGGGGACTAATCTATTTCAAGAATCTCAAGCAGCCCAAGTTCCCTTCTGATTTTAAAACCATGCAATACTCAGCCATCACCCCCATCGCCGGAGAAATCCGTCGCATCTTTTTTGAAGCAGCCGACATTGACGAAGCCCGACGCATTGCCGCCGGTTGCAACGCTGGGCTGGAGGGCGAAGCCCAGCGCCCCGAGGTGCCGGTGCCGCTGGCCTACAACATGAAGGAGACCCAAAAGCTGCTGGGTGGGATTAGCCGCCCCACGGTCTATGCGTGGCTTAAAATAGGGCGCCTAGATCGCGTGGGCGGCACCAGCAAAGTCTTGGTCACGCTTGATTCGATTGAGCGTGCGGTAAGAGAATGAGCCCAGCGGGTGATGTGGATGGTGTGCAGGTTTAATCGCCGATGGGGCAAGGTGGCCCCGGTTATCCGTGACCAGGCCCGAGCTTGAGCAACCCCGGCACCCAGTTCCCAGTCATACCGCTCCCCCGGTATCCCGGGTCGGGCTCACCCATGGTAAGAAAGCTCCCAGTAACCCTGTTCCTCGTTCTCTTGGCCGCCACGGTCTCCGTCGCCGCGGAGATCAAGGTCGCGACGCTCAATTGCTTTTTACTCTTTGATCCCCGCATTGAGCACCGGGGCAAGCTGGACGACGAGCAGCGGATGAGTCTAGACCAGTATAACGAGAAGCTAGGTAACCTGTCTTCCCTGATGCGTGGTTACGATGTCGTAGGCATCCAAGAGACCGAAAACAGCTTGGCTTTATTAAAAAAGTGTAAGAAATTTATACTTTAAGAATTCTTAATTTATGAAATTATTGCAGACCGGCTTCAGGATTTTTATTACTTTAATTGCTATATCTCAATTACTTAAATCACAAACTGCGGTAAGTTACACGGCATCTACTTCGGAAAATTTCACTTTATACGCTTACGAGGGTCAGAGCACGGTTTTATTGCTCCCAGATAAGAGCTATTCCGTGGTAATTATTAAGAGAATGCTCGATCAGATGGATTTTTTTTGGGAGTATTATAGAACGTCTACTGGGTACACTCCCAGTTTAAATAAGACATTTAATGGTAAACCGACTCTCGCGGTTGTGTATACTCAGAAACTAGGCGGGGCGGCTGTTGGCTACATAGGATCGACTGGTGTTGAGTTTGGCAAGGCCACTTTTGACCAATGGAATAATCGATTATTAAATTCCTCATACGATACTACGTTCTTATTTGCTTATGAGTTTGGCCGTAATTTTTACTCTTATTCGGGTAAGCTGGACAGTTCTAGCGTTAAATTAGGGATGCAGGATTGGTCTCGTATATTTGGGGCCACAATTTACAAGCCGGCTCAATTTGCTTGGTGGAGTCGGACTGGATTCTTGAATTATAAATGGACGGAAACATATATAGATTACTGGGAAATAGTTCAGCAGGCAGCGGAATACATTAATGATGCATCTTCAAATTGGGATACCTTGACTGCAGGCAATTTCAAGGCCACGAGCCGTGGGCGATTAGGCTCAGGCTTTGTACTAGAGGGAATACTTGAATTATTTATTGAACAATTTGGCAGTAGTTTCGCAGGGAAATTCTGGAAAGCTGTAGCCCTTAGAGGGCAGAGCGTTTCGGCACAAGATGTAGCTGATAGTTTATACGCCTCAGCATCTAGCGCCTCAGGCTACAATTTAGAAAAAGTATTCACTAGCCAATTCAGGATTCCATTATCTGCTGGAATTAAAAATAGCATATCTACAGAATTTAAGCAAAGCTTGGATTCTATTACGGTCAGTTATGCCAAACGCTCTGCGGATGCCAGCGGCAATCAATTGCTAGACGAATGGTATATGACGCAGGATTCAGTTATTAGAGCCCTGCCTGATACTAATACGACTAACGCAAAAACTGGCTCTAAGGCTATTCATTTAGATTTAAATGGCGTCAATAATTTATCTGATTCAACTATATTAAATGGTTATCCGATCCTTTCCCGAACTGTTCCGCAGATCATTAAAATTTCAGGCTGGATCAAAGGTGCCAATTTGACGAAGCGAGATGGTTTTATTAATACGCCCGGCATGTTGGAATTGGGATTGTTTAGCGGCGAGCTTGGGAATTTTAATGACTTCCTTCCCTATTGGGGTATTAAAGACGCTAAATCAAGTGATTGGAGTTTTGATTGGGTCTATTTTGAGAGATATGGATGCAGGGTAGCTTTTAATACTGCTGACAGTGTTACGCCGCATTTTGATGTGCGCAGTGCTTTAAAGACCGGTGATATTTGGGTTTCTGATCTTAGGGTCGAAGAGATTTCCACGCCTAATATTACTCAGACACCTCAAATTATCAAAGACGTTCAGGATAAAACCGTTTCTGTTGGAGATACAGTCACTT